>Ga0302319_10006009_pt1 | contig 24212 bp, 19 predicted proteins | sample Bog_T0_2_FD_203319 | JGI IMG/M metagenome (GOLD analysis project Ga0302319, IMG submission 203319) | Peat permafrost microbial communities from Stordalen Mire near Abisko, Sweden - Bog_T0_2 | ecosystem: Environmental > Terrestrial > Soil > Wetlands > Peat | place: Sweden: Abisko, Stordalen Mire...
AACGCGAGTTCTTGCGCGCAGGTATCGCAGCCACGCTGAAGGACTTGGGGTACTAAACCACGGCAGTTGAACACAGGAAAACGCCATGAACAATCCACTTCCGAACCAACTTTCCGTCTTGACCGATTGCGGCCTTGACAATTTGGAAGCCGCTATCCGAAAGACGCGCGCTGACCGCACCGAAGCGCGCAACGCGGCTTTGCCGGATGATGTCTGGCTGACCGCACGGCAGGGGCACCCCAGCCAAGTGACGCGGGAACAGGCCAACCAGCTTGTGGAAGCGGGCACGCATGAACTGGTGACCGCGCCGCACGGTGACGAACCCACAGACCTGTGCTGGGTGGCCACCAAGCTGGGCCACGTGGTCCAGGTGCCCAAGGCCAAGGCGATTGAACAACTGGACGCGGGCACACACCGGCTGGCCAAGCCGGAAGAGTACGGCGCGAAAGCGTAACGTGGGTTGCGGGGTTCAGGCTTCCTGACCCCGCGTCCCTTTCAAGGAAACCATCCATGCAAACACTTCCATTGGGAAAAGTCCAGGTTCCCACTCCGGGAACGCCCGTGACCTTGGCCAGCGCCATGACTGCGGCTTTGACGGCTACGCAGTTGGCATTCCTTCCGCCTAACGGCGCGGTGCATAAAATCCAGGTCTGGGCAGACACCGCAGACAGCGGAATCACTTATGTGAAGTCCGCGTCCGGTGTCAAGATTGCGCCGTTGCCCGTGCCCGCAAACGGCCACTGTGAGCACTTTGCGATTGCAGCGGGGGAAGGCAACCTGGTCAATCCGGGTGACTACGCCTTCGACGCAGCCACGGCAAGCCAAGGTCCGCTGGTAACACTCTGGGTTGAGTAGCACCACGTAAAAGCAGGCAGTCACCACTTAGGGGCCGGGTGTCCAACTTGGATATCTGGCCCATTTTTTGTTTTGTTCACACAGCAGGCTGGCGCGCCCGGCCTTCAATTCGGGCGAGAAAAAAACACACCAATGACAGAGAACACTTCATTAGACGAAGCCCGCAGGTTTGTCATGATCGCGGTAAGAGAAGTGCCACAGTTGACCCCTTTTGGAATCGGCGTCCACTACAGCTATTACCGGCTGAGTAAGGAAGCCGTGGCCCAGCAAATCGAGAAACAGCAGGCCGAACTGTTCACAGAACGTTCCCTGCGTATGGTGGCCTTCTGCGCGGACTGGATCAAAGCAAACCGCAGGGATATCGACCACAATCGCAGTTCCTTTTTCCACAGCCACAAGGTAGAGCAACATCGGCGCGCAAGTGGTGACCCGGACCCGTACACGCACAATGGATGCTTCATTGCTGCTGGTGTGGGCCTTGGCTACAACTGGAGAATCATTGGGCCGAACGCCGTCTTCAAACACCCATCCTTGCGCCAGAGCATCAATCGGATACTGGCCTGCGATGGACAGCGACTTCACGGCACCGTCATTTTGCAGACGCATGACGGCCCGATGATGCTTCCGTGCAGGCCGCACGTGGTCCGACATGGCGTTGACGTACTCACGCTGGCCCGCGAACTGGGAGTGCTGTAATGGTGGCCCGTGTTCAGTATGCCCTGAACGGGTTTAACGTAATTCCACTCCACACCCCGAATGGGTCTGGTTGTTCCTGCGGTCAGCCTGACTGCGGCAAGCCGGGCAAGCATCCGCGAATCAGCGCATGGCAGCAGGCCCCATGCGACGTGGCCACCGTTGAAGGTTGGCCGTGGGCAGACGCCAACATTGGCCTGCGGCTTGATGACTTGACTGTCCTGGACGTGGACGGGGCCGAAGGGCTTGCTTCGTTGGCCGCACTGGAAGCGGAACACGGAACCCTGAACCCGCGCGCCCGGCAACGGAGTGGTAGCGGCGGATTGCACTACCTCTTTGAAGGCGTCAACGGCCTTACCAAGCACCTAAAGTTCAGGCCCGGCCTTGACCTGTTGACCGGCCCCGGCTGCTACATCGTGGTGGAACCGTCCGTACACGCTACGGGTGGCGTCTACACCTGGACCGGTGCGCCCAGCCCGCTGACCGCGCGCCGTGACAATATCGAACTGTCCGCGCCCCCACAGTGGCTGCTGGACGCGGCCACGAACCGGAAGCCCAAGACCGCTGAACGTGTGCCCGCAGACCGCGTGATGGGCAAGGCCCTGGAAAAGATCCAAGCTGGGTCCGGGCGCAATGACGCGGGGTTATGGCTCTTTGCCCAGTTGCGGGACAACGGCTACAGCCGGGATGAAGCATTACTGCATTTGCGGGACTGGGTAACGCGCGCGAACGAAGCCACGCCCGGCCAAGACCGCTACAGCATCAAGGAAGCGGAAGCCAGCTTGCGCAGCGCGTATAAGCGGGAAGCCCGTGACCCGTGGACCGAACCGGAACCGGAAAAAGAAAGCCACGCGGACGTTCTCCTGCGGCTGTGCGATGATTTCGAGTACTTCAAATCCGGCCCGGCCAACGATGGTTACGTGCGCATGGGGATTGGTGACCACCGGGAACTATGGCGCGTGGACAGCAAAGGCACGAAGGTGCGCGAAGTCGTAACGCATCGGTTTCTGGCGCAGAAGGGCCGCGCGCCGCGCCGTGAAGCACTGAACACCGTTGTTGACACCGTGATGGCCAAGTGCGGCCTTGGCAGCAAGGCAGACGTGTACGTCCGATTCGCGCGCAGCCGTGACGCCATCTACCTGGATATGTGTGATGACCAGTGGCGCGCCATCGAAGTGACCAAGGACGGGTGGCGCGTGGTCCCGGACCCGCCCGTGTTGTTCAGGCGCGGCGCTGGCGCGCGGCCCCTGCCTGTGCCCGTGAAAGGCGGGACCCTGGACCCGCTGCGCGCGCTGGTGAACGCGGGCGACGATTCGCAATGGTGCCTGATGCTGGCGTGGCTGGTTGGGGCGTTTCTTCCGCAGGGGGCCTTCAGCCATCTGGCGCTACACGGTGAACAGGGCAGCGCCAAGTCAACCACGGCGCTGGTCCTGCAATCCATGTTGGACCCATCAGACGCGGGCCTGAATTCGCCCCCGAAAGATGAAACGGACGCTACGGTATCTGCCCTTCATTGTGGCACCCTGTGCTATGACAACTTGTCCGGTTGCCGGGCTGAATTGGCCGATGTGTTTTGCAGATTCAGCACCGGGCAGGGCTACCGAACGCGAACGCTGTACGAAACCCTGGGCGTCACCGTTGCCAGCGTCAAACTTCCGATCTTGCTGAACGGTATTGACTCCACAGTCATGCGCGCGGACCTGCTGGAACGGTGCATGACGCTGAAGCTGCCACGCATTATGGCCCAAGACCGGCTGACAGAGGAAGGCGTGTGGGATACGTTCACCCGGCTGCATCCAGGTTGTCTTGGCGCGCTGCTGGATGCGGTCAGCACCGGGCTACGGAATCTGCCGAATACCAAACTGACGGACGCGCCGCGCATGTCCGACTTCTGCACGTGGATTGTAGCGTGTGAACCCGCCCTGCCGTGGAAGCCGGGCGAATTCCTCAGCGCTTATCGGGGCAAGCTGGAATCCGCCAACAGCGATCTTGTAGAGAACGACTCCACAGCGAGTGCAATTGTGGAATGGGCTGAGCGGAGCTTGCAGCCGGGCATATCAATGGAATTCGTGGCTAAGGACCTGTTGGTGTGTTTAAACGACATCACGCGAGATTACCCCAAGGACCTGCGACACTGGCCCGCCAGCCCGGAAGCCTTGGCACATCGTTTACCGCGCCTTGCTCCGGTCTTACGGGCGCAAGGTATCGAAGTGCGCCGGTTACCGCGCACATCAAAAGCGCGGTCACGTTGGGAAATCCGCCGTCCTGGACCCCAGCTTCCGTTGTTCATCGAACCGGACGCGGAAACGATACCGGAAGCCGCCTGATGCAGAATGGAACCAGACGCTATGAAACTCATCAAGCACGTGCGGAACGGGAAGAACCCACGTTGGAAAGTAGTGAGCGGTGAATACACTATTTCCGCAACCACGGCACAGTTGGAATCGCAGGCCCGGTTCATCAGCGCTGCCACGCGCCAATCCCTGAACCACCAGGACCCGCCCGAACACGCGGCTGCATTTCGGGCCTTGACGAAGCCTATGGGCCGCATGGAGTGGACTGCGGCGGTAAATGAACTGCTGGCCGGTGTTCAGACCGTTCAGGACTGAACCCGCGCCCCGGCTTCCGTTGGCGCTATGTCAGATTGCAGGCTGGGGACGGTTGAATGACGGTGCAGTTTTCTTCCGTCATGCTCCCGCGCCCCTTGTCCCGCAGGTGTTTAGGTTGTGCCTGTGACGGAGTGACGGTTTTCTCTCCTTCTTTTAGAGAGAGATTATATATAGAGGGACTGTGTAGCCCCCAGGGGGCCAGCGCTCTGGGAATCCCCTAAACTTGCGCGCGGCGCGCGCACCGTAAAACCCTAAGAGTTGGACTGTCAAAAACCGTATTAATCGGTCATCCGTCCGAACAGCTTTGCAATGAATGGGTTGCGGGCAAGACTGTCCAAAACTGTGACGGATGGAGGTCCCGACATCGGGAATGGGCGCGCGCCGATTAACGCGTTTAATGGATGTATAAGCACGGCTTATACTGCTGACCGGCCACCGTTTAGGCGTCCTGAAGTCGCACGGCTGCGTCAGGGTTGGGACTCGTCAAACCGGCCCCAAAATCCGCCGTTACCCGCCGAAAGAACACCCCCGCGCGGGCCAACCATGGGCCGTGGGGGGACCATCCGGGCCGGGGGGATGCTGTGCCATCCCCGCTGGCCTATCACGCGACTGCGCACACCCACCGGGGAGGGGGCAGCAGTCAACACACTATCGAGTACACTACATGCCACACAAACGAACGGGCAGACCACCGGGCAGGCCGAAGGGGGCCGTGTCCGTCAAACGGAAGATGGCCCATGAGATCATTGCGGCCTTGGAAAAAGAGCTTGGGCGTCCGTGCCACCCGTTAGAGGGACTTCTGCGGATTGCCACTGACGAAACGCAGCCCGTTGAACTCCGTGCCAACTGTTACCGTGATGCGCTGCCATATTGCGCGCCACGGCTTCAGCAGCAAGCCATTGAAATAACCGGTGCGAACGAAGGGCCGCTGGCGCTGGCTACACTCGATTTGACCACGTTGCTTGCTGACCCCAAGGCCACCGAAGTTCTGCTTCAGGCCGCAATGCTGATGGCTGAGCACAGCGCGCCCAGCTTGGAAGCTGACCGCCGTGGGGTGTTTTCTCAGCCCCGGTTGCTGGAAGCGGGGGAAGACTCAGATTAGAGCGAAACGCAGGCGCAGCGCCGATGGCCACCAATGGCGCGCCCATCGACGCTGCGGGTTTTTCGTATCGTACGACGCAATTGTGGTTGCCCTGCTTTGCTACGTTTAAACGCGCTATCTCCGAAAGGGACTTTTACTCTGAAATGGATTGGAACCACTCAACAGCTATCGGCTTAGCCAGCATGAAATGCCCGGCCTGTGTGGGATTGGGCATGTGCAAGACCCAGCCTTGCGATTGTGTCACCCGCGCCATTTTCAAGGCGTGCTTCAGCCACTTCACGTTTTGCGCAAAGAAGGACCGGGGCGCGCGGATAGTGAATCTGAACTGCGTGGGGGTGCAGGGCAGCCGTAGCAGGATGTTCGGCTGGCGCGACGTGGACTACATGGTGGATTTCAACTTGATTTGCAAACGCACGCTGACAGAAGCCGAATGGGAAATGTTCCGCTTCCACTACTTGCTGGGTGCGGATGCGGCGCTGTGCGCGCGTCGGTTGAACATGGACACGGATGCTTTCCAGCGTGCTTGCAATCGCATTGAATCGAAGCTGGGCCGTGCCTTCCGTGAGACTGAACCATTCAGCATTTTTCCGCTTGACGAATACATGGCCCCAACGGCCCCTGGCTCCACGGTTACCCCATTTCCGGGCACGAAAGCCGCACGATATCAGCCCCTGCGCCCACCGTGGAGGAAGGCCGCATAATGCCCGGCATCGGCGCTTGCCACCCGTCATCATGCGTTTGATCGCAAATTTCATGCCAAACCCGGCCAGCCGGGTCATGAAACTATTTTGTCTACTCACGTTCGTGGGTAGACAAACGGGACCGGAAAATCCTAAAATAGAAGCATGAAGCCGAGTGCAAAGAAGACCAACAAGGCTCTTGCCTACATCCGCGTTTCCACGGGCAAACAGGACCTGTCCATGGAAGCCCAAGAGGAAAAGATCCGGCTGTACTGCCAACTGAACGGGTTGGACTTGGTTGAAGTCATCCGGGAACGCGCCGTTACGGCCAAGATCAAACTGAACAAGCGGCCCGAGGGTTCGAAGATAGACCAGATGATTTCCAGGGGAATGCACCACATTGTCAGCGTGAAGCTTGACCGGCTTTTCCGAAACGCTGTAGACGCCTTGAGCCATGTTGAACAGTGGGACGCAGCCGGTATTAGCCTGCATCTGGTTGACCTTGGCGGAATGGCCGTCAACACCGGGTCCAGCATGGGCAAGATGCTTATCACGATGTTGGCCGGGTGGGCGGAATTCGAACGCAACATCATCAGTGAACGGACAGCCACGGCGCTGTCGTTCAAGAAACGCTCCGGTATGGTCTACAATCACGTGCCGTTTGGGTTCAAGGCCAAAGAAGGCAACCTGATTCCCGATGCAACAGAGCAAGCCGTAATTGCAAGGATGCAAGGTTTACGGGCCGATGGGACCAGCTACAACGAAATCGCAAACGCGCTTAACGCGGACAGCGTGCCCACGAAGAACGGCTGCGTCTGGCGTTCACAGACGGTGAAGAATACCTTGACGGTAGCGGCATAATCACGCCCTTCCTTCGCACCAAAACGAAGAAAAGCAAAATGATCTACAACCAAGACCCTGAACTCTTGAAGCAATTCGAGCAAGACAGCATTCCATGCCACTGGCACGTGTACGCGCTGAAGGACCCGCATGACGGCGCTGTCCGCTACGTGGGCATCACCTTCAACCCGGACCAACGGTTGAATGGGCATCTGGCCGAACAGTCTGACAGCCGCAAGTCCGCGTGGATAGCAACCCTGCGAAAGCGCGGCCTTGCGCCCGAACTGCATGTACTGGAATCCGGTGACGGCGGATGGTCTGCGCAGGCCGAATGTGAACAACGATGGATTGCGCGTTTCCGGCCAACAGGCAAGCTGTTCAACTTAACCAGTGGTGGCGAAACTGGACGCGGGCGCGGGGCCGAAAGGGTGACGTACACTCCCGAATGTTCGGCGCGCCGTAGGGCAGGCCGAAAGCCCAAGCGCGCGTATGGCGAATTACCCGGTGAAGCCGAAGTTGTTCAGCGAATCCGGGAACTCTGGGCACAGGAATACGGCTACCTCACCATTGCGAAGGACCTGAACGAAGCGGGAATCAAGACGCGGCTGAAGGGGCGTCCCCCGATGCGCAATGCTGCGTGAACCCCTATGCCCCGCTCATTCCGCAGTCCAAAGCCGTTCACCACGTTGGGGCAGGTAGGAGCCTACTTGTCCCAGCCGCGCATCCAGTGCTTACTGTGTGGTGCGTCCTTCAAGGGCTTGGGGAAGCATCTGAAGTTTCACAACGTCACGGCTGACCAGTATCGAATTCGCTTCGGGATACCGTTCACCTACGGGCTGGAATCGCCTGACGTGCTGCAATTGAAGTCTAGGCTGCAACAGGAACGATTGCAGGACCCGGAATATGCAGCGCGGTGCGCTGGGCACCTTGCGAAAGCAGGCCATAGCGCGCACACGTGGCCCAGTCGCCGTTGTCCCACCTTGCCGGACCCTGGTGACCGGCTGGACGAATTGCACCTGAAGCGCATGGGCAAGGCAGAGCGCATGCGCCTGCTGCGCGAAAAGCTGGCCGCTAACGCATCCGAACGGGCGCAGGCCCGGAAGGCACGGCACCAGCGCGCAGTTGACTACAGGCAGGCTTACAACGCGCGCAAGGCATGCGGCCCCGCATGACGCGCCTGTATCTGGTGGTTGCCACCTGGACGCACCGGCCCGCCGATTGGTACGGCATTGCGGTCCTGGAAGCCAGCACGAAGGAACACGCGCGCGTGCTGGCTGAAGCCCAATGGCCGGACACGCCGCACACCGTCCGGCCCGCAACGGTGCAGACCGGCCAACAGTTACGCTGGCTGCGCGATGCGAACACGGCAGACGCTGCCCGCGCCGTCCAGCCCACGCCAACTTGGGCGCTTCGTGGCTGGCGTCCTATTCCGCTGGCGATGTCCCAAGAATCTGCTGATGGGTCATGATGGCGAAAATGGCGCGGACCAAGTGTCCAAGGTCTTCTTCAGTGCACCACGTCTTTTCCTCAAGTTGCCGAATCCAACCGAACGCTTGGATACCCGTTTTAAGCTCAACCAGCGGGATATCGTATGCCAGCGCGGGGAACTTGGGGTTGGTGTAAACGAGACAGTCAGTCTCATGGTTTAGCTTCCATCGGCCCCATTGCTCGCGGTCAACCCCGAATATTTTCTTGACGCGCTCTTCTGGAGTGCCCGTCAGGTCCAGGTGTTCGCTATCGTCTTCCATGGCGTCGATTGTAACAGGACTCTATCACGTGCATTACCCATCAGGAACTATGCTTGAACGACAACAACACCGGCCCGAAGGCATCGGGCACAGCGTTTGAAAAGCACTATCGAGTGAAGGAACTTGCGGCCATCTGGGGAATGTCTTCTGACACCATCACGCGCCTGTTCCACAATGAACCCGGTGTTGTCCGGGTGGATAACTTCGGCAGTGCGAAACGGAAGTACGCGGTTCTATCTATCCCTGAGACTGTCGCGTCCCTTGTTCACGCGCGTCTCAGTCACAATGCGTTCCAGCCGTCGCTTCCGGCTGCTAATCCACTTCGCATAATACGTCTCGGTGACCTTGACCGAGCTATGCCCAAGAAGCCGCGAAACGTCCTCAAGCTGCATCCCGTCAAGCAAGGACTGGACAGCAAACGTGTCGCGTAGTCGGTGCGGTCTGCAATCGGCCACCCCTGCCCGCTCCCCTATCCCCTGCATCCGCTCGTATACGGCCTGTGCGAGCGGACTGGGGTCTGTCCCATCCCCGTACCAGAACGGCCCCCGCTTCGATAGCCACTCGCACCCATCAATCTTCCGCTTCATTTCATCGGTGATGTACGCTTCCACCAGCTTCGGTTTTTCCGCGCGCTTCTGTTTCTGTGGCCGGTAGGTGTAGATCCACAGGCTATCCCCACGGACAAGGGAAGCCGGGTCAAAGCTTACGGCATCACCCACGCGCAAACCGGTTTCCAGCATCAGTTCCAACAGCAGCCGGAATGTCTTGGGCTTGCGTGCGTACCCGTGCGTCCCGCCGTTTATCAGCAGCGCTTCGTCCAGGATGGTTTTGATTTCATCGTCGGTGTACGGTTCCTTCTGTTCGTACACGGCCCTGACGGTGGTCACCCGTTCAACCAGAAATTCCTTTATCCATCCCCTGCGGAACGCGGCCCGCAAGAAACACCGGATCTTTGCGTCCGTGGTGGCGCGCGTGGTGCCAGCCATGTCTTTGGGCAGGCCCGCTGTCTTGAACGTTTCCAAGTGGTCCACGGTCATGTCTCGGATGTACAGCACGCCCTGTGCGTCCAAGTAGCGCTTCAGGCGGTCAAGCGCAAGCTTGTGCTGGCTTAGGGTGCGGGGGTCCAGATCCTGTTCCCGCGACACTAGATATTTTTCGATGCACTCGGAAACCGCTGGGCCGGTGGTCTGGTCACCTTTGACCTGGACCAGCAGCGAATCCCGTAGCGCTTCCGCTTTCTTCAGGTCTGAGAATTTGGTGCTTTGCCGTGGGACCAAATCACCGGAAGGTGTGCGGCCCTTGATGTAGATGGGGCACTCGCAATCAAAGAAGAATCGTCGGTTCTTGCGCGGAATGCGGCTCTGGTGGACGGGGCATTTCGGGGTGTGGAGCTTGTAAAGAAGTAGGCTTTTTATCGCCTGAGACATTCCCAATTTTAGCAAGTACTTGCAAAGAGCGTCAAATCACGTCTGTAAGTTATTGATTCTATTGTGTTTGGCTCCCCGGCATGGATTCGAACCACGGTTCACGGCTCCAAAGGCCGCTGTCCTACCGTTAGACGACCGGGGAATAAATGGCGATCTTCGTCTAGTGTAGCGTCAGCCCATGCTCTCTCGCAACGGGGAGAGCTACGCCAGCTTCCCCGCTTCCACGAAACTTTGCAAATCGCCGGGGTTCACTTCGGGCAATCCCGGCGCTACATGGAACAGTTTGCCTTCGAGCATCCACCGCTCCAGCCGGTCCACCATCTCAAACAAATGGTCGAACGAATCGACAATAAAGAGCAGCGGCTGGTAATGGTCGATCTCCGCGCCCTGATTGACGACCCACTCCAATTGCAGCGGATAGCGCTGCACTTCGTCCGATTCGATCGCGTGCCGCAGCTCGCCATACGAACTCAACAGCCCGCTGCCGTACGCGCAGATGCCGTTCCGCCCGCGCATCAGGCCGAATTCCACGGTGAACCAGAAAAACCGCGACAGGGCGCGAATCATGCTGGTCAAACGACGCGCGCGTTCGGCTTCGTCGCGGATCTCCGCCGTCATGCGGGCCGCCGTGTGAGCGCAATCTCCGAAACGCACCAGCGTATCGGCAAAGGCCTTGCTGGTATGCATCGGAACATGGCCGGCTATATCGTGGAAAATGTCCGGCTCGGGCAGATAGTCCATGCGATCGGCGGGACGAATGGTGATGGTGGTGGGGAATTCGCGCCGCCGCAGGCAATCGAAAAACAGGAAGCCCGGGACATACCCGCTTACCGCTTTGGCTTGGAATCCGGTGAGCGGCTGCAACCGCTGGTTGATCTCCGACAGGCGCGGAATGCGGTCGGCCGGCAAGTGCAGGGCCTCCACGCCGCGGCGGAAATGATCGTTGGCGTAACGCTCCCAGCGAGGTTGCATACGCGCATAGAGCTTCCTCCACGCGTCCTGGTTTTCATCCGAATACTGCTCGTAGGCCTGGTGAATATACAGCTCGCCGCGCGAGTGGGCTTCCTCCACAAATGGGGCGCGACCAGTGGTCAACCCTCCAGCGGACACCGTCGACAGCATGACACCCTCCTCCGGACCCAGTCCCTGAATTGAACCTATCAAATCTAACAACCTCAAGCAAGTGGTGCTACTGGCCGAGTCGGCCGCTATACCTAGGTAGGAGGCCACTGGTATCCGGCCGGCGCATGCTATCCCTGGCTACTGGACGCGGCCCGCATTCGTCGGCGCCTACTGGGTCGGTCCGCATTATGCCGCCAGCCGCTAGTATCACGGTCTGGCGCCATTGATTTTGACTTTTTCCCTCGCTGTAGCTCTAAAGAGCTATCAGGCCCTGCCCCGCCCGCGTCATTCCGGTTTCCACCGGATTCGCATATCATGGAGTAAACGCGCCGTTAACAATTATCGCCCGGAATGCGCCCTAAACCTGCATGTGGATAGTCCGACTAGCCTTACGCCGCCCCTATACCTTCGTGGTTGTCGCCGTCCTGATCGCCATTCTCGGCGGCACAGCCATCGTCACCATGCCGGTGGATATCTTTCCTTACATCGATATCCCGGTAGTCAGCGTGGTCTGGACCTACGGTGGACTTGCGCCCGAAGAGATGGAAAAACGCATGGTCACTATCTTCGAACGGTCCATGACCACTACCGTCAACGACATCGAACACATTGAGTCGCAGTCTTATGCCGGCGTTTCGGTGACGCGTGTCTACTTCCAGCCCAACGCCAAGGTCGAACTGGCCCTGTCGCAGGTAACGGCCATCTGCCAAACGCTGCTGCGCATTTTCCCGCCGGGCACCACGCCACCCAACATCATCAAGTACGACGCCTCCAGCGTCCCCATCCTGCAATTGGGCCTGGAGAGCACGACCCTGAGCGAACAGGAATTGTACGACCTGGGGCAGAACTTCATTCGTACTCCGCTGGCAACCATCCAGGGCGCCGCCGTGCCCTCGCCATACGGCGGCAAATACCGCGAGGTCATGGTCGATCTCAATCCGGAGTTGCTTTTCTCGCGTGGGTTAACCCCCATTGACGTTTCCAACGCGCTGAGCAACCAGAACCTGATCCTCCCCGCGGGCAACGCTAAGATCGGCGACAAGGACTATCTCGTAAAGGTCAATAGCAGCCCCCGCGTCCTGGCCGAGATGAACAATATGCCGGTCAAGGTGGTGAATGGCGCCACCGTTTACCTCGGGGACGTGGCGCAGGTTCATGACGGCTATGCGGTGCAGACCAATATTGTGCGCACCAACGGCACCCGCGGCGCCCTGCTCACCGTTCTACGTAACGGGCAGGCTTCGACACTGGCTGTGGTGAACAATGTCAAAGCGGCGCTGCCCCGGATCATGGCCGGGCTTCCGCCGGAGCTGCACGTCCGCCAACTTTTCGACCAGTCCGTGTTCGTGCGGGCAGCCATCAACGGTGTGGTCCGCGAGGCAGTTACAGCGGCGTTTCTCACAGGCATCATGATTCTGATGTTCTTGGGGAGTTGGCGGAGCACCGTGATTGTCTGTATTTCGATTCCCCTTTCCATTCTGGTATCGCTGATCGTGCTGAGTATGACCGGCCAAACCATCAACGTGATGACCCTCGGCGGCATGGCGCTGGCGGTCGGCATCCTGGTGGACGACGCCACCGTGGAGATCGAAAACACGCACCGCAACATGGCCATGAAGAAGCCGCTGGTGCGAGCCGTGCTGGATGGCGCGCAACAGATCGCCGCTCCGGCCTTCGTCTCCACGCTGTGTATCTGCATCGTGTTCGTCCCCGTGCTGCTGCTGGTGGGCGCCGCCAAATATCTCTTCACACCCCTGGCGATGGCGGTGGTTTACGCCATGATGGCATCGTATCTGCTGTCCCGTACCCTCATCCCCACCATGGTTCACTACCTGTTGAAGGTGGAAGTGAAGCTCTATGCCCGTGGCGAGCATGGCGAGACCTCCGGCGGCACGGGCATCATCTGGAAAGCGCACTATATCTTCAATCGGCGGTTCGAATTGATGCGCGCGTCCTATACGTCGCTGCTGCATTGGTCGCTCGATCACCGCGGACCGGTTCTGGCCGGCTTCGGACTCTTCGTGGCCGGTTCCCTGACGCTGGCCGGATTCATCGGCCGCGACTTCTTCCCCACGGTGGATTCCGGCCAGATGCGCCTGCACGCCCGCGCGCCCTCCGGAACCCGCATCGAGCGGACCGAAGTGATTTTCGCCGATATCGAGCGCGAGATTCGCAGCGTCATTCCACCCAAAGAAATCGAGACCATCATCGACAACATCGGCATTCCCAACAGCAGCTACAACCTGGCGTTCGGAGACAACCCCACCATCGGAGCGGGCGACGGCGACATACTGATCTCCCTCAATCCCGAAAATCACGGACCCACGGCGGAATATACGGAGCGGCTGCGCAAGCGCCTGCACGAAAAATTCCCCGATGTGACGATCTTCTTCGAAGCCGCCAACATCACCAACCAGATTCTGAACTTCGGACTGCCGGCCCCCATCGACGTCCAGGTAGTGGGGCGCAATACTGACGCGAATTATAAGATTGCCGACCGGTTACGATCGCAGATCGCCGCTATTCCCGGAGCGGCCGACGTCCATGTCCACCAGGTGATCGACTACCCAGAAATCCGCGTCAACGTGGACCGCAGTAAAGCCGGCATGGTGGGTCTCACCCAAAAGGACGTCACCAACAGCATGCTGATTTCGCTCTCGGGCAGCGCCCAGGTAGCTCCCACCCAGTGGCTCGATTGGAACACCGGAGTCAGTTATTATGTAGCCGTGCAGACGCCGCAGTACCGTATAAACTCCATCGCGAAGTTGATGAGTACGCCAGTGGCGCCGGGCTCCATTTTCAGTTCCTCCACGCCCACGTCCCTGGCCGGCACATCCAACCAGGGCGAGGCCAGCGTAAGCGGCGGCCCGAACCAGGCGTCCCAGGCATACGGCAATCCCGGCGCTGCCAATGGCGGACCGCAACTGCTGTCCAATATGGCCGTGGTTTCGCGTGGCGTGGCCCCGGAAATCGTGAACCACTACAACGTGCAGCCCGTCTACGATGTGTACGCCAACGTGGCCGGCAGCGATCTGGGCAGCGTCGGCTCGGCGGTGGAGAAACTGGTGGCCAAAGCTGAAGAAAAGCTGCCTCGCGGCACTACCATCGACCTGCGCGGCCAGGTCACCACCATGGAGAGTTCCTTCTACCGCCTGGGCATGGGAATGATTCTTGCCATTGTCCTGGTGTACCTGCTTATGGCGGTCAACTTCCAGTCCTGGCTGGATCCGTTTATCATTCTCATGGCGCTGCCGGGAGCGCTGGCCGGCATTGTCTGGATTCTGTTCCTCACCCAGACCACGTTCAGTGTGCCGTCCCTGATGGGGTCCATTATGTGTATCGGCGTGGCCACCGCCAACAGCATCCTGATGGTGGTGTTCGCCAACGACCAGCGTGAAGAAGGCATGGACGCCCGCTCCGCCGCGCTATCCGCCGGACACACGCGCATCCGCCCCGTAATCATGACCGCCAGCGCTATGATTATCGGTATGTTCCCCATGGCCCTCGGCTTGGGTGAGGGCGGCGAACAGAATGCCCCTTTGGGCCGCGCTGTTATCGGAGGCCTGGTGCTGGCCACAGTCACCACACTGTTTGTGGTCCCACTGGTTTACAGTCTGCTGCGCACCAAGCCGCCGGTGGACCATGAACGAAGGATCGTGGAGGAAGAACACGAATACCTGCGGGACGAAATGCTGCTCGGTGAGGATTTGCAATGAACGATACCGGTACGAACGAACAGCAGTTGCGTTCGGAAATTGAAGATCTCAAGCGCCAGTTAGCGCTCACCCGGAATGCCGCCCTCGAGGCGCCCCCGAAAGGGCCTACGTCGCGGACAGCGGTGGTGGTGGTCTTGCTTCTGGTCTGTCTGGCGTTCGCCGGGTATTACCTGGGATATCTTCCGCGGCAGCGGCGCGAACTGGCCCTGGCTGCCGAGTCGAAGACCGATACCGAAGCCCTGGCAGAGGTGACGGTAGCGCCGGTGAGCCGGTCCTCCACTACCAGCAGTCTGGTGCTGCCCGGCAACATCCAGGCGGTCACCGAAGCGCCGGTACTGGCGCGGGCCAGCGGATACATCAAGACGCGCTCCGCCGACATCGGCGACCGTGTGAAAGAGGGCCAGGTGCTGGCCGAAATCGAAGCCCCCGAACTGGACCAGCAGATCCGCCAGGCGCAGGCCGGTATCGATCAGGCCAACAGCGCCATCGAACAGAGCCAGGCGGCGCTGCAACAGGGACAGTCCAATGAGGCGTTGGCCAAGATCACGGCCGAGCGTTCGCAGAAGCTCTTCGACCGGAACGTGGTTTCGCGCCAGGATAACGACACTGCGCAGATGCAGTACCAGGCCCAGCAGGCCAATGTGCAGGCCCTCGGCAAGGCCGTCGCCGCGGCCCGCAGCAACGCCGCCGCCTTGCAGGCCAACCTGGCGCGCCTCAACGACCTGAAAAGCTACCTCACCGTGCGCGCTCCCTTCGCCGGCGTCATCACGGTGCGCAATATCGATGTGGGCGCGCTGGTCAACGAAGGCAGCACGCTGCTCTACCGCATCGCCCAGACCGACCGCCTGCGCACCTATCTCAACGTCCCGCAGGCCGATTCCGGCAACGTGCGCGTGGGACAGCACGCCACCCTCAGCGTACCCGACCTGGGGGGACGCAAGTTCTCAGGCCTTGTGACCCGCACCTCCAATGCGCTCGACCCGGCCAGCCGCACGCTGTTGGCCGAAGTGCAGGTAGATAACGCCGGCGGCGCGCTCATGCCCGGCATGTACAGCGAGGTGGATCTGGCCGTGCCGCGCCGGGACCCGCCGTTGATCGTTCCCGCGGATACGCTGGTGGTACGCAGTAATGGACCGCAAGTAGCCGTAGTGGGCTCCGACGGTGTGGTGCACTTCAAGCTGATTCATCTGGGCCGTGATTTCGGCGATCGCATCGAGGTGTTGGACGGGTTGGAGGAAGGACAGATGTTGGCCGTCAACCCGGGCGACACCGTGCGCGAAGGCGTCAAAATCAAGCCCCTGGCGGCCGCGGAAAAGGCCGCGCCCAAACGGTAGTCAGCCCATGAACAACCTGATTTTCGCACGCGGGGATGCCCGGCGGGCCTTCGCCGCTCTCCTGTCCGTCTCTCTCGGTCTCACTCCGCTTTTCGGTCAGGATCGGACCGAACTTCCCCGCACAGGCCCTCCGGTGAATCTGCAGAACTCCGCACGGGTCCACGAATTAATGCGCGCCGGCAATCTTTATCTATCGCTGCAGGATGCCCTGGCCCTGGCTATCGAGAATAACCTGGACATCGAACTGGAGCGCTACCTGTTGCCGCAGGCCGATGCCGAATTGCTGCGCTCGCAGGGTGGCGGCACGCTGCGGGGGCTGAACTTTACACTGGCGGAGGTTCCTACTGGAGTCGGTGGGCCGCTGAGTCCGGTGGAGACCGGCGCGGCGGTGGCGGGGCGCGCCACTACCGGATCCTCGGTAGCTACCAGCGCCACCGAACTGGGCGTTCTGGGCGCGCCGCAGGACAATCTCTCGGTGCAGGGCGCCATCGCCCAATCGAACGGAACGGCCGTTCCTTCTTTCGATCCGGCGGTGACCGGGCTGCTGAACTTTACTCACCAGACTACCCCCCAGACCGCCTTTCAGTCCTACGATACCAATGCACTGGTGACCAATACCACCACCGCCAACGCCGGCATTTCCACCGCCTTCTCCACGGGCGCGGTGGCTTCCCTCAACTTCAACAACAACCACACCAACTGGAATTCCCTGACCTCCGGATTCAACCCGTACAACGGCTCTACCTTGGGAGTGACGGTCACGCAGCCGCTGCTGCGCGGTTTCGGCAACACCCTCAACCGTCGTTTCATCCGCATCGCCGGCAATGAGCGCCGCATCACCAGCCTGCTGTTTCGGCAGCAACTCATCAACACCATCTACGGAGTGGTCCGCCTGTATACCGATTTTGTAGCGCTCTACGAAGATGAGAAGGTCAAACAGGAAACGCTCACGCTGGCGCAAAAACTGCTGGCCGACACCCAGGCGCAGGTGGAAATCGGAACGCTGGCGGTAGTGGAATTGACCCGCGCCAATGCGCAAGTTGCCGCCGCGCGGCTCGACCTGATCAACGCCCGCGGTCTGCGCGAAGAGGAAGAGGCCATCGTCAAGAACGTGCTCACCCGGCGCAACGACGATGCCGAAGTGCGCGACGCACGCATCATCCCCACCGATACGCTCACCATTCCCGACCAGGAAGACGTTCGCCCGATCCAGGATCTGGTGACCGGCGCGTTGCGCGATCGGCCGGACCTGGCGCAGGCGCAGTTGCAAATCGACAACTCGCAGATCGGCCTGGAGGGCTCGCGCAGCGCCACTCTGCCCGAAGTGGACCTGGTGGGCACGATGCAGAACAACGGCCTCGCCGGCACTACCGGTACGGGACTTCCCAACCCCTATCCCGGGTTCAACGGGGGGTATGGCAGCGCGCTGGAACAGATCCTGGCGCGCAATTATCCCACTTATGGGGTCGGCGTGCAGGTCACGCTACCCATCCATAATCGCGTGGCTGAAGCCGACCTGGCGCGCGACGAAGTACAAGTGAAGCAGCAGCAGGTGCGGCTGGCGCAGTTGCAGAATCAGGCCCGCCTGGAAGTGGAAGACGCACTCATCGCCATGCGCCGCGCACGGGCCTCCTACCAGGCGGCGGTGGAAGCGCGGCGTTTGCAGCAGGAGTCGCTGGAGGCCGAGCAGTCCAAGTTCGAGATCGGCACCTCCACGTCGTTTTTCGTGATTCAGTATCAGAGCCTTGTGGCGCAGGCCAAATCCACCGAGATTGCCGCGCAGAGTTCATTCGTGAAGGCGCGGGCCGCGCTGGAGCGCGCCACTGGCACGATTCTCGACCAGAACCATATTTCGTTCGATAACGCCGTAAAAGGTAAGATGTAAGGTTGATCGCTTCACTCTCCCGGCGCTTCCGCCGCCGGCGCATGCAACGCTTCGTCTGTGAGTGCCACATCACGGCGGACACGCGCGTCCTCGACATCGGCGGCACACCGGACAATTGGCAACTGGTTTCCGTGGCGCCGCGAGTTGTGCTGTTGAATATGCCGCGCGCCCGCGCCGATCTGGCCGACGCCGCGGTCTGGGTGGCCGGCGACGGCCGCTTCCTTCCCTTCCGCGATGGCGCCTTCGACGTAGTCTTCAGCAACTCCGTGATCGAGCACGTGGGAGACGCCGCCAGCCAGGAGCGTTTCGCGCGTGAGGTGGCTCGCGTGGGCCGCGCCTTCTGGGTGCAGACGCCCAATCGCTGGTTTCCCGTGGAGCAGCACCTGCTCACGCCGCTGGTGCACTGGCTGCCGAAGCGTTGGCAGCGCGCCATCGTGCGCCGCGGCACGGTGTGGAGCGCGTTGACGCGTCCCACTCCCGACCGCCGCGATTTCTATATCGACCATTTCCTGCGCGATATCCGTCTGCTGAGCTTCCGCCAGGTGCAGGAACTGTTTCCTGGCGCGCGCATCATTCGCGAGCGATTTCTGGGGATCACGAAATCTCTGATCGCGTGCCGGGGATGAACGTCCGAGTTTTTTGTTGACACCATAAATTTTATTTATGAGTGTAAACGGAGGGAATAGATTATCATCGGTGAATCTCGATTTGGGTCAGGAGTCTTGTGCGCCTACTGAAGACGTTCTTGCTGTTCTCTATCGCGGCAGGTGCCGCCTTTTCGCAAGTTACCACTACAGCCCGCTTGGATGGAACGGTCACCGACCCGCAGGGGGCATCGGTGCCCGGAGCGCAGGTGGAGGTGGTGCAAACCGCTACCGGCCAGAATTTCCACGCGGTAACCGATGATAAGGGCTATTGGGCTCTACCGTCGCTGCAGACCGGCGGGTACAAGGTAACCGTTACTCATACCGGCTTCCGGTCCGCTACTAACGGAAACGTAACTCTCGACGCGGGTGTTCCCGCCACCGTCAAGGTGACTCTGGAAGTGGGCGCGGCTACGGAAACGGTGGAAGTTACCGCCGGCGCCGAAATCGTCCAGAGCACTTCGGCGACGGTCAGTTCCACGCTGCAAGGCGGGCAGATCAACGATCTTCCGTTCACCAGCCACAATGTCACCGAACTGATCGCCAGCCAGCCCGGCACTCAGAGCGCCGATGGAGTCCGCTACGCCACCATTAACGGCCTGCCGCAGACCACCATCAACATCACCATCGACGGGATCAATGTCCAGGATAATGCGACCAAGAGCAATCCGGACGCGATCTTCAGCGCCGTTCAGGCCCGGACCCAGGCCATTGAGGAAATGACCATGAGCACGGCCGCGGCCAACGCCGACAGCTCCGGCGAAGGCGCGGTGCAGATCAAGTTTGTCACCAAGGGCGGATCGAACCAGTTTCACGGCGGCCTCTATGAGACCAACCGCAACTCCTACTTCGAAGCCTGCTACTTTTTCAACTGTCTCCAGCACATTGCAAAAGACCAGATCAATCTCAACGAATACGGATTCACCATCGGCGGACCGGTAGTGAAAAACAAGCTCTTCTTCTTCGAATCGTTCGAGTTTTTCGACCTGCCGCAGACATTTTCGGAAAGCCAGATGTGGCTCACGCCCACCGCCGCCACCGGCGTTTTCCAGTACAACGTGGGCGGGGTGACGAAAAGCGTCAACTTACTCACGCTCGCGGCGGCCGAGAATCCTTCCCTGCCGGCCGGTACCCGTCCGTTTCCAACCGTTGCCGATCCGACCATGGCGAAGACCTATGCGCTGATCAATCAGCTCACCAATGCCGCAGGCACGCTCGCCAGCCGCGTCGCAAACAATAACGACTACAACCGCAATAACTACTCGTCCAACACCAAGGCCGTGAACAACCGCAAGTTTCAGACCTCGCGCATCGACTACAACATTACCGAAAAGCACCACCTCAACTTCGTTTGGAATTATCAGACCAACGACCGCACTCCCGATGGCCTGAACCTCGAGTACGCCATCCTGCCGGGCACGGGAACCCAGTTGGGTTCTCCCGATCTGGAGGGCCAGTATGGCATCAACTGGACGGGAAGCATCGGATTGCGCTCAGTCGTCACGACGAATATCGTCAACGAGCTTACGGCGGGCATCCAGGGTGGCGCCAATGCTCTGGGCGACGGCCTTTCCCCGAACGACTATTCCATCTGGAACGGAAAGCTGGTGTCGTTTGGCGCGGCCGCGGCGGGTTCCACCACCCCGTACATGAGCAACCCCTACAACGGCAACTACACCAACTACGCCCCTCGCAGCACGCCGGTGTACCAGATCAACGACAACGTAAGCTATCTCAAGGGAAAGCACCTGCTCAATTTCGGCGGCAACTTCACGCAGGTGAATGCCTGGCAGGCGGCGGCAAATTCGTCGCTGCTCAATACCGTCACTCTGGGACAGGCAACCGGCGATCCGGATAATACCGGCGCCACTTCGCTCTTTACCACCAATACCCTTCCCGGAGCGAGTTCCACCCAACTGAGCGATGCCGCCAATCTGTACGCGGTGGTCGCGGGCCGGATTTCGGCGATCACCAGTTCCGCCGTGCTCGGAGAGCAGAGCAAGACGTACGGCGCAAACTTCGCCGTCGATCGCGACCGCCTGCGCGAATTCGCTTCCTACGTGCAGGATACCTGGCGCGCCACCTCACACCTCACGATCGTGCTGGGGGTTCGTTGGGACCGGCAGGGCGCCATTCGAAATCTGGACAACCTGTACACGCGGCCGGGCTATGCCGGCCTGTTTGGAGTCTCCGGCGTGGGCAATCTCTTCCAACCGGGCGTACTGGCCGGCTCGGCTCCCGTATTTTCGCTCGTACCGCCCGGAGTCGGAGGCTTTGACCCGGGCGTGGGCCACTTCAACCCTTCCTTTGGAATCGCCTACGTCATTCCCAAAGGTGTTTTGCACTGGCTGACTGGCGACGAAGCGGTCCTGCGTGGCGGCTTCAATCTCTCCACGCTGCGCCAGGGCATGGGCTTTCTGGACGGTGTCTGGAACGGAAACCAGGGCCGCAGCCTGAGCACCAGCTCGAGCCCTGGGACCACTCCCAGCATTTTCCCCGCGGGTAGCGTGCTATTCAGCGATGCCTCCTACCCTTCGTTGGTGCCCAGCACGATCGACGCCCAATTCCCCAATCCCAGCTTCCCGCTGGCCGTGCAGAGCGGCCAGAGCGTCGAGGACTACAATCCGAGCATCAAGCCGGAGTATGTGGAAAGCTGGACCCTCGGGTTCCAGCGGCCGTTGGGCAGAAATACGTCGGTGGAGTTTCGCTACGTGGCGAACCACGGAGTGGACCTCTGGTCGGCCGTGAATCTGAACGAAGTGAATACCGTTGAAAACAATTTCGCGCAGCAGTTTCAGGCGGCCCAGAATAATCTGGCGATCGCCAACGGTATCTCGGTGGCACAGCTTCTTCTTCCCACCACTAAGCTGACCGTCAATAACTATAGCGACACGGGCTTACCCGGACAGAATCCCGTGCCTCTGATCACTGTCGGTATTGGCAGTAATGTCGATCAGACTACCATCACCCAGCTCCAGCAAGGCCAGGCCGGCGCAACCGCCAATGCGATTGCCACTAACGCCACGCGCATGGCCAATTTAACCAAAGCGGGATATCCCATCAACATCTTCCAGGTGAACCCCAACAACGGGGGCAACTCCACGGAGATGACCAACCGCAATTCGAGCACCTACAATTCCGGCCAGGTGGAAGTGCGCCGGCGCCTCGCCGCCGGTCTCCAAATGCAGGCAAGCTATGCGTTCTCCAAATCGCTGACCGATTCGAACACGCCCACCCTGCGCGATTGGGGCGGGAATAAAGGTCCCACCACTTTCGACATCCGCAACGGTTTCAAGATGACCTGGATCTACCAGTTGCCGTTCGGCCAGGGCCGCTCGCTTCTTTCCGGGGCGCACGGCGTGCTGGGCAAAGTTGTAAGTGGTTGGGAGATCGCCGGCGTCGGACGGGTGCAAAGCGGCACCCCGATCAACATAGTCAGCGGCCGCGACACGTTTAACCAGAACGACGGCGGCGTGGTGCTGCACAACATGACTGCCAAGCAGTTGCAGAACGACGTGGGGCTCAACTTTACGAGCCAGGTTAGTGCCAGCGGAGTAACTACCGGCACGGCCTATTACCTGCCGCAGGCCCTGTTACAGAATACTCTTGCGGCCTTCAACATCAGCGGGACGTTCGTCCCCACCGCGCCTTATATTGGGCCGTGCAACACCGCGGGCCAGATTTGCGATCAGGTATTTCTCTGGGGCCCGTGGTTCTCCAAATGGGATGCCAGCCTGGTGAAGCGCACGCAGATCAAGGAACGATTGAACCTGGAGTTCCGCGCCGAGGCGCTGAACGTCTTCAATCATCCCAACATTCTGGTCCCGGGCGGCGCGGCTACCGGCGGCAACATCAACGCCACCGTCAATTCCTCCTTCGGACAGACCACCTCGGCCTTCCGGGACCTCAATAACACCAACGATCCGGGCGCACGCAGCCTGGAATTCGTGATGCGCCTGAACTTCTAGTTTCAGCGAGTCTGAGAACGTTGTGAGAGGCGCGAAGCGACAAATCTCAGACCGCCTGCCCGCCCGCACTGAATTAGGTCCGCTGTTCGAATAGGATTGAGGGCAGGCGAGCACCGCCTGCCCCACCTGCGGGCTCACTGCAAATTCCACGACATGTCGGCAGTTGTACTGCCTGGGTTGATCCGCTTATCGAAACCCCAGGTCGCCATCGCACCCACAGCCGGCGTCGCCATCGCATCCGCAGCCGGCATCGCCGTCGCATCCACAACCGAAATCGTCGACACAACCGCAACCGGAATCGTCGACACAACCGCATCCGTAATCGGAATCGCAGGAGCATCCGATATCGCCGACGCAGGAGCAGCCGGTGTCGGAATTGCAACTGCATCCGGTGTCGGAAACGCAACTGCATCCGGTATCCGAATCGCAGGAGCAGCCGGTATCGTACACGCAGGGGCAGTCTCCCGGCACGCAGTTGCAGGAGCACCCGAAACCGGCCGGAAGCGACTCTCCACAACCGAGGGTGTAGACCGTGCCGCCGGCGATGTACTGCAACCCGCCGCACGCCGGGGAGGATGCGGCTATGTCCATGAAGCAGACCGATACGGTGGCGCCGGACGGCAACTCATAAAGATAAATGTTCCTGGCGGAGGCCACGGCGACATAGCGATTCCGCGGGTCCATGGCCGTCGACAGAGACGGCCCTCCGTTCCCTGGCAGTTGGGCGATCAAGGTCAGATCGGGCGCGGAGTAGAGTTGCGCCGGCGCGGACGCGTAGGCGATGGCCAGCAGCTTTCCATCGGCGCTAAACGAGAGGGATGTCGCAGTCGCCTGGCCGAGCAGCGAAACGATGGGAACCAGGCTTGGAAAAGCGTACATGTAGAGGCGCTGTCCGTCGTGAGCGGCAAGGTGCCGGCCGTTGGGGCTCAGGGCGAGAGCTTTGCCGGCGGCGGTTTGCAGGACCGCTCCGGTGGTGAGCGATCGCAGATATACCTGAGTGCCCGAGGTCACCAGCAAACGCCGTTGCGGTGCGCGGCCCCTGGCTGCCGGGATAAGAGCGGGCGGTGGAACGGCCACCTGGGCCATGGCGTCCGTGTCGGAAAAACTGCGCAGCAGCTTCGCCTCTGCCACGGACCAGATCCTGGTAGTTCGATCCTGGCTGACGGAGACCAGTTGGGCGCTGTCCGCCGTGAAGGCGACTCGGTTGACGGTATCCGTGTGTCCCACCAGAGCGAGCCGCGCCGCACCATCGGCCGACCAGAGTTCCAGATGGCCGCTCTGCATGGCTACGGCGATGCGGCTTCCGTCGGGGCTCACGGCCACTTGGAGGGGAACGGCGTCGGTAGGGATCGAACGAAACAGGGCGCCATTAGGAATGGTCCAGAACTTTACGAAACTGTCCCGCCCCGCGCTGATCAGAGTGTTCCCGTCGGGGAAATAGCTCAGGCTGGTGAGGGAGATCGCATGAGCGAAGGCGCCGGCCGGGCAGACCGCTGCCCGGGCGTTGCGGGGAAAGCCGGCGAAGGCCCCCGCGGTGAGCAGGCCCATCAGGTTTCGACGAGTCAGAGAGGCGCAGGGGGGAGCGCTGG
>Ga0302319_10006010_pt1 | contig 24212 bp, 20 predicted proteins | sample Bog_T0_2_FD_203319 | JGI IMG/M metagenome (GOLD analysis project Ga0302319, IMG submission 203319) | Peat permafrost microbial communities from Stordalen Mire near Abisko, Sweden - Bog_T0_2 | ecosystem: Environmental > Terrestrial > Soil > Wetlands > Peat | place: Sweden: Abisko, Stordalen Mire...
ATTGGTCGGATTGAACTTTATTGGACGCTATAAAACAAGTCTTTGGTGGGCAGTGAGGGACTCGAACCCCCGACTTCCTGCTTGTAAGGCAGGCGCTCTAACCAACTGAGCTAACCGCCCACGCGTGGCGGGATGGCCATGACGGCCTTCTTTCATCATAGCAGCGCGTTAGCTCTTCGTCCGTGACGCCGGTTCTTGGCGCGGCGCGGCTGCGGTTGATACACTCAGCCGGTGGGCCGTCTCATCCTCAATGCCGACGATTTTGGGCTGACCTCCGGCGTTAATCGCGCTATTGCCGAACTGCACCGGGCCGGATTGCTGACCAGCGCCACCCTGATGGCGCGCGCCGCGGCGACGGAAGAGGCCATCGAACTGGCGCGTGGGCTGCCGAAGCTGGGCGTGGGTTGCCACGTGGTGCTGGCCGACGGTGAGCCTCAACTCACAGCGCGGGAGATTCCCACGCTGGTGGAGCCGCGCACCGGGCGCTTCCACGCCACACTGGGCGCATTTTTGGGAAGGCTGCTCAGCGGGCGCATCTCTTCGAGCGAGATCGAAGCCGAGACTTCTGCGCAGATTGCGTCTCTGCAAAGCCGCGGACTGCGCCTCACGCACCTCGATACGCACAAGCACACACAAATGTTTCCCGCTGTGCTCAGGCCGGTCTTGCGCGCTGCCAAGGCCGCTGGAATTCACGCTGTGCGCAACCCCTTTGAGCCGGTGTGGAGTCGGCGAGCTACGCCCGGCGCACTGTGGAAGCGCCGCGCAGAGGTGCGCCTGCTGCGGCTGATGGAGCCTGCCTTCCGGCGCATCGTGGCCGAAGAAGGCTTCACGACCACAGACGGCGCCCTCGGCGTGCTGGCCACCGGCACCCTCGACGCCGCCACACTCACCGCGCTGCTGAGCAAGCTGCCCGCCGGAACCTGGGAAGTGGTCACGCATCCCGGCTACAACGACGGCGATCTTGCCCAGGCTCACACCCGGCTGCTGGCCTCGCGGGAGACGGAGCGGCAAGCTCTGCGGGCGCTGGAGCAATTTTCCGGGATTGAGCTTGTCTCGTTCGCGGCACTCGAAGCCGTCCAAAGGAGGAGTGATTGAGCGAACCCATCAGAAAAGACGCAGCCCCAGCATTCACATATCCACGGCAGGATCACGAGCTGCCGGCGGCGATTGCGGTCGAGGGATGGCGCTATCACCACCTGGGGATTCCCACCACGACGCCGCGCCCTGATGAAGTGCATGTGCCGCATCTGAAGATCCATGTGGCGGGCTTTGAATCCAGTCCCTACGGCATTCAATGGATGCGCTTTGATGCCGATGCGCCTTACCCGGAGATCATCAAGACCGTGCCTCACGTGGCCTTTGAGGTAGACGACCTGGAGGCGGCGCTTGTGGGAAAAGAGATTCTGACGCCGCCCAACTCTCCCAGCGCGGGCGTGCTGGTGGCAATGATTCTCGACCAGGGCGCTCCGGTGGAACTGATCTGCTTTTCGGCGGCTCTGAAATCGAAGTGAGATCGCCGCCCACCTCACTCTAAGAGCAACCGGCTGGATCGCAGGCATTGACGAGCGGCAGCTCGAGCGAGGAGTCGCGCCCAGGGCCGGAGTAGAGGGTGATGGTCGCCGGCTGGTAGTCGGTGGGCTTGGCGGTCATGATGTTGGGCACGAAGCGCTGGGGGTTGCGGTCGTAGAGCGGGAACCAACTGCTTTGCACCTCGACCATCACTGTATGGCCGGCCTTGAATACATGGTCCACATCGTGCAGGGAGAACTTGTACTCGCGAACGTCGCCCGCCCGCAACGGAGTTGGCTTCTCGAAACTGTCGAGATAGCGGCCGCGGAAGATTTCGGCGTTGGTGAGGAGCTGATAGCCGCGCATGGACGGGTCGGGGTCGTCGGCGGGATATTGGTCGATGAGCTTGACGACCATGTCGTTGTCAGTGCCGGTGGTGGAGGCAAAGATGTCGGCGACGACCTGGCCGGTGAGCACCAGATCGTTTTTGAGCGTGGGCAGCTTGAATGCGGCCACATCCGGGCGGCCGTTGACGAAGCTCTGGTCCTCGGTGAGCCAGTTATACCACTGCGAGCCATCGCTGTACGTGGGCTGGATGGGACGGTGGCGATAGGGAACGGGGTTGGCGGGGTCGCTGCGGTAACTTGTTTGCGCCGTTGTGGTTGAAGCGTTCCAACCCAGCGCGCCCGCGCCCAGCAGATGCAGGCGGACGGACTTGGATTGCGCGGGCGGGAAGTGAGCGTAGCGCTGCCAGGTGTTGGAGCCGGTCTGGAAGCTGGCGGTGTCTTCGAGGTCGAAGCCGGGTTCGTCCTTCAAGTAATGGCCGAAGAATTTGGCTTCGATCTGGACGCGATACTGCTTGCCGATGGGCGCGGTGTAATCCAGGCTGCCGAGATGCCGCTCGGAGGAGGACCAGGAGCCGTGGCGCCAGGGGCCGAGGACGAGGAAGTTCTGTCGGCGGGCGTCGCGCGGCTCCAGAGTGGCGTACTCGGTCTGAGGGCCCCACATATCCTCCTGATCGTAGTAACCGCCGACGGTGAGAGTGGGCACGGCGGGCGCGCTGAGCGAGCGTTGAACGGCGCGCGAGGCCCATACCGAGTCATAGGCTGGGTGATGGAGGAAGAGCTTCCAGGTGGGCAGCTTCCTTGCGCCGGATTTTTTCACGTCCGCGGCGAAGCTGCCCCGCTCAAGGAAGTAATCGAAGCCGTCGCGGGGCTTGCCGTCCTTCTCCTTGCCGTAGCTGACCTGCGTCTCTTCCTTGCTGGACTCAAGGCCGAGCACATAATCGTAGCCATAGCTCTGGCGGAAGGCTCCGTTGTGAAAGAAGTCGTCACCCATCCAGACGTCGATCATGGGCGCCTGGGGCGAGACGGCCTTGACGGCAGGGTGGGGGTCGATGCCAGCCATCATGGCGAGAAAGCCCGGATAGCTGGTGCCGATGAAGCCGGCGCGTCCGTTATTGCCCGCTACATTCTTCAGCAGCCATGCAACGGTGTCGCAGGCGTCAGTGCTTTCGTCAATGGCTTTGGGACTGCGGTGGTCGGCGAGGGGGCGCATCATCACGAACTTGCCCTTGCTCTTGAAGCGTCCGCGAATGTCCTCGGCGACGTAGATGTAGCCGGCCCGAGCCAGCTCCGGGCGGTTGTAGGAGAAGGAAGCGCGATTGGTATCGTCCACGCCGTAGGGAGTGCGCTGGATGAGAAAGGGTAGCGGTGCAGGAATGTCGGCGGGGGTGAGAATGACCGCGTGGAGCCGGACTCCATCGCGCATGGGAATCATCGCCTCGGTGCGCTGATAGTCGTGAAAGAGGTGATGAACGGGCGGGCCGGTGCGGCGGTAGACGATCTCCGGCTCGGTGGAGTGAACCAGGCTGAGGGCGCGGCCGGATTGATCAAGGGTGAAGCGGTAGGAGTTTTTGGCATCAGGAAGGCCGAAGTCTAGCGCGGAGAGAGGTTTAAGCTCGGCAGGAGGATTGCGCTCGGTTTCGACGAAGAGCTTTCCATCATTTACAGAGAAACTGACCGGCGTGTCGGGCTCATGGGGATCGGTGAACTCGCCGATGAACGCCTCAAGCTGAGCGGCGGAGGGTGCGGCAACCGGAGCGTGTAGTGGCGCGGTCCATGCGGCAGCGGCGGCCGAGGAAGACAGGACAAGGCAAAGGGCGGCAGAAGCAAGGCGGCGGCGAATCAAAGCGAATCTCTCCTCATGTGAGCATGGCGAAGCCGTAAAAGTCAGTCTTTCATACTGCAAACGGGAGGGGCGAAGATTCCCACGGGAGGAGAGCGCCGGAGTGCAGAGATCCCGATTTGGTCCGGGGCGGGCGGCGCATTGCTTCGGAGGGTGATCGGTGGCTGTAATCCTTTCAAAACACAGTAGATGCCAAAAAGAGGAAACGGTCGCGCGAAGTCGTACAAGACGGTCAGCCGCCCCGCGCGACAGGGCGGCCATTAGTTGACTGATGCATCAGCGGTTGCTAGTCTACAAGGTAGCTGCTGGATTTGCTGATGGAGCGAGTCTGGGTGGTTGAAACTCGTCAGGTCGGGCGAGGGAATTTAGTGGCAACGAGCACGCGAACTTCGAGGGTGGATTATAGTCACGGATCGCCTGTGGAAAAAATCCTCTTCCAATTGAGGCTAGCGAAGCTTTGCACAAAATGATCATTTCATACGCATATAATGAAGTTTTCCACGGGTGAGTTGCCATCACTCAATCGCGCGCGGAGTTGACGCCGATTCCGTAGAGCGCCAGTCGAAGACCGGAGAAGAGGAACCCCCTTGACCCAAGAGAACGTAACGCAAGACGGCCCCAATGGAGGCCGGCCCGAAGGAGGCAGCCGCTTCTTCGATCCTGTTGATCCTGAAGATCAGGTATCGCTGCGAGAACTCGCGCTTGTACCGTGGAAGCGAAAGGCCGTTGTCGTAGGTTGTGTCATTGCCTGTGTGCTGGCGGCGGTCTTTGTAAGTGTGGTCATGAAGCCGAAGTACCGGGCCACTGCCATCATTGAGCTCAACGAGGAAAATAGCAGCGGGGCCTCCATGCTCTCGAATTTGGCCTCGATGGCATCGGGCGAACCGGATGAGTTGAAGGTCAAGGTCGAGACCGAAATGGCGGTCATCAAGGACAACACCATCGCTCTGAATGTGATGGAAAAGATGGGAATGCTCCGGCTGGAGAATCCTGACAAGTTCAGCAAGGAGCCGGGGCCGATGGTCAGCAAGGACGCTCTTCCGGCGGCGCGGCGGGAGGAGCTGATTAAAGAGTTCGAGGCCAAGCTGAAAGTTGAGGAGATAGGAAGTTCGCGGCTTATCTCCATCACTTATACGGGACGGGATCCGGTCAAGGCCGCTCAGATCGCGAATGCGGTTGTAGCCGAGTACAAGGTTTATCTGCTGAGTTCAAACTACAGTTCATCGAAGGATGTCTCGCAGTGGCTTTCCTCTCAGTTGGGTGATCTCTCCGGCCAGGTGACCAAGACGCAGCAGGCGGTGGCGGAGTTCGAGCGCAGCCACAATCTCTCCGCCGCTATGCTGGGCCTGACTACGCTAGGCGGCGGCTCTTCGCCTGCCTCTGTCGGCGGCGTCGGCGGCGGCGGTGGTGGTGGTGGTGGTGGCTCGGTGCAGATTCCAGAGCTGGAGCGCCTGACAACGCTGAACGACGAGGTGACGCAGGCTGAGGCCGCGCGCCTGGGGCGCGAGGCGATCTACCGCATGACGGCAACGGAGGATCTCGAGCTGGTCTCCTCGCTTGGATCGAGTTCTCTTCCCGGCGTCTCCGGTTCGACAGTCCTCTCACAGGGCGGCGGCCTGGATATTCTGAATTCGCTGCGGGAGCAGGATGCTGCGGCGCGGGTGGCCTATGCCAGCGCGCAGACCAAGTATGGCGCCAAAAATCCACGCCTGGCAGATATCGCCAATCAATTGAATTCCTTGCACGAACAGATTCAGGTCGAGTTGGGGAAGATCAAACAGAGGGCCAAGAACGATCTGGTTCTGGCGCAGCAGAACGAGCAGTCGCTGCGCGCCGCGTTTGAGGCGCAAAAGCTCGTCACCGGCAAGATGAATGATGACATCGTGCAGTTGGGAGTGTTGATGGCGCAGGCGCGCTCCAGCCGCGATCTCTATGACATTCTCTACGCCCGGTTGCAGGAGGCCAATATCGATGCGGGCAACAGCGCGACCAATGTCACGGTTGCCGATCCGGCGCGTCCTCCGGGCGAACCATGGATGCCGCAGCCCGTCCTCTTCATTGCTCTCGGGGTCTTTGGCGGCTTGATGCTGGGCTTCGGCATGGCCTACCTGCTGGAAAGCCAGGATGACACGCTCACCGACGCCTTCCAGGTGGAGACGGTATCGAACCTGCCAGTGCTGGGCATGATTCCCTTTCACCGCATGGAGGCGCGGCCGCGGGAGGGCGCGCTGGCCACCGAATCCAGTTCATTCCTGGTGGCGCCGGAAGGCTCCACGGCGGAATCCTTCCGCAGCCTGCGCTCGGGGCTGGTGCTCTCTGGGGTGGGGCGCAAGCTGAGGGTTCTATCCATCACCAGCGCCCTGCCCGGTGAAGGCAAGTCTTACCTGGCTTATAATTTGTCGCTGGCCTTTGCGGCGACCGGCCTGAAGGTGCTTCTGATCGACGCCGATCTTCGCCGGCCGCGGCAGCACGCCCTCTTCCGCGTCCCGCGAGAGGATGGCCTGGCCGATCTTCTGGCCGGCCAGAAGACCTTTGATGAAACGCTGGTGGCCCATCCGGTGGAGCCGAATCTGACTCTGATCCCGGCCGGACGCAACTCGCCGCTAGCCTCGGAGCTTCTGGGATCAGGCGATATCGAGAAGGTCATTGAAACCGCGCGGCAGCGGTTTGACTTGGTGCTGGTGGACAACGCGCCTGTGTTGCCGGTGGCCGATGCGATTATCGTGGGGACATACTGCGATGGGACCATCGGGGTGCTGCGCGCGGGCCGGACATCCCGCAAAGCGTTGCGCCGCTTTGTCCAGAGCCTGGCCCGCAACCACATTCACATCCTGGGCATTGTCATTGAAGCGGTGGATATGTCCGCAACGGAGTACCGGAGCGTGTATGGATACAATGTGCAGAGCTATTATGGCGAGAAAAAGTAGGGGAATTATGCGAGACGGTGTTGCGCTTTTGCTCGGCTTCGCCCTGCTGTCGGCGATGGTGGCGACTGCGGCCGGTGCCCAGGCGCTGCCGGGCGCAACCGCGCCGGCCTCCGGGGCCAGCTTGTCCTCCGCGTCCGCGAAGTCCGCAACCGCGTCGCAGGGCATGGGGCCTGTCATCCTTCCCAAGGACTTCTCCGAGCTGCGCATCGAGCCGGGGGATTTGCTTAGCGTCAATGTCTATGACGCTCCGGAGTTCACCTCCTCGTATCGCGTGGATACTGCCGGAGACCTGACGATTCCCTTGTGCGGCAAGGTGAACCTTCGCGGACAGACGCTGATCGAGGCGGCTCACCGGATTGAAGCGGCCTTCAAGGAGAACCAGATCCTGGTTGCGCCGCAGGTGAGTGTCGATGTGACGCAGTATGCCGGCCAATATGTGACGGTGCTGGGCGAGGTTGGCGCGCCGGGGCGGGTGGCGCTGATTGCTCCCACAACCTTGGGGGAGGTTCTGGCCGAAGTGGGTGGGCTGACTCCATTGGCGAGCGCGCACATTCATATCCGCCGCGGAGGCGATGAGTCAGCGCCCGACGTGGAGATTCCCTATGCGCGCAGCCAGGTCAACCGTGAGGCCGCCTCCATGCTGTTGCGTCCGGGCGATTCGGTGGTGGTTCCGCGCGCCGGAATTGTCTATGTTCTGGGCGCGGTTGCCAAGCCTGGGGGCTACGTGATGCAGGAGGACGGGAAATTGAATGTCGCCGAGGCTTTGGCGATGAGCGGGGGAACAATCCTGCAAGCCAATACCGGCGGTCTGCGGGTGATTCGCCGCAAGCCGGACGGCACTGTATTGGATTTTTCCCTTTCCTATGATGGCATTGCCAAGGGGAGCCAGACGCCGCTGGTGCTCGAGGCGCAAGATATTGTGTATGTGCCGATGAGCAAGGTCAAGGCTACTTTTTCTACGGCGACGGGGATTCTCTCAGCGGCTGCCTCGGCGGCTATTATTCACCCATGAATTAGGTTCTCGGCTGGCAGAGCAACTTCGCTCTCAGAGCGAGCTTTCCAGGAGGAGGGATGATCTTCCTGACCATCGTGTCGTTTATTGTTAATCTTGTGCTGGTGGCATGGCTTTGCATCGCCGTGCCGACCTCGGTTCTCTACGCAAAGAGACTTCACCATCGCGGCTCGTGGTGGGCGCTCTACGTGCTGGGATTGCACGCTGCGTGCGCGCCGCTCTATTTCCGGATGCGACAGCAACCTGGGGTGTTTTTCGCCTTGAGCCGCCCCCTCCGCATGGCCTACCAGTTTCTTGCCTTGCCTGCCGGTGCGGATATTCCGCTCAGCGCCAAGATTGGCAGGGGGCTTACTATGGGCCACACTGCGGGTGTGGTGCTGACCCACTTGGCTACGATCGGGGACTACTGTGTCATTACTCCGGGTGTTGTGCTGGCGGGCGACGGTCTAGGAGGCGCTCCCGTGATCGGACGTAATGTGTACATCGGCGCAAACGCGGTTATTGTCGGATCGGTGCTGGTGGGCGACAGCGCCACAATCGGCGCCGGAGCCATCGTTATCCGCGACGTTCCTTCCCGGGCGCTGGTCGTCGGCAACCCGGGAGCTGTTGTGAAACAGAATTATCGCCGCAGCTTCCATGACTATGCGAAAGAGGCTGGATGCGAATAGGCCAGCTCGCGAAGCGGTCTTTCCTGATGGTAGGCGTCTGGGACAGTGCCGTCGTCTCCCTGTCAGGATTTCTCACCAACGTGCTGGCTGGGCGATTTCTGGCCACCAGCGACTATGGCCTCTTCTTCACCGCCTTCATCGTCGCCAACATGGGCATGCTGATCCAGTCCTCATTCATCTCGTCCCCATATGCCATTCTGGCGCCAAGGATGGACGCCGCCAAGCGACGCGAATATCTTGCCGGATCTACCTGGATCACCTGCGGTTCCGCGATTGCGGTCGGCATCGTCTTATCCGCAGCCATGTTCTTCTTCTTTCGCAAAACCATCGCCGGAACCGGCCTGGCCAGCGTACTGTCGATCTTCGCTTTCTATGTCGCCACAGTCATGCTCCAGGATTTCGTGCGGCGCGCCTGCTTTGCGCACCGCCGCGAGGCGGCGGCGCTGCTGCTAGATATCGTCAGCGCCGGCGGGCAAGTGGCGTTGCTGGTGGCTTTGCGCAGCTACATGACACTCGATCTGGCGCTCATTGTGATTTCTGGAACGACGGCATTGGGGGTCGCGGCCGTTTATCTTGGGCTTCTGCGCGACAAGAGCCTTCCCTTCGATCTGCCTCCCATGCGCCGCGCAATGCGCGACAACATAGCCTTGGGCAAGTGGCTGTTCATGACCGCCGGTGCCTCCTGGATAGCGAACCAGATCTACATCTTGGCGGTTGTCGCATTCCAGACTCCGATCGTCGTCGCGCAGTTGGGCGCTGCGCGCACCATCGCCGCGGTCTCCAACCCGGCCGTCATGACCGTCGACAACATGGGAACCCCACGCGCCTCGCGCATCGCGCATGAAAGCGGCCCTGTGGCCCTGCGGGGATTCATCGCCAGGATCACCCTGATCGGCTGCGTTCCCTTCATTGCGCTTGGCGCGCTCTGCTTTGTTTACCCCAATGAGGCCATCCGCATCCTCTTTCATCGCTCTTTTGGTGAGATCCGCACCCTGGTTCGCATCTTCAGTCTGATGCCCTTCTTGTGGTTTGCGGGCAGGTCAATCGTGGTGGGGATCAATGCCCTCAAGAAACCCAAAGCCCTCTTCCCCGTCTATCTGGTGATCGCCATGACCACAATGACCGTCGGCGTCTATCTTGCCCGCCACTATGGCGCCCTTGGCGCGGCATATGGGCTGCTCTTCAACAGCGTTTTGATGGTCGCCGGGTTCCTGATCCAGTTTCTGAGACTGACCAGGGCCGAGGCGGGCACGACGAAAGCAAACTGATTTGAGCATGAATCCCATCCCGGAGGAGTGCGGCAGGCCGGTTTCCGTGGTGATGCCGGCCTACAACGCCGGCCCATTCATCGCACAGGCCATCGAGAGCGTGCTCGCCCAGACATGGCCGGACTTTGAGCTGATCGTGGTCAACGACGGATCCACCGACGACACACTCCGCATTGCCGAACGATACGCCGCCCAGGATCGTCGGGTCAGAGTCTATTCGCACGCGAACCGGGGCACCGCGCCCACTCTGAATCGCTGTCTCGAACTGGCGGCCAATGAGTGGGTCTTTCTCATGCACGCCGATGATCGCATGCGCCCCAACCGACTGGAGCGTCAACTGGCTTTCATTCGGGAGCATCCTGACCTGGCCGTCGCCAGCAGCCTGGTTCGCCATATTGACGCCGGGAATCGAGTCATCGGGAAAGATAACTCCAGGCTGTTTACCTACGACGCTGTCCAGAAGCTGGTCGCGGCCAACGAGCTGATCGGCTTCAATCATCCAGCCGCGGCCTTGCGCAAGAGCGCGGTGCTGGCGGTAGGTGGCTACCGCCAGGAGTTCTGGCCGGCCGAGGATATCGATCTCTGGAATCGTCTTGTCGAGAAAGGCTATAAGATTCTGGTGCAGCCCGAGTATCTGCTGGACTATCGAATGCACGGGAACTCGGCGTCAATCTCACGCGCGCGCCTGACCCGCACCAAGGTCCGCTGGTTGAAAGACTGCATGGTACGTCGCCGGGCAGGAGAGCCGGAACGGGATCTGGAGTCCTTTCTTCGCAGTCGGCGCTCCCTGCCTTGGCTCACACGGATGAACCAGGAACGAAAGGATCTGGCCAAGATATTTTATAAGGCCGCCGTGGCGCACTATGCGCAGAAGCAATACCCGGCGATGGCCGCAAAGCTGCTGGCCGCGCTCCTGTTGCAGCCGAAGCTGACCCTAAGCCAGGTAATCTCCAAGGCGGTCATCGGCAGTCAGGCGGGCACGCCGTGATGGCCTGTGACAACTCCGGCCTGCAACAGGCGACGACGGTCGATTTCTTCCGGCGGCTGAACGAGGAACGGATCGACTATGCCGTGCTTCGGAACTACGAGCAATACCCGGACTTTGGCCACGACATCGACCTGGTTGTGCGCTGGAGCGATCTGCCGAGATGGAAGCAGCTGGCCATGGCCTGCGCCGTCGACCATGGCTGGGCCGTGCTGGCCGAGTGCGGCCACTGGGCGCGTTCCTCCAGCCGCATCCATAACATTCAAATCCTGCGCTTCTATTCCCAGCATCCGCCGCAGTATCTTCAGGTGGATGCATTCCACTCCTTTTTGGTCCTGGGGCTCCCGCTCTTCGATGAGGACACGTTGCTGAGCGAACGCATCTGGGACGGCCGAGGGTTTTACAGGATCGATGAGGGCGTGGAGAACTTTTACCGGCTCTTGCAAATTGCCAAATTGGCGGGCATGAAGGGCGCCGGGGAAAAGCTGAAAAAATATAGCGCGCGCGTGCTGTCGCATTGGAAGAGTGCGCCGGCCCTGGCCGCGTCTGCCGGCAAGATTGGATTCCCCGGCCTGCCCGCGGCGATGGATCATCTTAGGTCGGGAGACTTTCAACGCTTCAAGAGGCAAATTGATCGCCAGAAAAGCGTCTGGTGGATCAATCAGGTCATGTCGCATCCGTTTCGCGCAGCCCGGATGATCTTCAACCGGTTTCTGGATCTGTTGCGTCTGTTCTGGTTGAGTCCTTGCGGATTCACCGTTTGTGCATTTGCCGGCGATGAGGCGCAACGCAAACGTCTCGAAAAAGTTCTGACTCTGCTTATCGATACGAATATCATCACTCACTTCACTTTGAGCCGGAACGTCGGCGAGAGGCAAAAAGTGCGGGAACGGGGCGGCGTAGTTATAGAATGGGTTTCGGAAAAAGGCGCGGATCTGGTAGTTGACCAGCAAGCGGACGACCAAAGCGTTATTGGCACACTCCTCAATCTGATCATCGACCGGCATTTCAGAATCCTCGATCAAAGGATGAAATCGAATTGAAGATCGTCATTCTTGGTCCCGACGGAGCCGGTAAAAGCTCTGTGATTCAGGGATTGATCGGTCGATTGGAGCAGGATGGCCGCATCGTGAAAATGCGCCACCTGAAGCCGCAGATCCTCCTGCGTCGGCGCGGCGCTGCGGTCATGATTGTTGTCGATCCGCATGGCAAGCCGCCGCGCTCGGCTCTAACCTCTGTAGTCAAGATACTTGTCTGGCTGATGGAAGAGTGGTACGCCTATCTCTTTCAGGATGACGGAAGGACACTGCTTATCTGTGACCGCTACTACCACGACTTGCTGGTTGACCCTTTGCGGTATCGCTACGGCGGGTCGATGGGAGCCGCCCGGCTGGTAGGTAAGATGATGCCGCGCCCGAGGCTGTGGCTGCTATTGGATGCGCCGGCGGAAATCTTGCAGGCGCGCAAGCAGGAGGTGCCTCTGGAGGAAACCGAGCGGCAGAGAAGCGCATACCGGGCCTTCGTTCAAGGCCAAAAGGACCATGCAATCGTAGATGCTGCGCAGCCGCTGGACAAGGTGATAGCGGATGTTGAGCGCATCGTTACCAGGGCGCTGATTGAACACGAAGGCGATCGTGGATAAAGCCGGCCGTTTCTACAAAGCACAGGACCGATTCATTGGAACGCATCTTGCGCTGCGCTGGAATGGGAGGCTGCGTTTCATTGTTCCACGCGAGGCAGCCGCGCTGAAAGTGTGTTTCAAGACCTTCCATCCCGGATGGAAGGAGTTACCTTTGCGCGCGATGGCGCATCTTCAGCGCATTATGGGCGCCAAAAGCTGCGTGGAAGACACGAGGTTGAAATCAATCAGAGATGTGATTGGGAACGATGCAGGGCTGTCCTGCTGCCGCGCTGGAACTCCCGGACCTTGGTCAAAGGATTCTATCCTGTTTCTGGACAAAAAAGCTGTTATGCCGTTCTGTATTGTTAAAGCGGGCACGGGAGAAGCGGTAGACGTTCTTCTCCAGAATGAAGCTAACTGGCTACGAAGCTTGCGAGATCAGGCGTCGATTGCTCGCCACATTCCACAACTTGTAGCCCATCGCTCCGGGAAGGATTTCTCTTTTGTGGCGCAATCAGTGCTCAAGGGTAAAGTTGAATATCGCCTTGAAGAAATGCACTTCACGTTTCTACGCAAGTTTCAAGAGTACTCGCGCCGAACGGTGCGGTTTGAAGAGTCGATACTATACAAAAACCTGCGTACTCGTTTGACAAATATGCGCGGTCTGCTTTCCAAAGCGTGGTCGACCCGTATCGAGATAGGAGTGCAGCGAATTGAGCAGTCGCTTTCCGGGGCGCCCATTCTGTTTGCGGCTGCACATAACGATTTCGCTCCATGGAACATTCGTGCACAGCATGGTGTCGCCTGTATCTACGACTGGGAATATGCAGACCATGAGCAGCTTCCCTTGTTTGACCCCCTTCATTTCTCTCTTATGCCGTTGGCATTGAAGCGCAAGCCGCTGGTAACAATCCTTTCAAAGATGCGCCAATCTCTGCTGCTCTGTCAGCAGCATCTGGGGAAAGAGTCTTGCTACAAGGCTCAAACGCAGGTTTTTGCATATCTCATAAATCTCTGCACTCTATATCTTTGGATAGACCGCGAAAAGTCCGTGCCCCAACCAGTTCTTGAAAGCTATGCACAGATTATCGATTATATGATGACCCATGAACTCTGACCCGAGGGTCAGAGTTTTTCCCATGAATACGCGGTATACCATCTTCGCCGCAAAATAGCCCGTGGCTTGCGCGCCCTGTGGAAATAGCTGAGCGCCTGCTATATGCCAGGGTATCGATTCTATTTGGAGAAGCCATGAGAGTTCTGCTTTCGGCATACGCGTGCGAGCCTGGAAGAGGCTCCGAGCCGGAGATAGGCTGGCAGAGGGCCTTGCACATGACGAAGCGGGCCGATGAAGTATGGGTGCTTACACGCGCCAACAACCGGGCAGTGATTGAAGACGATCCTCTGAGTCATACGCCGGGATTGCATTTTATCTACTACGATCTTCCTAAGTGGGTTTTGAGGCTTAAGAAGCAAGCCTGGTTTCTGCCCCTCTACTTCATCCTTTGGCAGTGGGGCGCTTACCGTCTGGCTGCGAAGCTTCACATCCAGAAGCCATTCGACCGTGCCTACCATGTGACATTCAGCGGGATGCAGGCCGGTTCGTTTATGGGACGGCTTGGAATTCCGTTTGTCGTAGGACCCATTGCCGGAGGAGAACGCGCTCCGTTTCGGTTGCGCCGAAGTATGCCTGCGCTCTGCAAAGTGAAAGAGTTACTTCGCGACCTGGGAATCATCTTGCAGCGCTACAGCCCATTGACTTGCCAAGCGCTGGCCTCGGCGGAGCGCATTTATGTAACGACAACCGAAAGCTTACGGCTGGTGCGACCGAAATGGCACGCAAAGACCGAGGTTCAACTAAGTGTTGCATTTCACAAGCAGGACGTCCGTGGGATCGAGCGGCAACCGCCCGCTTTCCCGCAATTTGTCTACGCGGGGCGCCTGCTCCATTGGAAAGGTGTGCACTTGGCAATTCGCGCGCTGGCTGAAGCCAAAAAGACACTTTCGAATACGACGCTCACACTGATTGGAGTCGGACCTGATGAGCCGTGGCTGCGATCGATATCGAAGAGATGCGGCGTGACTAATTCAGTAATATTTGCCGGGCACGTTGCGCGGGAGCATCTCGTAAGCGCTTTTCACAGCTACACGGCGCTTGTGTTTCCGAGTCTTCATGACTCTGGCGGAATGGTTGTCCTTGAGTCACTGTCGGAGGGCCTTCCAGTTATATGCCTTGATCTTGGCGGTCCCAGTATAATGGTGAATGGCTCCTGTGGAATTGTCGTTCCAACGGCATATGCAAATGAAGCCCAAACGGTAACTGCCTTAGCCAACGCCATGATTTCTATCGGGGCGTTGTCTGCCACGGAGTCGGCGCAACTCTCCATGAGAGCGATTGCAAGGGCAAATGAACTGTCATGGAGCAACCTCACGGCGCGCGTCTCAGGATGCGAAGATCGTAGCCATGCTTGAAAATCAGGCCGGCCAGTTGCACCGATCCTCTATAGCCAATCGTATGCGGCACGGCTGGAGATGTGCCCTGAATATCCGGTATATGTGATAGCTAACAAGTTATTGAAACAGGAAGAAACGGCCACATGAAACAATCCGCGCACTGGATCAACTCCGACGAACGCCCTATTCCTGAGGCACTGTTCTTCAGGCGCCTGTCGTTCGTCAGATTCTTGCTGCGCTACCCTATATTTATTCTTGCTTTTGGTCCGCCTTTGCTCAGATCTGAAGCCATCGATGCCACAAAAGGAAAAATAGATATCTGGAGTTTTCTTCAAGTCGGTTTGCTCTCTGCAATTGCCACGCGGGCGATCTGGCGTTTGGTGGCGGCGAAGTCGATCTCCCTGCCAAAGCAGATCCGGTCCGTGCTGAGATTGGCCTTTTTTCTGGGCTTTCTGTATTTAGCCTCGATAGAATACTCTCCCGGCCGGTTTGTTTCCGCAGCATACTCCATCATCAATCTACTCACCCTGATATGTGTCGCTGAGTTTGTCGTCGATGTATATAGAAATCCGCCGGACTGGATACAGTGTTTATTTCATTTACGGCTAATAGCTCTCCTGCTTCTTGCTCTTGCGTTAGTCGCTCTTCTTATTGATCCGAAGCTCGTTATGGTTATTCTGGAAGGGGCAGGCATTCGTTTTTTAGGAGGAACTGTGGCTCCCGTAATCCTGATCTGCTCCATGATCGCAATCATATCGGCATTCAACTTTCTCTATTCCCTGGAAAGAAGAGGTAAATCGGCCCTCCTATTCCTCGTCGGTCTTGCGGGGGTGTTGAGCACGCGGACACGAGGAGGTGAAATCGCGCTTCTCTTATGCCTCTTGATTCTCATAATTGGATGGGCAAAGAGCAGCAGACGCATTATGACTCTTTTCATCCCCGGCTTCATCGCTTTCACTCTGCTTTCCGGCGCGCTCGTGGGGGTTGTCGGGGGTGGACGCATTTGGAGCACTTTCAACCGCGGTGAAAGCGCAGAAGGCATTGCCAGCGCCAGCGGGAGAACGGAAATATGGAAGTTTGTTATCGATTACTCAATAAAGCATCCGCAGGGAATGGGCTATGTGGCTGGCTTTCGGATACTTTTCAGAAATTACTGGACACTTGGGTCACAAATTGAGACGAGCCGTATCGGTGGCGCCCACAACAATTACTTACAGGTACTGGCGGATGCCGGCTGGCTGGCTCTGGCGGTCTATCTGATCATGTTGATAAAGATTGTCCGGCTGGCATTGCGCTTTACGAAACAGCAACCCCTTTCCAGGTATGCGCCCGATAGAGAATCGCGTGACGCCCTTCGGTGTTGGCTTTTGTTGCTCATCTATTGCTTCGTTGATGGGATGGATTCCTCAGATATGATGATTCCTATGTGGCCATCTTACTATTGGCAGTACATCATCATCGCAATCATACTTGGTATATCCGCAAGAATGATTGCCGCTTCCCGCGCGCGACATCTTATCATGGCCAAGTGACAATTCGTGTTACACGGAAACAGGCCTGGAGATAACTCGATGAGAATTCTGGTAGCTCACAACAGATATCAATTCAGCGGCGGAGAAGACGCGGTTGCGCGCGACGAGATCGAGTTGTTGCGCCGCCATGGACACAGCGTGGAAGTGCTGGAGCAGGATAATGACGCGATACATGGCCTTCGCGGCAAGCTCGTTGCTTCAACTTCTGTCTTCTATTCGGCCCGTTCGCGAGAACGAATGAAAATAGCGATCCATGACTTCCGGCCAGAGATCGTGCATATTCATAATTGGTTCCCAATGCTGTCGCCGTCGATAATCCTGGAGTCCGATGCGTCAGGCGTACCAGTAGTGCAGACCCTGCATAACTACAGGATGTTGTGCGCGAATGCGTTGCTCTATCGTAATGGCGTTGTATGCACTGATTGTGCCGGAAAATCGGTTCCACTCGATGGAATTGTACATGGATGCTATCGAGGCAGTCGCGTGGGCAGCGCCATCGTAACCGCCGCGTATGCCTTTCATCGCCTGACGCATACCTGGGATCGCGTCGATTTATTTATTGCGGTTTCTGATTTTGAGCGCGAGATTCTGATAAGTGGGGGCCTGCCTGCTGAGAGGGTCGTGACGAAGCCAAACTTCGTTGGTTCTGACACGTGGCAAGCGGATCTGAAAAAGGAAGACGCGGCGCTTTATGTCGGAAGGCTATCTCCGGAAAAGGGTATCAAAACATTGCTATCTGCGTGGAACTCCGGCCGAATACAACTTCGTCTCAAAATAATTGGCGATGGTCCCATGGCAGAGGATGTGCGATCCTGCGCGGCCGGCAACGCCAGCGTCGAATATCTAGGGTTGCAACCATCGGACTCGGCCTATCGCGAGATGGCAAAGGCACGGTATCTAGTCGTTCCGTCAGAGTGCTTTGAGACCTTTGGACGCACTGCTATTGAAGCATTTTCGCAAGGAACGCCTGTTCTCGCGGCTGATCTTGGCGCAGTAAAGGAGTTAGTCAAGGAAGGCGTGACAGGCTATCGCTTTGCACCGGGAAATGTAGATGCGCTGATAGCCGGAGCCCTTCGCTTCACCAGCGGCGAAGAATACGAGCGGATGCGCAAGAATTGCCGCAATCTGTTTCTAAACAAATATACCGCGAAAATCAATTACACACTGTTGACAGACGTATATAAGAGAGCAATCGCACTTCGGAAGATGCGCTAGACACGACCATTAGCTTGTGGCTACAATGCTAACGGAATGTACAATCAATGAACCCCGGCCCGATAAAGGAGACTTCAAGCACAGATGACCGAGAAAACGATCAAATCGGAGGGAGTTCGCAAGTATCTTGGACTTCAGATTCTTCGGATTACAGCAGCGTGCATGGTTTTGCTCGAACATTCTGGTTTTTATGTGTCTGAACGCCTTGATACGCATTTTATATATTGGAGAGCGGGGGCGAAGGGTGTTGATATATTCTTTGTTCTGAGCGGCTTTGTAATGATATATTCTTCCGCAAAACTCATGAACGACTCCAGCGGATGGAAGATATTCGCCGAGCGCCGCATCGTTCGCATTGTTCCGATCTATTGGATTGCAACGTCCATCAAGGTGATCGCTCTTCTCTTATCAACCAGCTATATTCTGCACACACAATTTAGTGTCGTTAAAGCCATCGAGTCTTATCTTTTCCTGCCCGCGTTTAACGTGGAGGGCCATATCGCCCCTGTACTGGCAGTGGGATGGACGCTGAATTTCGAAATGTTTTTTTACTTTCTGTTTACTCTTGCACTATTCTTGCGAGTGAGCGTCTACAAATTCGTTGGAGGGGTGCTTGCTGTTTTGTCGCTCGGAGCTATCTTTCGCCAGGATAATTGGCCGGCTGCGTCTTTTTATTTGAATCCAATAATTCTGGAATTCTTCTACGGCATGGTTATTGCAAGGATATGCCTGTCAGGGAAGCATATTCCAAAGTATTTCGCTCTTCCCCTTTTGGCTCTCGGTTTTTTGGGATTGCTGGCTTCGTGGCCGCTGTCGATGCAGGCGCTTCATCTCCTCCAAGGAATCTCCGCAGCCTTGATCGTCTATTCCATGGCTTCAATGGAAGACTCACTCACTCGCATACCTCGATTCGTTCTCTATTTGGCGGATGCGTCTTATGTTATCTATCTGTATCATCAGTTTATTGGGCCTGTGGTTCCGATCGCCCTGATGAAACTTCATCTTGCGTCCCCGTGGCTGTCCATTGCCGGAAGTGTAATTCTGTCTCTTGGCGCGGGATGTCTGATACATCAGCTCATCGAGGCTCCAATTACGAAATGGTTTCGGAACCATCTCCTCGTAGGAGGGAAAAAGGTCATTCACCCGGTCGCTACTGTTTGAGCGATGGGCATATTTAGTCGCTTTTCTATAATCCCTCCATAGGCAACTCTGCCGACAGAGCATTCATGGGTGCAACTCCGCGCAGACGCAGGGCGCGCAGGCTCAGTGCGTCGTGACGCTTGGCCAGGCGGCATCCATTGCGGTCCACTACCAAGCGGCAGTGGAACCAGCCGGGATTCTCGAACCCCAGCGCGCGGTTGATTAGAATTTGCCGAGCCGTGGATTTGAGCAGATCCTCGCCGCGCACGACTTCGGTGATCTTCATCGCCGCGTCATCGGCCGCGCAGGCAAGCTGATAACTCGGAATGCCGTCGCGCCGCCACACGACAAAATCTCCAAAATCCTTTCCCGCTACAAATCTCCGCAATCCTAGATTCCTGTCTACAAACTCGATTACTTCTTCGTCAGGAACGCGGAAGCGCCAATTGCAGTTATTCGGCTGCGCGATCTCGCTCGCCAATACTTCATTCGTCTGCCGAAGATTATTCGCACTGGGCCTGCATATTCCCGGGTATACGGGTTCGTCGTCCAGCGGGTCGAACTCTGCACTGCTATTTAAACCGCTTGCGCCAGCCGAGAAGCTTTCATGCGGCGCGCTCAGCGCGGCCTCCAGATCCTTGCGCGAGCAGCGGCAGGGATAGATGAATCCTCCACGCAGCAACTTGCGCCACGCTTCAAGATAGACAGGCTGCCGCTTGCTTTGCTCGTAGGGAGCGAAAGGCCCGCCCGATTCCGGTTCTGTAAGGTCTGGGCCTTCCTGCCAGCGAATTCCCAGCCAGCGCAGGTCTTCCAGGGCGGCCTCGGCATACGCGTCGCGGCTGCGGTCAGGGTCCAGATCATCCATGCGCATCACCAGCACACCGCCCGCGTCGCGCGCCCTCTCATAGGCCGTCCAGAAGGTGCGCGCGTGGCCCACGTGCAGATAGCCGGTGGGCGAAGGCGCAAGCCGCCCGCGATAATTCGGCGCCGGCAATGTTATATGGCTATCCATTTCAAAGGTCTTAAGCTATCATAAATCTTCATCAGGTTTTTCTTGAAGCGTATCTTGAATGGAGAGATCAATGGACGAAAGAGCTATTCTCGACCACAATTTCACAGTTGCTGCCTACGCCATCACTTGGGCCATCCAACTGGGCTATCTTGCTTGGCTTGGCCTGCGTTGGCGGGCGCAGAAGCGCGATGCCGCGCGCTCGGCCCGCAATTCGCGCTGAACTGTCTCTTCTCTGAAAGGTCCAACCGCCGGAGCGGAGGCCGTCTTCGCCAGAGCATGGCTACAGTGTCCTGCCACAAAAAGAAAAGTCCCTTTTTATAACCTGTTTATCTTCAATTGGTTAAAGAATTCTCTCCAAGCTGGCAGCCCCTTCCATTCCGTCCCGCATTTCACTCTCCGAAAAAATCACAGCGTCATTTGCATATAATTCACTGCATTTAGCTTAAGGTTTCCTTAATCCAGCCGATAACGCAGTTGGAAGTTAATCTGCTAACGGTAGGAGCAGCCGCTAACCTCCTGGATGTCATGGTTATGGCCTGAAAGGCCGTAAGGCTGAGTTTGCCCCGGAGAGCCTCTCTCCGGCGAGCCGAGAGAATGGAGATAGATTATGCCCGCTGATTTTGGAGAAATTGCCAGTTATCATCGCCAGGAGGCTATCCGGTATGCCGCGCTTGCACAGGCCGCACGCAGCCACGGAAACCACGGCGAAGCTGAGTATATGGAAAATCAGGCCGCGCGCTACGCTGAGGCAGCTCGTGAGCAGAAGGCAGGAATGAGTCGTGAACCTGGCCTCATGGCGCCCGCAAAGACGATAGAAGAGCGCAAGTATTCGTTCCAGAAGTAGGCTGCCGCAATCTCACACAATCAAGAATCTTCTCCCGTACCGTCGCTGCAGGGTTCTCTGCGCCATACAAGAGAAAAGCCTTGAACGCTACGGCAGATTGAAGGCCTTGACGGCGATAGCGTTGGGCGCGCGGCCGGCGGGCAGCAGCGTGAAGAGCGAGCGCGAGCCGGTGCGGACCACGGCAATATCACCGGAGCGTGTATCGACGGCGAAGAGCAACAAGCCGGAGCTGGAAAACGCCAGAGCCGACGGCCCGTCGCCGACTCGAATCGAGCCGATGCGCCGGCCGTCGTCTATCGCGTAGACGGTAACGTACTGCGAGTTGAAGTTAGCCACGTAGAGCATGGAGTTATCGGCGGAGACGAGGCCGCGCACGGGATAGTCGCCGATCATGTACGCGCCGCCCACGTCGTTGGTGGAGGTGACGACCTCGGAGATGGAGTTGGAGAGCGCGTTGAGCGCGAAGAGTTCTCCGCCGTCGGGCTTGAGGGCCAACTGCCACGGCGAGTGGCCCACATCGAGCAGCGCCTCCAGCCGGTCGGGCTGGGCAGCAGCGGTGGGAGTGTTCTGCGGCAGGGCGCGGGTCAGCGCGATGGCCATGATCTGATGGCCGGCCGAACAGGCCACAAAAGCCTTCGACGAATCAGGCAGAATCACAACGTCGGCCGCGCCGGGGCAGCCCTCGAAGACGGCGCGGAGCCTGCGGACAGCCGGATCAATGAGGCTGACCGAGCCGGCCTTGCGGTTGGCGACGACCAGGGTCTTGCCGTCGGGCGAGAGGCGCGCGGCAACCGGTTCTTCGCCGGCGCCGATGGCAGCAATCTCCCGACGCGCCTTGAGGTCGAGCACGGAGATGGTGTTGGAGCCGGAGTTGGCCACATAGGCCAGATCGCCCGCTGGGTCGATCTCGATGGAGAGCGGTGCGCGGTGAACCTGGATGGTGCCCGCAACCGTGTTGTTCTCCGCGTTGATGACAGAAACGTAGCCTTGTCCGCCCGCCGCGCCGGAGTTGACCACGTAGACCTCGTTGCGCGTTGGGCTGACGGCCACCGCCACGGGATTCTGCCCGACGGCTATCTCGCGGTCGAGGCGCACATTCACCACGTCGATCACGCTGACCGTGCCGCTGCCGCCGTTGGTCACGTACGCGTATTCGCGATAGCCGGGCGGGTACTGCGGGAAATCGTGAGGGCGGCAGCCGGCGAGGGCGAGCGCCAGCAGGGCGAAAGCGAAGAGGCAGGTGATCGTATCGCGCGAGGGGTTCATGACGTGATTCCGGCTTTCAAGAGCTAATTCATTGTAACTTCGCCCCGGCTCTTCGCGGACTGCATTCCAGCGAGAGTAAAAAAGTTGCAGAACTACTGCCGCACAAGGCAGCGGCCCACCACTGGAGCAATCTCTTCGAGTTCGTCCATCATGCGGGCAAACTGGCCGGGATCGATCGACTGCATACCTTCGGAGAACGCTGATTCCGTCTTGCTGCCCAACTCGACCAAAATGCCGTCTGCCCCCGCGGCGACAGCGGCGCGCGCCATCGGCAGCACACTCTCGCGCTGGCCGGTGGCCTGGCCGGGGTCAACCACAATGGGCAGGTGGCTGAGCCGCTTGACGGCGGGCAGAATGCTCAAGTCGAGGGTGTTGCGCGCATGATCGGCAAAGCCGCGCACGCCGCTCTCGCAGAGAATCACCTCGTAGTTGCCCTCGCTCAAGACGTACTCGGCGGCCATCAAAAACTCTTCCAGCGTGGCCGAAAGGCCGCGCGTGACGATCACCGGCTTGCGCAGCCGCCCGGCGCGCTTGAGCAGGGCATAATTCTGCATATTTTGCGTGCCGATCTGCAAAATGTCGGCCCACTCGGCCGCCGCATCGAGGCTCCTGCTGTCGTTTGCCTCGGCGACGAGGCGCAGGCCGAAGCAGGCGCGAATCGCGGCCAGAATCTCCAGCGCCTCGCCCTGCCCAGCGCCCTCAAATCCGCCGCAGCGAAAGAACTGCGCGCCCGCCGCGGCTACTTGCTCGGCGATGGTGAAGGTCTGTTCGCGGCCCTCCAACGCACTCGGCCCGGCTAAAATCGCAAGAGTGCGGCCGCCGATGGTGGCTTCGGGGCAGCTTCCCGAAGCCGCAAAGCAAATGAGCGTATCTCCCTGCCGGGCTTCGCGGCTGGCCAGTTTGTAGGGCTTCAACAGGCGCGTCACCTCAGCCACGCCGGGGAGAGCCTTCAGCTTCTCCAACTCCTCTGCGCCCTGGTTGCCGGTGATGCCGATGGCGGCCCTTGGCGCTCCGCCAAGCAGGTGGGCGCGCAGGCCCAGTTCCTCCACAGCTTGGCAGACCCCCTGAATTTGCTCCGGCGTTGCCTCCGCCTTCATCACAACCAACATGGCCGCTTCCCTCGAAGCCTCAGTTTAATTGCCGGGAAGGGTGAAGGGCAATTGCGCTGCAGTGCGCCCGCCCCGAGTTGCGCCGTTCATGCGCCTTCAGCTGGCGCGGCAAAAAACCTGCTGCCGGCATCAATCGACCCGGAATCTTGCTTCCACGGACTATACTTTCTACTGTCAAAGTTTTTCCTGAAGGAGTCCACCGATGTCTTCGCCTGCCGTTATCTACGCCCGCCAGAACCAACCCCGCTTTCTCGATGAATTGAAGAGCCTGCTGCGCATTCCGTCGATCTCCACGCTGCCTGAGAACAAGGCCGACTGCCGTCGCGCCGCCGAGACGCTGGTGGCCGAACTGACCCGCATCGGCATGGAGCACGCGCGGCTGATTGAAACCGCCGGCCACCCAATGGTCTACGCCGACTGGCTCCACGCCGGTGCAAAACCCTGTGCGCTCTTTTACGGCCACTATGATGTGCAGCCCGTTGATCCACTCGACGAGTGGCTCTCGCCGCCCTTTGAGCCAACCGAGCGCGACGGCAACCTTTACGGTCGCGGCACCTGCGACGACAAGGGCCAGGTCTGGGCGCAGATCAAGGGGCTGGAATCGCTGCTGGCCTCCACCGGCAAGCTGCCCATCAACGTGCGCGTTCTCTTCGAGGGCGAAGAAGAGGTCGGCGGCGAGGGCATCGCCGCATTTGTCGCCTCCAAGCCGCCCGATCTGAAATCCGACTTCGCGCTCGTCTCTGACACCGAGCTATTTGCCCCCGGCCTGCCTACCCTCTGCGTCGGCCTGCGCGGCATGATCTACACCGAGCTGGAGGTGCGCGGCGCCCGCACCGATCTGCACTCTGGAATGTACGGTGGCGCGGCGCCCAATCCCTTCATCGCCCTGGCGCAGATGCTCGCCCGCCTCAAGGACGAGGACGGCCACATCCTCATCCCCGGCTTCTACGACAACATCATTCCGCCCAGCCCCGAGGAGCTGGCCGCATGGGACAGCCTGCCCTTCGACGAGGAGCAGTATCGCATCGCCGAGGTCGGCTCGCGCGCGCTGGTCGGCGAGGTCGGCTTCAGCGTTCTGGAGCGCACCTGGGCGCGGCCCACCCTCGACGTGCACGGCATCCCCGGCGGCTTCATCGGCGCCGGCGCCAAGACGGTCATCCCCGCCAAAGCCCTCGCCAAGGTCTCCATGCGCCTGGTTCCCGGCATGACCCCGGCCCGCACCTTTGCCCTCTACAAATCCTATGTGGAGAAGATCGCCCCCGCCGGCGTCGATGTCGAAGTGCGCCTGATTCACTCCGGCGACCCCTGCCTGATTCCCGTCGACAACCCCTACATCCAGGCGGCCACGCGGGCGCTGAAAGAGGTTTGGGGCAAGGAGACGGTCTTCATCCGCTCCGGCGGCTCCATCCCCATCGTCGGCGACTTTGACCGCCATCTCGGCATCCCCAGCGTCATGATGGGCT
>Ga0302319_10006012_pt1 | contig 24208 bp, 15 predicted proteins | sample Bog_T0_2_FD_203319 | JGI IMG/M metagenome (GOLD analysis project Ga0302319, IMG submission 203319) | Peat permafrost microbial communities from Stordalen Mire near Abisko, Sweden - Bog_T0_2 | ecosystem: Environmental > Terrestrial > Soil > Wetlands > Peat | place: Sweden: Abisko, Stordalen Mire...
AGGCGTAGTCGGGCTTTACGGCTTCACGGAATATGAGCGCCAGACCGCTAATTCGATCGGCTATTCCGTTCCGAACACCAATCCAGCTTCGCCCTACTATTATGCCACGTACGCACCTGGTTATAATCCAAATATCAACGGCACCGACTCCTATCAGGACACCCGCTTCCCCACTCAATCCTACGCGATCTACGCCAACGAAACCTATCAGCTCACCAAGGACCTCGGGATCATCTTCGGCGGGCGCTTCACCGCCGAGCGCAAGGTGCTGGACACCTATAACACCTCCTATGTCTGGAATGGCGGCTTGCCTGCCGGCTGGCCCGGCGCGAACCCCAATGCGCCGGGCTCTCGCGGGCCGACATCCGCGAACTCGATCAATACCTATTCCTGTTCTTGTTCTCTGAACGGCGCCATTAACCCCCTGACCTCGACGATCTTCCCCTTCGTCCTGGGTTATGGCGGCTACAATGGCCCCGGTTCCGTGGCTCCGGATTTGACGCAAAACGTCACCGCCTTCACGCCCAAGCTAGGGATTCAATGGCAGGCGACCGACAACGCCTTCCTGTATTTCACCGCCACGCGGGGCTTCGAGAGCGGCGGCTTCAGCGTCACGGCGCGTAACGCCTATGGGGCGACTTTCCTGCCGGAATGGATCACGACCTACGAAGTGGGCGCCAAGACTGACTGGCTGGACAAGACGCTACGCATAAACGTGGCTGTGTTCCGCAACGACTGGACCAACCTGCAGGTCAACTCGCAGACCCTCCTGCCCAACACGACCCTGCCGCTGACGGAAGCCAGCAACGCAGCGGCCGCGCGGGAAACCGGGCTTGACGCTGACGCGACTTGGAAGCCCTGGAACGAGTGGACCTTCACGGCGTCCGTCACTTGGCTGCCCGATGCGGTCTACACAAACTACACCGACGCCCAGCCCACGAACTTCATCAAGCAGCTGATGATTCAGGATGGCGATCCAAAGTTCAACTCGGTCCTGTCGATCTATAACGCCAGCGGAAACCGGATGATGAACGCCCCGGATGTGTCAGCCAGCGCCACCGCGCAGAAGGACTTCGACATCGGCAACGGCAACACCCTCTTCATCCGGGGCGAGTTGAACTACACTGGCAACACCTCGTTCGACGTCAGCGACAACCCGATCGGCGTTCGCAATCCCTTCGGCTATGGCAACCTCTCGGGGGGCTGGACCTCGGCTGGCGGCCACTATCAAGTCGAGCTGTGGGGCCGGAACGTCACCAATGTTCAATACGCTGACACACTGATGCCCGGGTCCAAGATTCCCCAGGCCATTCTTGGAGCGCCGCGCACCTTCGGCGTCCAGCTGAACTACACCTACTGATCCAACCGGCGCCCGTCGATCTATCAGGTCGGCGGGCATTGGCCAGACCAGCGCAAACGGCCCCTCGCGAGAGGGGCCGTTTTTTATAGTCGTGGATCTGGCTCAACCGTCCGTGGCGTGGATCAGTCGTGGTGATGGATGCGGGTGATCTTGGTGCCCTGCAGGGTCAGGTCCGCCATCAGGCCCTTGCCGTTGAAGGGGAAGGCGTAGACGTCTTGGGACACGGTGGTGGTGTTGGCCTCGGCCGCCGCGCCAGCGTTGATCACGGTGATGCTGGGACCCGTGCCCGCGGAAAATCCGTCGCTCTTGCGCAGATAGTCCAGGGAGCTGTCGGTCATGAAGAACAAGGCGTAGGCGAAGTCCTGGCCGCCGATCTGCAGGCCCCAGGAGCCGCCGCTGATGTTGTAGTAGCCATCCGCCTTGCCATGGACCAGCAGCACGCCGTTGCCGGTTTCGCCGCCGAACACGAAGCCGGCCTTGAGGATCGAGGGGAACACCAGCACCGCCTTGGCGTGGTGAGCGATGAAGCGCGCGCGCGGTTGGGATTCTTCAAGTTCGTGCAGGGCGGTGATGGCCCGAGCCGTCGCCTGTTCACGGGAATCCGCGTGCGCCGAGGAGGCCATCATCGGCCCGATCGGGCTCGCCAGGATCAGGGCCGCAGCCGCCAGGGTACGTCGCGAAAGTTGCATGGGGGATCTCCTTGTGAATGCCCGCTGAGGACCAAACGCGTGGCGATGAGAACTGTTGCGCCAGGCGCCCTCGGCAGCTCCCATGGATCACCAAGCTTAGCCTTGGGGCCTGAAACAGTAAACGAGCCAGGATCGCTCCTGGCTCGTTTCGTCAGGCCGGCGTCGACCCACTAGAAGTAGGCGCGGCGATGCTCGCTCCAGTAATAGCGCCGACCACCGTCGTAGTAGACGCGATGGTGATGATACCAGTGCAGGTTCGGCCCGCCGACCACGGCGCCGATGATGGCGCCGCCCACCGCGCCAGGCGGTCCGGCCACGACCGCGCCAGAGGCGGCGCCGATGGCGGCGCCCGAGGCGGGACCGGCCAAGGCCGGCGCGGCGAATCCGGCCAGTGCGCCGGCGCCGATGATTGCAACGATTGTCTTACGCATGTGCACGTTCCTTCCTGTTCGACGGCGGCGACAAACGCCGATCCGATGCGAAAGTGAACGCGCCTTTTGGCGAAATGTTGCGCCCTACTGGAGGACGAACCCCCGCAGCTGAGGCGTAACCACCGGCTGGGGCGCGGGTCTGGCGGGCTTGGCCGGAGGCGAAGCGGGCCTTTTGGACTTGGACGCCGCTGTCCTGGCCTTTGCGTGATGGGGCGCGGGATGTTTGACCGGGTTCGCCTTGGCGGAGGCGGCTTTGGCTCGGCTGGGCTTCGCCGCGGCGGGTGGCGCTGGCGCGGCGGCGGGCGCGGCCGGCGCCAAGGCGCTGTCGTGCTTTCGTTTGCCGTAGAAGCAGGCGGCGCGCTCCACCGTGTCCATGGTCGCCCCTGCCTCAGGCATGAGCCAGACCTCTGATCCGGCCTCCTGGTCGAAGCGGCCTTTTCGGTCGCCGCGCGCGAAATACAGGCTGGAGACGGTGCGGTATTGATCGGCGGCGCAATCGAAGGCCAAGGTCTGCAAGGCCGCGCGCCAGCCCGCCGCATTGGCCGCCTTGGCGGTGAGGGTCTCGGTCAGCACATCGGTGCTCACCGTGGGATAGGCGTCGGCCTTGATCCCGTCCACCGACACCAGCATCACCACATGGGGCGACCAGGCCCCGATGGCGTATCCACGGGTGGGCAGATAGCGATTGATCCAGGCCTGGACGACAGGCTCGGAGGTCGGGCTGGAGGGAAAGGGCACGGTGTCGACGCCGTAGTCCTGTCCGCGCGCCGGCCAGCCGGCGAGGCCGCAGTAGACGGCTGCGATCAGGGCCGTCCGGTGCAGAGGGGCCTTCATGGGCGATCAGATCTTCTCGGCGGTCTTGATCGCCGCCCGGCATCCGGCCTGAATCAAGGCCGACAGCAGGGGGTAGACGGGCGCCGCGTGCGCGCCCTGGTCCACCGCGTCCGCGTGGTGCGCCAACTCATCGTCGCGAAAGCGCGACAGAGTCCGCGCCAGTTCAGGTTCGCTAGCCGCCAGTTCATCGACCTGCCCCGCGTAGTGCCGCTCGATCACCGCCTCCACCGCCTCGGTGCAGGCGTGGGCCGCCGTCTCGCCCAGCAGGGCCGTGCCCGCGCCCAGGGCGAACGCCGCCGCGCGCCAGAGCGGCGAGAGCAGGCTCGGCCGCGCGCCGCGTTCGATGAGCAGGTCCTCGAAGGCCGCCAGGTGCTCGGCTTCCTGATCGCCCATGGCCTTCATGCGCCCCGCCAGGCCAGCGGTTGAGGCGGATGCGGCGAACACCGCCGCCTGGGCGCGGTAGATCTGCACCGCCGCCACCTCGCCCGCGTGATCCACGCGCAGGATTTCCTCCAGCCGCGCCTTGGAGGCGCCAAGGCCTGGGCGCGGGGGAAGTGGCCGAGGCTCAATCATCGTGTCGGTCCGTGCGCGCGGCCGCGGCCAGGCTCAGGCTCACCAAGCCCAGCGAAACCAGCACGTTCCACCCCGCCATGGACAGGCCCAGCATGCGCCATGCCGCCTCGTCGCACCGTGGCGCGGCGAATTTGGCGCCGTTCAGCAGGGCGTTCAAACCGGCCGCGTCCACCGTTCCGCCGCCGCTGCAGGTGGTCGGCCCCGGCCACCACTTCCACTCCGCGCCCGAATGGTAGGCGGCGATGCCCGCGCCTAAAAGAAACACCAGGGCCAGGATCACATCGGCGGCGCGGCCCAGCCACGGTTGGCGCAGGTACATCAGGGCGAAGCCGATCATCCCGGCGCTGAGCGCGGCCCAATAGACGTCGCGCTGGTAGTAGCAAAGGGTGCACGGCGCCAGCCCGCCGAACCGCTCGAAGGCGTGGGCGGTGGCCAGCATCGCCGCCGAGGCGCATGCGGCGGCCAGGGGCCAGAGCTTCAGAACCGGTTGGACCACGGAGGACATTGCGCTGTGATAGCGCCACAGCGCCAAACGCCCAAGCCCTTAAGCCCGCAGAGGGAAATCGATAGCCGCGGGGCCAACGGCGCCGATCAGCAGGCGTGATGGCCTTCCAGGACATGCAAGGCCAGCAGCGCCGCGACGAGGGCGGCCACGGCGGTAATCGCCAGAGCCGTCAAATGCCGGTCGATGAATCCCTTGGCCTGGGGGTGCTGCAGAAGGGTTGCTTCGAGGAAGAACCGCCCGCCTCGAGTAACAAAGGAGGCGGCGATGAACACGGGCAGGGAAAAATGCGCCAGGCCGGATGCGAGGGTGACCAGCATATAGGGCACCGGCGTCAGCCCCTTGACCAGGATCACGGCTAGACCCCAACGGGCGAACAGGCACTGGAAGGCGCTCAGCGCCTCGGGATGTCCCGCCAGTGTCAGCAGCTTGAGGGCCAATGGCCCCGCGAAATAACCCAGACCGTAGCCGATGCAGCCGCCGCTCACCGAGCCGATCGTGCAAACCGCCGCATAAAGCCACGCTCGCTCGCGCCGAGCCAGGACCATGGGCGCCAGCATGACGTCCGGCGGCACGAACGGAAACGTCGCCTCCACCACCGCTACCGCCGCCATGGCCGGCAGGGCGTAGCGCCCGGCGGCGAGGCTCATGGCCCAGTTATATAGGGGTCTCAGCATTCAGCCTCCAGCCGTTGACGCTCAGCGCCTAGCAGGCTTTGCGGCGCCCGTCACGGCGCGGATGGCCCCGACGGAAATGGAACTCCGAAGCTCGCGATGGATCGCGCTGTCGCACCATCAAGCAATTCTCGCCGCGCGCGCGTTCGTCCGGCAGCGCCGCCCTCTTGGCGTCTTTCGTGCTCTTCGTGATTAAATCCTTTCCTTCCCAAATGGCCGCGTTGACGAACCGCGCGCCATAACTAGAGTGCGCGCCCTCACGCCCAACCGCTTGCGCGGGCCCCAGTGGCGAAATGGTAGACGCGGTAGACTCAAAATCTATTGTCGAGAGACGTGCTGGTTCGAGTCCGGCCTGGGGCACCAAGCGGTTGATCGCCACCGTTCGCCGATGGGTGGAAAATCTACGTAAAATCAGCTATATGGAGTGGGTGATGCTTCACTGAAAGCCGCTCATGTGCGCTGTTGATCGCAGCGAGATGGGGGTCACGCTGGGGGTCACAGCGACTAACCTGATTTGGAGTGACCCCCAGATGGCACTTTCCGATACCGCGATAAAGGCCGCCAAGCCGGCAGCGACCCAATACAAGCTGTTCGACGGGGGCGGCCTGTTCCTGATCGTGAAGCCATCCGGCGGCAAGCTCTGGCGTCTCAAATACCGCCACCTCGGCAAGGAGCAGCAGCTTACCGTTGGTGTGTATCCGGATGTCGGGCTCAAAGAGGCGCGTCAGCGAAGGGAGCGGGCGAGAGAGCAGCTCGCAGCTGGTCTGGATCCCGTGTTCGAGAAGAAGAAGGCGGCGATCGCCGCGTCGATCAGCGCCGCCAATACCTTTAAAGCGATCGCCGAAGAATTCATCGCCAAGCGCGAACTGGAAGGCCTCAAAGAGATCACCACGGGCAAAGCGCGGTGGCTTCTGGCCCAATTGGAGTCCGCCTTGGGTCAACGGCCCATTGCTGAGATTGAACCGTACGAATTGCTGGCGGTGCTCAAGCGCGTCGAGTTGTCCAAGCGGCATGAGACGGCGAAGCGACTGCTCTCCTTCTCCGGGCGCGTGTTCCGCTATGCCATCGCCACGGCGCGCGCGAAACACAACATCGCTGCAGACCTGCAGGGTGCGTTGGTCGTTCCCAAAGTGAAGCATCATGCCGCCATCATCGACCCGAAAGGCGTCGGCGCTCTGCTTCGGGCGATCGACGGATTCGAGGGTCATCCGACCACCCAATGGGCGCTCAAACTCGCCCCGCACGTCTTCGTTCGACCCGGCGAGCTACGCATGGCGGAGTGGAGAGAAATCGATCTGGACGGCGCGGTATGGCGCATCCCCGGCGCTCGCATGAAGATGAATCGCGAACACGTCGTGCCGCTGTCGACCCAGGCCCTGGCGATCCTGAAGCAGGCACAGCAACTGACGGGATCAGGACGTTACATCTTCCCGTCCGTCCGCACACCGCTGCGGCCAATGTCGGAGAACACCCTCAACGCAGCCTTGCGTCGGCTCGGTTACACAAACGACGAGATGACGTCCCACGGCTTCCGGTCGACCGCGAGCACTCTGTTGAACGAGTCTGGCAAATGGAGCGTCGATGCCATCGAGCGCGCCTTGGCCCACGGAGACTCCGACGGCGTGCGGGCCGCCTACCACCGGGGCGCGCACTGGCAGGAGCGGGTGCAGATGGCGCAGTGGTGGAGCGATTACCTAGATACGTTGCGGGATGGCGCGATGGTCCTTCCATTTGCGAAGGGCCTAATCTGGCGCCAAGCGGCTACCGGCTGAGCCTGGTCCGGAGGGCCGCCGATGAGCGGCCAATTGGGCGCCTCTCGGCCGTTGGGGGCCGACGGCAGGTCGCCGTAGTGATACCTAGTCGTGCTGGGGGCGAGGCGTCGCCCGGCGGCCGCTATTCTCCATTATCGGAAATGCCTGGAGGCGGTGACCTCACGCTGCGACTCAGGCGCGACACAGCGCGCTGCGCGGACCGAAGGGGCTTAACCCATAAATCCTCACAGTAACCAGCCGCTCTCAGCGGCCGGCCTCCCCGACCAGGGTGAAGGGCGCCCAGGCGGCGGGACTGGCGGCGTTGAGCGCGGGATCGTCGAGCATGGCCAGGGAAGCCTGGCGCAGGGCCTCGGCATGGCTGAGCCCCGGGGTGTTGCGTTCGGCCAGCAGCATGGCCGGGATTAAGCGCGCGGCGACGTCGTCACGGACCCGCCAGTGGGAGACCAGCAGGGAGCGGGCCCCGGCAAAAAAGAAGGCTCGCGCAAGGCCTGAAAGGCCCTGGGCCTCGGGCGCGTCGGGGCTGGCGGTGTTGCAGGCGGAGAGCAATACCCAATCCGCATTGAGGTGCAGGGTCGCCGCCTCGGAGGCGAGCAGCAGTTCGTCCTCCGGCCGGGCGCCGGCCGCCAGGGCCAGCGCCGGCTCGGCCAGGCCGGAGGCGTCGCCAGCCACCAAACCGTGGGTGGCGAATTCCAGCACCCGAACCTTGGCCAAGCGGCCATCGGCGTTGCGGGCCATCAGCTGAGCCTTGGACGCATCCGCGCCCATCAGCAGACTGCCGGGCGCGCCGCCGAGCGCCTTCTCCAAGGCCTCGCCCTCGATGCGGGTCCCGGGAAGGGGCGGCAGGCCGTGCAGGGCCTCCGCCATGGGGCGGCCGTCGCGGAAATAGGCGTCGAGGCTTCTGGGCGTCGTCTGCGGCGCGTCCGACGTTTGGACGCCGGGACGGCCGCCGAAATCGGGATCGGCGAAGGCCAGGAGCGGATCAGCCGTTTCGGCCCGGTTCGGCGGCAGGAATTGCCGCAGGGTTTTCAGGGCGGAGACGGCCGGCAGCAAGGCCAGCGCCTTGGATCGCAGCAGCCAGGGCGTCTCGCGCAGGGTCTTGGGGTCCGCGTCGCCCGCCGCGCCGCCCGCCGGGGGCGCGGTCACCAGAAGGCCCGGCGGCAGGCTGGTCAGCGGCCCCGAAGGCACGAACAGCAGGACGGGCTTGTCCTTGATTACCGCCTGGATCGATCCGTCGCCCAGCAGGGCCTGATAAAGCCGATAGGCCGCCTGCCGATCGAAGGCGGAACGGGTCGGCGCCGACCTGGCCGCGCCGAGCGCGACGATGCCGCGCATTCCATAGCCTTCCGGATCGATCTGAGCCCTCAAGCGAGCCACGATCGCGGCCAGTTCATCGCCGGTCAGGCCGATCTGGGCCCAAGCCGCGCGATCCTTGGATACGGCGAACACCAGACCTTTTTGGCTTCCCGGCGCGATCACGAACAGGAGCAGGACCTCGTTGTCATGCAGCAGCACGCTGTCGGGTCCCGCCCGCGTCTGCAGGACCGCCAGCGCCGGCGCGCTGGGCGTGCGGAATTCCCAATAGCGCGGGTCGGCCGTTTCCAGCCGGGCGGCCAGGTCCGAGACCAGCGCGTCGCGACGTTCGCGCTCGGCTTGCTGTTCCGCCGTCTCCGGCGCCGCCGCATAGGGCCCAAGCGGACGGGGCGCCACGCCCGCCGCGTCGCGCGCCTTGACCGCCGCCTCATACTGATCGGCCAGATCATCGGCCCCGGTCCGCGCCGCGGCGATCCGTGCGACCGCCCGCGCGAGGGCGTCGGCCGAGGTGGTCAGGGAGGCGCGTTGGGCGGCTTCGAAGGCCTCCGCCATCAGGGCGTCGGGCCGATCCGACAGCGCCGGGCCGCCGCCCGACTGGGCCCACCGCCAAAGCACCAGCGCGTAACGCAGGGCGCATTGTCCAGCCTGAAGCTTGTCGGGCGTGTCCTGCAAGGTGGCGCGCCCGCCGCGCTGCGACAGAGCGACCGTGTCGGCGACGCTCTTGCACTCCAGCCGGTAGTCCGCCACGGCCCTGCCGAACTGGCCCTGGGCCTCGGCCAACTGAGCCGTGAACAGGCGGACCTTGCGCGCCAGCGGCGCACCCTCGTCGTCTGTCGGAAGATCGGCCAGAAGCGCCCGCCGGTAGAGGATCTCGGCCTCCGCGATCCTGTTCTGCGCGTAGAGATTGTTGGCCAATTCCACCCTTGCGGAGCCGGTCGCGCCGTCGCTGGCGCCCATCCTGTGCTCCAGAATGGCGACCATGCGCTCGAGATAGGATTGCGCCGCGCCGGGGCCGGAGCGCGCCCGCGCGATCCTGGCCAGATCGGCCAGCACATTCAGGGTCTCGTCAAGATTTAGCTCGGGGTCCAGGCCGTCCAAGATCTGCAGCGCGCCCTGCCCCAGCCGCAGGGCCTCGTCCGGCCGCCCCTGGTCGAAGGCGGCGTCGGCCTGTTTCACCTGGTCGACGGCAACGCGACATCGGGCTTGCGCGGCGCTTTCCACCCCTTCGGCATATCTCGGCCTTTGCAACCCCCGGGACCGAATGGCACCGGGCAGGCAGGGATCGGTCTCGATGCCCGGTATGAAGCTGACCCCGAATTCGGTCTGCGAGGGCTGGGCGGGACGGGCGTCCGCGGCGGCAGGCACGATCGACTTCAGCCGGTCCGCCTCGCCTTCCCTGTGCTCCTCCACCAGATCGTATCTCAGATAGGTCTCCACGTAGCCCGCCCAGGTGCGGGCCGCTTTTTCCGTAGCGGACAGGTCGGGCCGGTTCACCTTGCCGGAGTCGATCAGGGTCTTGAGGATTTCCCGGGCCTGGCCGAATTGGGTCTCCGCCTCGATTAGCGCGCCCGGCTGCCCTTGCCCCAGCAGGGATCGGCCGTACAGACACAGGACCTGGACGCGGAGGATTTTGTCGTCCGGCGTGTTGCGGGCGGGACGGGCGAGAAACTGTTGCGCCAGGCGCGCCAGCTTGGCGTCGTCGTCGACCGACAGGGCCGCGGCCATCTGGGCGACGACCGGATTGTCCCGCGCATAGGGCGGGTGATCGTCCTCTATATCCAGGCCCGGCCGCATCGGTGGGGCGGCGGCGGCCAGCAGGACCAGGCACAGGCCGCCGATCGACCCGATGCACAGCATGCGGGTCCACGCACCGCGCCAAACCGAATGGAGATCGCAGCGCGCCCTCACCTCAGCACCTGCCTTTTCGTTCCGTCCCGAGCGTCCCAGAGGATAACGGAGCCGTCATCGGATGCGGTCACGACCGTGCGCCCGTCGGCCGAAAAGGACCCGCCGTTGACCGCGGCTTGATGGCCGATCAAGGGAATGACGGCGCGGCTGGACGCATCGATGATCTGGGCGGTCCAGTCATTCGACGTCGTCAGGATTTTCGATCCGTCCGGCGAGAACGAAATGCTGGTGACCGCGGCCCTTTGTCCCGGCAATGTTCGAACCAGATCCAGGGTCTTGGCGTCATATTCGTCGAGCAGATTGTTGTCGTTGTCGGCGATCAAGAAGGTTTTTCCGTCGGGAGAAAAAACAATCGGCGGCTTCGATAGCTGGACGGTTTTGCATCGAAGCCTTTTGACCGGGTGAAGGGACAGTAGGCACAACTCATAGACCGGGTGAAGCATGTCGAGCGCCATGGGCATCTTGAGCTGAGCCGCTTTCTGGCCGTCGGGCGACACCGCCACCCACCGCGAAAAAAATTGCCCCTCGACGGCGGCCGGAAGCGTGGCGTCGATTTGCCCGGTCTTTGTGCTGACGATCGCCATATCCGTGTTGGGCAGGCCAATCGTCAGAACGTCGCCGCCAGTCTGGGAGAAAGATGCCGGACGGGCGAAAAGCGAAAATTTAGCGGCAATGACCGAGATGGGCGCGCCTGTCTCGGCGTCCACGACCTGATCGCTGTCAAACCCGCCGACCTGGTACATCAGGCCTCCGGCCGGAGCCAGAAAGCCAATACGGCCAGTTACGGCGGCCCGGCCCGTCTCGCCGTCCCAGACGATCTCGTTGCCGCTCGACGTGGCGGCCACCTTGCCGTCCGCCAGCATGACCGCAAAATCCAAGCGCCGAACGGGCGAAGGTTTGTTAGGCTGGGCAGCCGGAACGGCGGCGACGGCCGTCGCCGGCGCCTTTTGCAGGTGAGCGGCGCGCCAGGCAGCCTCCACGTTCAGGCGAAATACCTCCCTGTTCCGGTCCAGTTGGGTCAGCGCTTCGGTGTCGTCGGCGACCTGCCCGCTGATCGCCTGCGCGAGCGACGCACGCGCCACCCGCAGGTCGTCGAGGGCGTCCATCGGCCGGTCGAGCGCGTCGAGCAGGACCCGTCCGATTTGCACGCGCGTCGCCAAGACCGCGTCGGCGGTCTCCGGCAGGCCGGCGGATTTGTCGATGGCCAGGGCTTGCAACAGCTGGGCCTCGCCATCCTGCGCGCGCCCCTGCAGGATCAGATTGGCCCCGTAGCCCGCCGTGGCTGCGCCCAGCGCCAGAGGCTGGTTTCGCTTGATCTGGTCGAGATCCTTGATCGAGCGAAGCCGGGCTCCTTCTGCGCCGAAGAAATCGCGCTTGGCCTCGAGGGCGTCACCCAGGGCCGTGAGAAGTCGGGACTCGATCAAGGCCTCGTCGTCGACCCGCCCCAAAGCCCGTTGCAGGCGCTGGATGGCCTTGTCCGCCCGCGACAGCTTGATCAGGACCTCCGCCTCGTCCACCACCGCGATCGCGTTCAGGTCTGCGGCGGCGGACTCGTTCGGGCCGAAGGTTTCGAACCGCCCATGGCCGTCGGCGGTCAGTTTGGCGATGATCGCCTCGGACTGCTCGACGGCGTTGTCCAGCACCTTGGCCGCGTCGGTCAGATTGTCCTCGCGGGCATAGCTCTCGCCGACGGCCGTCAGGGCCTGAACGCGCTGGCCGCCGTCCACGTCGGGGAGCGCCTGGGCGAGCGCCTGACGGGCGTCCTCGAACCGGTTCAGCTCCACCAGTGCCCCGCCCTCGGCGAGCAGGGCCGTGGTCCGCGCGGCGACGTCCGCCGAATAGGTCGACTTGGGATTCAGCAGCGCGATCAAGGCGGCGGCCGTATCGACGATGTCCTGCGGCTGACCTTGATAGCGCGCCTCGTCGAACGCGCCCTGCGCCTGGTTGCGAACGCAGTCGCCGCGCGTGACCGTCCATTCCCAGCAGGCAATTTCTCGCCGGCTGGCGGTGTCGATGATGCGAATGACGTCGTTGTTCAAATGCTCCGAGACGATCAGGCGCGTTCGATCGGGCGTCACAAATGGATTGGTCGCGTGCGGCGTGGACGGCAGGTCGGAATATTCGGGCAGCCCCGGCAAATAGGCCAGGGCCTTGCCGGCGCCGAAAAAGTGCAGCCCGTAAGACCCCAGTGCGACCACATCGCCGCCGGCGGTCAGGGCCAGCCATTTCGGGCTGTTGGGGACGATATAGGTGATCGGGGCGGGACCCGGCTCGGTCAAGACCCGAAGGGATCTGGAGGAATCATTGGCTCCCTCGGCCAGTTCGACGGCCGCCTTACCGCCGGATGATCTGGCGCCCGACATCATGTCGGCGAATGACATGAAGGCCGTCAGCGCCTTTACCGCCTTTCCTGTTCGCGGATCGACCAGTTGCGATGCAGTGGGCGCGTCCGGGTTCGGCCCGTCCGCGAACTCGCCGAACAGCAGGCCGTCGGCTGTCAGGCGCCCGCCCCAGAATGCTCCGATTAGCTTGCGCGTCCAAAGCACCTGCCTCGTTTGCACATCGAGCGCGGCGGCGACGGGCTGGGGGCCATCGCGCCACATGATGAGGGTCCGATTGTCCGATGTGAATGGGCGCTCGATCGCGCGGTAGCCGGCCGGAAGCGGCGTCGGCGCGGCGCCCTGCGAGGTCGCGACCAACAGATCCTCGGCGCCCGACATCAGCAGATGGCCGCCATCCGGCGACAGGATCAAATTGGTTAGGTCGGCGGAGGCGACCGAGAAATCGATGCGCCGCGACGTATCGCCCACATCCCAAACCGCGACCGATCCCACCGAAGCGTTCGGCGCCCTTTCGGCGACGGCCAGACGCCTGCCGTCCGCGGACAGGCCGACGACCGTGGGGTCACCCGAAAGCTGCACCTGAGCTAACGGTTTAGCTGAGACGGCGTCCAGTACAAAGGCGGTGCCAAGGCCGAAGGCCGGGTCCGACCCGCTTGAAAAAGCTGAACAGGCGAGTGCGATGACCTGGCCGTTGGCCGAGACCGCGCTCTGGCCCTCCCAACTGCTGCACGGCGGAGTGTGCACGTCGCTGGGCGAAGCCGCCTGGGACTGAGCGAACAACCCCAGCCAGCCGCATATGGAATAGATCAGGACCAAGGGCAGCTTGGCGACAACGTCCCGGGTGATTGCAGATCTCAAACGGCCCTACTCCTCGATTGAAAGCAGGTCGCCTTGCAGAAGGCCCGTCGGTGTAGGCCGTGTACCGATCGATCAAACTTGCAGCGCAACGCCGAGTCAAGCGGCCGCGCCTTGCCAATGTCGCTGCTTGCCAGCTTTTCACTGGGGCTCGCCGACGACCACGAAAGGGGCCCAAAAGCGAGGATCGGTGCGTCGCCCATCCGGTTCATCGATCATCTCCAGAATCGCCAGCCTCAGCGCCTGAGCCTTGGTCATCCGCGGCGTTGGCCGGGCTGCGCCCTGCGCGTTCGAGGCTAGGTTCGCCCTGCCACCCTTGTAGAGCCTGAACGTCTCCGCGATCAGTCGCGCGGTGGCGGCGTCGTCCACCCGCCAGTGGGAGACCAGAAGGGTCGTTGCGCCGGCATGGAAGAAGGCCCGGGCCAGGCCCGACAGCCCTTCTGCTCCCTGGCCGTCGCCTGACGCGGTGTTGCAGGCCGACAGCACCACCCAGTCGGCGTTCAAAGTCAGGGCGGCAGCCTGCGACGCCTTAAGCAGCCCGTCGTCGGATGGATCGGCCCCCACCTTTGGCGGATGGGCCAGGGCCAGCGCCGGCTCGGTCAGGCCGCTGAAGTCGCCGGTCAGCAGGCCATGGGTGGAGAAGGACAGAACCTGCACCCGGGCGAGACTGTGGTCTGCGTCATGGGCCAGCAGGCGGGTCTTGCTCGCGTCCGGACCCGCCAGAAGGGCATCGGTCTCGCCGGGCGCCAGCAAGGCCGCCAGGGCGCGCCCTTCCGCCAAGGTGCTGTAGAGCGGCGGCAGGTCCGCAAGCGCCTCGCTCCCTCGGCCGTCGCGCTCAACGCTGCGCGCCTGCGGAGCGACAGAGCGCGTCGGCGGCGCCCCATCTTCAGCATGGGGAATCTCGCCCGTTCCCTTGAAGTCGGGGTCGGCCAGGGCCAAGAGCTTCAGGTCGGCGGCCTTGCGCGAGGCAGGCAGAAGCACCCGGAGCGTCTTCAGCGAGGCGACCGCTGGCAGCACCGCTAGGGCCTTGTCACGGATCAGCCAGTGGGTCCTCGCCATAGATTGAGGATCGCCATCTGCACCGGTCGGCGGATCGACCACCAGCAGCGACGGCGGCAAGCTGGTCAGCGGACCGGTGGAGGCGAAGATCAGGGTATCGATCCCAACCCCATTGATCACCGCTTGGATCTTCGGATCGCCCAGCAGCGCGACATAGAGTTCATGGGCCGTCTTGCGGTCGAATCCGGAAGACGCGGACGATTGGGGGTGATTGGCGATCAGTCCCCGGGTATCGGCCTGCGGATCAATCTGCCCGCGCAAGGCCGCCACCTTGGCGGCAAGCTCGTCGCCGGTCAGGCCGATCTGGGCCCAGGCGAAGCCGGTCTTGGAGATGGCGAACACCAGTCTTTTGTCCTCGCCCGATCCGCTGAGGGACATCACCACCGCCTCGTTGGCGCGCAACATCTTGGCGTCATCGCCGGAGGTGGCCTGCAGCGCGGCCACATCAAGCGGCTGGGGCGAGCGGTAATCCCAATAAGCCGGCGCCTTGGTCTTGAGCGTCTCTTCCAGGGCCTTAATCTTGACCTGCAGCGCATCGCGCTGGGCCGCCAAGTTTTTCTGCTTCTCCTCGGCTCCGACCGTTCCCGCCGCCTTGGCGAACTGGTCGTTGAGGTTGTCCAGGGCGATGAGGGCGGTTTCATAGGCCTCAGCCTCCGCCCCGGCGCCAAACTTGTTCGCCAGCGACCGGGCTGAGGCCTGGGCCAGTGCTGCGTCCGCCGACGCGATAAACCCGCTCTGGGCGGCTCTGAAAGCCTCGGCCCGCAAGGCCGCCGGGCGATCAGCCGGTGCGGGCCCGCCGCCCTGCCCCGACCAGCCCCAGAGAGCGGTCGCGAACTGCGATGAACACGCAATTGAAAGCCCTTGAATGGCGATGCGGCTGGCCGAACTGGCGTTCACGGGAACCGTCTTGCGCGCCAGGGTCGCGCAGGCGACCCGAAACGACGCGACTGCTTGGTCGAACTCACCTTGCAAAGCTTCCGCAACAGCCAGGTTCTCACGCGAATGCACAGCCTCCGGGCTCTCCGGTCCAAGCGCCTTCTCATAGATTGCTTGCGCTCGCCGAACGAAGTGCTCAGCCTCGCCGTACCGGCCTTGGGCGCTTGACAGTGCGGCGAGGTTGTTCAGGCTCATGGCGACGTCCGGGTGTTCGGGTCCAAGCGCCTTTTCCCGGATCGCTAGGGCGCGTCGATCGAGGGGTTCAGCTTCGCCATAGCGACCTTGGGTCCGAAGCAGCTCAGCGAGGTTGTTAAGATTCAGAGCGACGGCAGGATGCTCGGGTCCGAGCGCTTTCTCATCGATCGCCAGCGCACGTCGATCAAGAGGCTCAGCCTCGCCGTAGCGGCCTTGCGTCCCAAGCAGCTCCCCGATGTTGTTCAGGCTCGTGGCGACGTGCGGATGTCCGGGTCCAAGCGCCTTTTCCCAGATCGCTAGGGCGCGTCGATACAGGGGCTCCGCTTCGCCGTAGCGGCCTTGGTATTGCAGGTGCAGGGCGAGGTTGTTCAGGGTCATCGCGACGGCAGGATGTTCGGGTCCGAGCGTCTTCTCATCGATCGCTAACGCGCGGAGATCGAGGGTTTCAGCCTCGCCATAGCGGCCTTGCGTCCCAAGCAGCTCCCCGATGTTGTTCAGTATTGTGGCGACATCTGGATGCTCGGGTCCAAGCGCCTTCTCTCGGATCGCCAGCGCTCGCCGAAAAAGGGGCTCAGCTTCGCCATAGCGGCCTTCCGCGGTGAGCAGCTCCGCCAGGTTATTAAGGCCAAAAGCCATGAAAGGATGCTCGGAGCCCAGCGACTTGTCCAAAATAGTCAGAACACGCCGGTAGAGGGGTTCAGCCTCGCCGTAGCGGCCTTCAGCCCAAAGTAGCGCCGCGAGGTCGTTCAGGTCAGCGGCGACTTCGGGTTGCTCCGGTCCAAGCGTTTTCTCCTGGATCGCCAGGGCGCGCCGATAGAGGGGCTCTGCCTCGCCATAGCGAGCTTGGCCTTGAAGTGAAATTGCCAGCCAGCCGGCGGCCGCCGCGATGTCAGATGGGTTTACCCCCACTCCCGTCTGCAAGGCCTGGAGCGCCGCCCGGGCCTGCGACTCAAGTCCATTCCAATCGGCCGCCGCTTGGAGACGATTCAGTTCCGGCAAGTATTGCTGGATGGATACGGCGGCCGCTGGAGAAAGCTGGCGGACGCTGGCTCCGCCTGTGAAGGGTGACTGCGCCAACGCAGAAGTTGCACTGAAAAGGTAGATCAGAACGTCCAGGGCCAGCCAGGCCCCAAGGCTGCGCGTGAAGCATACGGGCGCGCGCGCCGATCTCCTTGCCAACGAAACCGCCGACGTATCCAATGCCGTCATCGGTTAGGGGCACCGACCAGAGGTGGAACATGCCCGCGCGGCGTTGATGCCCGCCTGCCTCCTATCATTGGGGCGCTGGACAAGGCATGCTCGACGGCTGCGTCCGCACCGTCAAGACCGAGACGCTCCACAGCCCAACCTGGACAAGGTGGGCGCTGCGACGCCCGGCCTGGGCGTCGATTAACAGCCGCTCGAGCGGGGACGGCCCGGCCCCGCGTGTTACGCCGTCCTGGGCCAACGCCGATAGGTCGATGGGATTGTCGGTTGCAATCAACAGGAACCGGTCGCGCTCGTTGCGCCCCCGGGCCGATTTTTCAGCCTCGGATTCAAACGAATAGGGCGGAACCGTCGCGCAATAGCCCTCAGGATCCACCAGTACAGCCCCGCCATGCTGTCCCAGCGGGCGGTCCGAAGCGTGGGACGGCGGAAAGAAGCCCTCCACGCTGAAGTCGGACCCGAGATGCCAGACGTAGACGTAGTAGGCGCCCTTCAGCTCATCGTTCTCGATCTGAAGTGTGTATTGGTCTCCTGCGGAAAGCACATATTCGGTCCCGTCGAACTTGAAGTCCGGACAAGGCGATTTCCCCTGGGGACAAAGGGGCAGCAGGTCCAGCTTCACGTCCAGCCGCAAGCCACCGTGGGGCAGGTCGAGGAGGGCGTAGAATTGGGCGGCACGCCGCGTCGCCGCGGTCAGGTCGGCATCTTTGGCGAAACGCGCAGAGAGCGGCACCCCGTCGATCGACATCAGCCGCGCCCCTCCGGCCCCCGCCTGGACCACGAGTTGCGCATGATCGCGATCGGCCCACTGAATGGCGTCCATCGGGCTCAGCAACGTCTGGATGCGAGTGCGCTCCTGCGCCGAGCCGTCGACGTAGAGCCGCAGTCTCAAGGCGCCGTAGTCGTGACTGGTTTCCCGCAGCCACGCCTGCGCAGGCAGGACGTCGTTCAGCGTCGAGGTCAGCTGCAGGCGGGAAACCGAGGCGCCCGCCTCAGCGATCTGGCCCCGCGCCGCCAGGTGGGTCTGATCGACCGCGTCGGTCGCGGAGGCGTAGACGTCGAACTGCGAGCCCGCCGTCACGCCCGACAGGGCACCGCCTGCGACGCAATAGACGCCGGCCGTCGCGCAATCGCTGTTGGCCAAGCCGCCGAGCTCGCCAGCGTACAGAGCCGCCTCGACCCTGGCGCGCCCGAGGAAATGGGTGTTCAGCGCGCCTTCCATGTGGGGATGCTGCAGCACCCCGGCCGCCTCGAGCTTGTCGCGCACCCGCGCCATCACGTCCTGATAGGTCGAGCCTTGCGGCAGCTCGGTCAGGGCGTCCGCCAGAGCCTCGGTGAAATCGCCTCTGTAATGACCGTCCGGTTCTCCTGGCCTTTCGGTCGCCGATTCCCCGCTCTCAGCCGCCGCCAGATGCACGCGCGCTCCGGCAGCAGAAGCCCGGGGCTCGGGCCCCGAGGGCCATGTGGGAGGCGCGAGCGGCTGGATCTGCGCATCGGGCTCGAAGGCCGGCGCGTCGCGGGCGACGGCTCGGGTCACGCCCCGCGTCGCCGTGCCCGCGTTGCAGCTGTCGAAAATGGTGACGATGTTCACGCCCCAGCTGTTGGCGCGGTCGAAAACGCGCCTCAGCTCGCGCCCGGCGATGTCGCGCATTGGCTGGCCGCCGACCCGCCCGTCATAGGGCACGATGGTGCTGGCAAACCCGCTGGCCTGATCGCCGACGTCGTCCTTCACCCGCGCGCCGTGGCCGGAATAATAGAACAGCACGGTGGAGTTGGGCTCGCGCGCCGCCCGCACGATCAGGGCATTCAGCGCCCCGCCGATGGCCGCGCGCGTGGCCTGCTGGTCTTCAAGCACGACTACCTTGGACGGATCGTTGACTGCGAGGCCGATCTTTCGACCGCCGAGCACCTCGCGCATGCGGGCGACGTCGGCCTTGGCGCCGGAGAGGTCACCGAATGCTGCCGCCCCTCGGCCGCCGCCAGGCGGATTGGCGCCCTGGTAGTCGTCGATCCCGACCAGCAGGGCATAGGTCGCGGCGGACGCCGGCTGCGCCGCAAGACAAAGGCAAACGCTCACACAGGCGAAAGCGCCTGAGCGGAGCCACAAGGGGAGGCGCCGGTGCAGGTTCCTGAACCGAGTTTCGCAGCCAGACCCAAGCATTGTTTAAATAGGCTCCCCTGGCGGACACCGTGAAACTGATCAATCTACGCGGCGTAACAGCTTGTAATTTCGTCATAATTCTTGCCCCGTGCCAGCAGAGCGCCGTGCTAACCACCCGCAATGATTAGGAGCAATCCCCACCCCTCACAATCTTTACTTTGAGGGTTGATGATCGGGGTTCGATCGGCTTTCATGGTCCTACGACCAGGGGACTTCCGGCGCGTCGACGCAACCGGAAATGGGAGCGGGACATGAAATCGATCTTGGCGCTGAGCGCCGGGCTTCTGCTTTGCGGCTGCGCCGTACTGCCCCGCGTCGACAACCATATCCTTTCCGAGCCCGGCGCCAAGGACGGTTGGATTCCCTATCAGCTGACGGACACGACCCTGGTGATCGGCGTGTCCGCGCAAACCCCCAACCAGGGCTCGCCGGCGGGCGCCGGCGGCTCGGGGGCTGGCGGCGGCGCGAAGCCTGCCCCCGCCGCGACCGGCGCGGCTCCCAGTTCAGGGGCGGCCAAGCCGGGCGGCGCGAGCGCGGGCGGATCAACCCCGGCCCAAGGCGCGCTTCAACAGCCTGTCACCCGCTCCGAACTGTTTCCCGTGAAGCTGGACCGGATCGATGTGACCTGCGTGGCGGACAATTGCGACGGCTTGGTCGCGGTCTCGGCCACGCCGATCTCGTTCGAGGGGCTGACCCTGGCCATCGAGCCGAAATACCACGAGTTCATCCGCACCTTCGCGGCGCCGACCTATTTTCCCAACTCGCTGCGGCTGAAGACGCTGGAATTCGCCATTCGCGACGAGCGGCAAGAGGCGCTCGACACGGTCTTCGCTGTCGCGGCCGGCGCCCGTCAGTTGTCGACGGCCGGCAGCAAGTCGCTGAACAGCATCGCCCTGCACCTTCCGGTGGTGATCGACCTGAAGGACGCCAAGGCCACGGCCGGCGGCGCTTTCAAGCCGCTGCCGAACAACGCCGGCGCCTGGTGGTACAGGATCGAGTTCCTCGACGACCCAAAGGCCGCCGGGTTCCTGCCCCAGGCCAACTTCCGCGATGTCCACGAGGCGGTGCTGACCTCGCTGTGCCGCCGGATCGACGTCGTCCTGACCAGCCGGGACCCCGCCAAGTTCGACGCGTCCGCTGACGGCGAGGTCGCCGACAACGAGTCCAAGCTGGTGATGGGCGTGACCGTGGCCGATCCCGACTATCTGATGACGGTGCCGATGCCGGCCAAGGGCACCGTCACCTTCGGCGACCTCTGCGGCGCCGATGTTTCCATGAGCACGGCCGCGACGATCCCGACCAACGTCCTGGCCACGGACTTCTTCACTCAGGTCAATGCGATGAGGACGGCCAAGCCCGCGAAAAAATAGGGGCTTGGCCCTGGGCCGAGCGGTAAGACGGTAACGCCGCAACGGAGGCGCACGAGTGGTTCGGCGAATCAATGTTGGCTTCGCCCTCTTGCTGGGCGCCCTGATGATGCCGCCGCTTTCGCCCGCGGCCGCTCGCGATGCGTCAGGGACGCCCGCGGCGCCGGGCGCGCCGGCGTCCGCCTCGTCCGTCCACGCGCGCATTCTCGGTGGACAAAGGGCGGGCGCGACGCCCTGGCAGGTGTCCCTGTTCAAGGGCGATGTTCCGGCGACCGGTCACTTCTGCGGGGGCGTGCTGATCGCCAAGGACTGGGTCCTGACCGCGGCCCACTGCTTCGGCGGCCCGGGACGGGCGGACTTTGTCTTCAACGGCGGCATCCGTTCCGATACGCCGGACGGCGCCTTCACCTTCCATGTCTATGGCGGATCGGACGCTTTGGATTCGCCGAACGGCGTCGTGTTCGACGTCGACCGCGTCATTGTCCACCAAGACTACGGCTTTGCTCGCGACGCCCAGGGCGTCAGGACAGCGGCCACGCACCTGAACGATATCGCCCTGGTCCATTTGAAGGCTGCCACCGCGTCCAGATCCCTGGCCGATATCGGCGTCATCCGCCGCCTGCCGGTGGACCAGGACGTCGGCTCGGGAGACGAGGCGAACGTCTACGGCTGGGGCGTCCAGGCCGAGGACAGCACGAACATCTCTCCCTTGCTTTACGTGGTGGACCTTGCCGTGGCCGATCAGGCGGCCTGCACGGACTCCTTCCGCACGCTCGATCCGAGGCAGATCATCGCGCCGACCATGGTCTGCGCCGGAGGCCAAGCCGGTAAGGATTCCTGTTCGGACGACAGCGGCGGACCGCTCGTGGTCGACAGATTGGATTCAGTCTCCCACAGGAGAACCTCGATGGTCGCCGGCATCGTCAGCTTCGGAAAGGGCTGTGGTGAAGCCGGACACTACGGCGTCTACACGCGCGTCGTCGCCTATGCGGACTGGATTGACGCCCAGATGAAGGCAGCGTCATGACGCTGGGGGTCTGGCTCCGCGGGCGTGCCCGGCACATGCGGAGCGTCGGCCTTTGCATCGCGATAAGCCTGGCTTGCCCCTTTGGGGCGCAGGCTCAGAACGATCCGGACAGCCTGCGTGCGGAGGCGTTCGAGGCCGCGCAGCTGGCAGTGTCCTCCGGCGCAGCGGACGCCTTGGCCAAGATGTCGGCCCGGTTCGCCATCGGCGGCGACGCGATCGGCCAGCTGGCGCAGTCCCGCGAGGCCCTGGTCGCCCGCAAGGCGGTGCTGGAGCGCCAGATCGGCGCCCTCTACGGCGGCGCAGCCACGGCGGCCGCGCAAGGCAGCCTGCAGGCTCAGCTCAACGCAACGACCGACGACCTTGCCCGGCTGGACAACACCATCGCCGAAGAATTCCCCGCCTACGCCGAGCTGACCAATCCCCGGGCGGTTGCGCTGAAGGAAGTGCAGGGCCTGCTGGCGCCCAACGAGGCGCTGCTGTTCGTCCTGGTCAATGCGGACGCCACCTATGTCTGGGGCGTCTCCAACGGGACGGTGGCCTGGGCCCGGGCGGACGATCTGGGCGAGGCGGCCCTGCGGGCCAAGGTGTCCGACCTGCGCCTGTCGATGCACGCGGGCTCGATCGAAGATCCCGCGCGCGGGCTTTCGCGGATGGGACGGCCGACGGCCGCCGCCGGCTTTGACCGGGAGACCGCCTATGAGCTCTACAGGAAGCTGATCCTGCCGGTGGAAGGGGCCCTGGCCGGCAAGACCACCCTGATCACCGTGACCACCGGACCGCTGATGTCCCTGCCGCTGGCGGTGTTGGTCGCCAGTCCCGCCGCCAAGCCAGGCGGATCGGCCGCCGCCGTGGAGGACGGCGCCTGGCTCGGCGACCGCTACGCCATGGCTAGCCTCCCCGCGGTGTCCAGCCTCAAGGCCCTGCGCTGCTACCTGGCGCCGCGCCCGCAGGACCGGCCCAAGGCTTGCCTGCAGCAAAAATACAAGGCCGTGAGCCAACGCCGCGCCGGCGCCGCGCCGCTCGTCGGCTATGGCGCCCCCCGCTTAAACGGCGCGCCGGCCGAGCTGCAGGACGGGATGGCGCCCGCGCGGGACGCACCCCCGGCGTCCGAGTTGTTCAGCGGCGCGCTTGCCGACCCGGACAAGCTGCGCGCTCTGCCCTACCTTCCGGGTGCGGAGCGGGAGCTGACGGCGCTGCAGGCGCGATATCCGACCGGCGTGGTAAGGACCCTGGACCTCGCCACGGAGACCAACCTCAAGACGGTCGACCACGATGCGCTGCAATCGGCGCGCTACGTCATTTTCTCCACGCATGGGGTCCTGGCCGGATCGGCCAATCTGCTCGGCGTGGACGGAAAGCGGGAGCTGGCCGAGCCGGGTCTGGTTCTGACTCCGCCCGCCGCCCCCACAGAACTGGACGATGGCTATCTCAGCGCCTCGGAGGCCGCCCAGCTCAGCCTCACCGCCGACTTTGTGGTGCTTTCCGCCTGCAATACGGCCGCCGCCGGGGGCGGTCCGGGCGATGAAGGCCTGTCCGGGCTGGCCAAGGCCTTCTTCTACGCCGGCGCCCGATCGGTCCTGGTGTCCCACTGGGAGGTGAGCGACGCGGCGACGACGGAGCTGATCACCTCCACCTTCTCCAATCTGGAGGCCCGATCAGTCTCCGGACGGGCGATCGCCCTGCAGGCGGCCATGAAGAAGGTGCGAGCGGAGCCTGGGTTCAGCAATCCCTACTTCTGGGCGGCGTTCGAGCTCGTCGGCGAGGCGGAACGGTAGGTCTCGCGCCTTGGCGGCGGGACAACGAAACGGCCGTCGGCTGACAGGGCCATCAGGCCAGCCAATCGGTGCTTGTTACGTTAAGGAACCCGCGCAGGACCTTCAGGAGCAGACCACCCAAGCCCGGCCCAAGGCGCGCCTCATGCCTGTTGAGGGTGCGCCGAATTGGTGGACGGCGTTAGGTCGCTCCACGCTCTGCTTCGACTGGGCTGATGTTGCATAAGTGGACCTTCCGAACCCCCCGCGAACGTCACGTTTCTGGAGTTGGCTCAAGTTCCGTAATTGGCGCAAATCGGAAGTGCCGCGCGGGCAAGGCAATTCTACCCGTCCAGTGTGTGAGACTGCCAAGCGGCTCTTGAACTGCGGTCCGCAGTGTCGTGCTATGAGCAAACTCCGAAGAGTCGCCAAGCAGCCGCGTAAGGGCGGCATTGAAACACGCAACGCCGCACTGCAAGTCATCCTAGAACATCCCGACATATCGAGGCGTAGGTGTGCTGAGAAGGTCGCTACGATCCGGCACCTGAAGGATGAGAAGGGCGTCGAACGCACGATCCGCGACCTTTTCGAAAAGGATGAGCACGGCAAGACTCGGCCAACGCGAGAGGCAAGACGGGCAGCCGAGGCAGTAGGCCAGCAAAAAAACTTGGGGGATTAACAGCGCTAATTCCAGAAATTTGGGGGCGTCAGCGACCTTAACCCCCTCAACGCAAGGCAACCACGTCTGTCTACGTTCAGTCGCGAACGGAGACACCCCATGCAACCCATTGCCACGTCCATCAACGACGCCGCCAAGGCGCTCAGCCTCGGCCGCACGTCCATCTATGCTTTGATCCGCGAAGGTCGGCTCGAAACCGTCAAGCTCGGCCGCCGTACCCTGGTGAAGGTGGACTCGATCCGCCGCCTGATCGAACAGGAATAGGCGCGCCGTGCGGAGAACCGGCACGGCTGCAGTGCCTGCACTGCGGAGGTATGAGCCCAGAACGGGTCATATTGGTTGAGGTCGAAGGTCTGCTTTCCGGTCGGAACCTCGGGACCGCTTCCGACCGAGGCTGTGTAAAAACGCACTGATGGCGTTGCTGGTGTTGAGTAGTTTGTGGCGCGCCGATCAGGCTCTGATCGCCTGGATCAGCGGCCCGACGCCGAGGATCTGGATCATTCTCTTCAGATTGTAGGCCAGGACGTGGAGGCTCATCTCGGTTTTGACCTTTTCGAGGGTCTTGGTCAGGAAGTG
>Ga0302319_10006013_pt1 | contig 24207 bp, 18 predicted proteins | sample Bog_T0_2_FD_203319 | JGI IMG/M metagenome (GOLD analysis project Ga0302319, IMG submission 203319) | Peat permafrost microbial communities from Stordalen Mire near Abisko, Sweden - Bog_T0_2 | ecosystem: Environmental > Terrestrial > Soil > Wetlands > Peat | place: Sweden: Abisko, Stordalen Mire...
TGGACATCGAGCCCGACATATCGCACACTATTCATCTGGGTGTTCCTCCCTGTTGGCTTTGGTTGTCTGCTCAGCACAGCAACCGCAGCTTACAGGAATGGGGCGCCCTTTTATAATGCGTGGCCCTGAACCGGGGTGAAAGGACTCTGCCCAAGGCCCAGCTCCGCCACGTTGGCCCAGCTCCCGTCCACTTGCTGCTGGATAACGTGGATGTTGTCGCCGTTGTTTGGTAACGGGTAGGGAATGGGGTCGGTTCCAAAGGGAGCGTCGCCCATGCCCCCGGAGACATAGAACGCATGATTCGCCTGGATCGGATCCCAGACAATTCCGTGATAGGCGTTGGGGACGCGGACAGCCTGCGTGAAGACCGGCGTGTGGTTCGTGATGTCGAAGATGAAGATGTACTCGGATGAGTAGAGAGGATCGAACAGAGGGAATGGGCCCTGGTAGATGCGGTTGAATCCGCTGGTAAGAACCAGCAGAGTGCTGCCATCGGGACTTATCGAGGTGCTGACTGCCTGGCCTGCCAGCCATTCTTTGGGAAGTATCTTCGGATTCAACGAATCGGTCACTACCATCCCGGTATCCAGATATTGAAAACCGGCCCCGGTGGTTTCCAGTGGCGAAATCCACTGGGCCATGTTGGGAATCCCTTGAGGCTTGTCGTAAATCGTGATACTCACGGGCGCCGACGTACTGCCTGTCGCGGTGGTTACGGTCACCGTGTGGTAGGTCGTGACGGGCGGGGTAGGCTTGATCGCAGAGGACACGGCAAGTGGAGTTCCGCTGATGGCGCCCGAGCCTGCATTTATCACCAGACCTGCCGGAAGATCCGGGCTCACGGAATACGCGCTCCCCGTTGGGATCGTTGGATTGGCCAACGGAGCGTTGGTTGCAATCGCCATGCCGGCCACATAAACAGGGGCAGGCGTGCCATAGGCAAGGCCTGACGGAGATATGCCCGCGGCATTGACGGTGATGGTCAGGGGCGCGGTTGTGCTGCCCGCCGGGTTACTGGCCGTTACCGTGTAAGTGATTGGTCCGGACGTTACCAGGGGAGTCCCACTGATGACTCCCGTGCCGTTGTCCGCGACGGTAACCGGCGAGCCGCTCAATGTCAGGCCGCTTGGAAGTGCCGGAGAGATGCTGTACGCGGCAACCTTGGTCACGGGCGAGTTCGGGTAGGTGAGCGGCGCACCGCCCGTGCTGGTGGGAACGTTCTCGGGGATCGGCACTCCCACCGTATAGATAGCCGTGCCGGGGTGATACGCCAGACCCGCCGGAGCCGCGATCGCCGTGGAGGGAATTGGGTTTACCGCGATGGTCACCGCGGCCGACGCGTTGCCGCCTGTGTTCGTTGCAGTCACGGTGTATTTCGCCGAAGGGGTCACCAGCGTCGGGTTCCCGCTGATGATACCCGTGGTTATGCTTAAACTCAGCCCTGCCGGAAGTGCGGGGCTTACGCTGTAGGAGACCACTGTTCCACCGGTGTTTGCCGGAAAGTTCGGAGTGATCGGCGTCGCGACGATGTAAGAGGCAGTGCCTGCAGCGTAGCTGAGCGCGGTGGGCGCCTGATCGTTCACCGTGATCGAAAGGGTCACGGTCGTGCTGCCGCCTGTGCCAGTGCCGGTAATCGTATAGCTGGCCATCGCAACCACAGCCGTCGGTGTTCCACTCACGATACCCGTGCCGGAGTCTAGAACTATACCGGCCGGAAGTGCGGGGCTTACGGTGTACCACGTAACCGTGCCGCTGCCGACCGTCGGACTATCCGGGGTGATGGCTACACCCTTGGTGTAGATCGCACTTCCCGCTGCGTAAGAAAGCGCCGAAGGCGGATTCACACTGTTGCCATTGTTGCCACACCCGTAGAGCACAAAAGACACAGGTACTGCGAGGACCAGCCACCGAAGCAATCGCATAGGAACCGCCTTTCTCTCCCGCTTTCCGCGCGACGATTTGGCAGCCTTCAGCGTCACTCCGGCACGGGACGGTCCAACCCTACTCGAAACTGAGATGCTTGCCTGTTCAAAAGAACACAGAATCGGATACTTGCCTTCATTAACTCTTGTAGGGTTGACGCGTTGATTGAGCAGAGTGGGCAGTTAAATACGCCCGCGCGGTCCCGCTTGGCGCGCAAACAAGCGTCCTTTCTGGTCCCACCCGCCGTGTTTGCTTGTATGCAAGCGGAAGCACGCGAAAGCGCCAACTGATGCTTTGGCGAGAATATGCCGATAGTACTTTTGACTTTCCATGTTCGACGTGAGTTCTACCGATGAGAATTGCAGTTCCCAAGACGCTCTTTCTTGCTCTTTCACTTGCCTTGCTCGCGGGATGCGCTGCTCCTCCCAGTTCCGTTGCGCCAAATCCAAGCCCTTTGGCCGCCAGCAACATCAACCTTATCTTCGTGGTGAGCTCAGACCTGGCTTACCAGGCCGACGGCGATGTTAACGCAAACACGGCAAACCTCACCAGTCAGGGTTTACAGCGGTCCCTCCTCATGGCCCCGTTTCTGCAAGCCTACGTGTTGCAAAAGAATAATGTGTCCGCCATCTACGCGCTCGAGCCCATGACGCACCTGCAAACCGCGGACAAGTACCCAGACATGGCGCCTCTTGAGACTATTCAGCAGTTTGCCATGATGAACAAAGACACACTGCAATTCAACGCTAATGAGTCATCCCTCTACACCGCGAACAGCTTTCACATCAATGTGTCCTACTCCATTGGGCAAACAGTCGGCGGAGTCGCCCAGCCGCTGATCAACTGCGTGGGTTGCCAGGGGATCGATTACGCCGATCAGGGAAAGGACAACGACTCCCTGCTCTCGAACCTCATGAAGGCTGGTGTGCCTGGGTACTACGTCTTCTCCGCGCCTTGGGATACCACGCTGAACATGATGACGGTTCTCAACAAGGCCAATGGATACAACCTCTCTCTTCCCTCCAGCTATTCGGGTCCAAATATTGTTTACGCGATTACGGTCGTGCCGTCCGGCGCTGCCAGCCTTGCCACCTACAACAGTGATGTAAGGCCATCATCGGTGTATCCCGTCTTGAACCCTGAGCCGTCTGTGAGCACGCCATGCCAGGCCACGCTCTTCAATTACTCGGCGCCCTCTGCAAATCCGCCGCTGAAGAACACGAACGAGACACTCTATCTGATTCGCCACGCGGAGGCGCATCCAGTCTCCTCCTGGGAAAACGGCAACTACGTCGCTCAAGGGCAATGGCGCTCGCTGGCTCTTCCCAACGCACTCCAAGGCAAGATCGCCCCCGACCAGGTCTATTCGATCGATCCCGCACAGGTCGACCCATCAGGTTATTTCGCATGGTCTTATGTCCGGCCGTCCTTGACCATACAGCCCTACGCCATCGCCAACAACCTGCCCTACAATCTCGTCGCCAATTTCGAGTTAGACGACGCAACTACCGTAACTCAAAACACGATCGACTTCTTTTTCAATGATGCGCGGTTCTCGAATCACAAAATACTTCTGGCCTGGGAACACGAGCACTTCCCGCCCTTCGTGAGCGCCCTGCTAAAAAGTTACGGCAGCAGCCAAACCGCGCCGGCATGGGCATCTGGCGATTATGACTCCATCTGGACGGTAACGATCGATGCAAAAGGCAACCTGACGGCAAACAACGCACTCTGCGAGGGAATCAACCCGGCTCTTCTACCGGCCACCGCCCCAACATTCTAACCCTCGTCCTGACGAGGCTAACCGTACTCAGCATTGAGCAATGGAGAAACACAAATGCGATATCTAACCAGGCGTACATTTCTCGAGTTGGCTGGCGCCAGCCTCATCTGTGGATGCGGCGATCCAGCCGGCGTAACCGGCAATGCCGAATATCCGGTTCTTGCGTTCTCCGATTTGCATTTCAATCCGCTGTATGACCAAACCCCTGCGCTGCTTGCGGCGCTGGTCGCGGCCGACGTCAGTCAATGGGCATCCATCTTCGCGACATCCACCCAAACGGTGCCCTCAGCGCCCGGAGCAGATACCAACTACCCGCTGCTTGTTCTTGCGCTGGCGAGCATCAAGCAGAACCTGAACGGCTCTCCGCTCATCCTGTACACTGGCGATCTTCTCGGGCACGCTATCTCCTCGAATCTCACAAAATATACCGGGATTACCGACCCAGCAGTGATACAGTCGTTTAACGACAGAACGGTCACATTTGTGACCCAGCAGATACGAGTTGCTGCGGGTGATATTCCTGTCATGTTTGCGGTCGGAAACTGCGACTCTTATACGGGTTATGGACCCGACAGCAGCTTCCTTACCCACTCTGAGGACTCCTTCTATACGAACCTGCTCAACAAGTCGACGGATCATGCCGCATTTCTCGCCACCTTCACCGCTGGCGGCTACTACTCTGCAGAGCCCGCTGGAACAAACGTGATGGTTATAGGGCTCAATACAATCCAATTCTCCCCACTCGTCCAAAACAAGGACGGCAGCGAGAACAATGCAGTTGCGGTCGACGCCGAACTCGCATGGTTCGATTCCCAGCTGGCGGCAGCACAGGCCACCGGGAAGAAAGTATGGCTTTTGATGCATGCGCCTCCAGGAGCGGATGAAGGTACCACCGCAAAGTCCATTGTCAACGGTCATCTCGCCAGCTCCACAATGATGTGGGAGCCAAATTACCAGGAAACGTTCATGCAGATACTTGCGAGGTATCGGGGAGTGATCGCATTGACGCTTGCTGGGCATACCCATATGGACGAATACCGCGTCATGTCCTCCGGCAACGTCGTTGAGATTGTTCCAGGCATAAGCCCTTGCTTCGCCAACGATCCCGCCTATAAGGTCTTTCTGATGGATAGTGTTACCAAGGCGCCCGCTGATTACAGCTCCTTCAACTACGACCTGACAACCATGCCCCGTCAGTTCAGCGCATATTACAGATACTCCGATGTCTATTCGCTAAAGGGCTCTTTGGGAAGCTCTCTTGAACTGCTGTGTCCGGGGCTTGTCACAAACAATGCATTGCAAACGCTCTATCGAGGGCACTTCTACTCTGGGAACAACGCCGCGAATCCAATCACCGATGCGAATTGGCCCGTCTACTGGGGCGGCATCGGAAATATGTGGGCGCAGGATCTAACGAATGCTGTGAATTCATACTGAGGAGACTGAGCATCGAAGTTGTTTCGATGCCGCCGCGAGGGATTCCAGGCGCAGCATAGAGTGTCGGGTTGTCCCTGGGCATGCTAATGTTCCAGGATCTCGAAGCCTGTTTCAGCGGACTGGAATTCCACCTCGATGAGCTGCACCATTTCCCGGATCGGAAGCAGGCTCCCATCGGATAACTCGATCTCGGTGCTCTTCGGATAACTGTCGTGCGGGAAATCGGCGCGGACCATATTGCGAATCCTGCCGAGTCCGTGGGGCGGCCCAAATCGACCTTCCACCACAGGTCCATGCGCTGTTCTGGTCCCCGCAACTCGTAAGGCTCCACACCGTGACGGTCGCTTTGCAGGTTCCCGTCAATGGCAATTCGCGCCGTATAGTCATGGAGGCTTCTGGCAAAGCTGTTTGCGCTGCTGTGGGGATAGGCCTGCGCAGGTCCACTTTCCCGTTGAAGCAAATTGCAGGGATTCAGCGCCAGATTGTGATAGCCGGTAATCCCTCCCGGTTCAAGGATCGAGTTGTCACTCGATGAGAGTTACAAGAGAGAATTTCCGTGGAGCTCCTGCCACTTTACGGCGCCAGACAATATGCTTGCATGCACGACGAGGCCGAAGCATTGAATTCGGGATAGAGCTCTTGAAGAAAAATTATGGTTTCTTGTTGACGGCTAAGGACTGCCATGGTATAAAGCTCCAGACTGAAGCCCCCTCTCCTGCGCTCTCCTGAAGTTTTGCGCCGATAGCATCCGGCGCTGGAACTCGAAGGCGGGAACCTGCTTCGCCGTCATTCTTGCTTCATGCCCAAGTCATGAATTCTCACGGGTCACTCCTGGAGGACAGAATGTTTTCCCAGCAAATCTTGCCGCGTGCAATCTCTCTCCGTTTTCCTGCCGTATCTCTTTTCGGATCATCGATCTCGAAGCAATCTCCGGGCAAGTCCATGCGAGGCATTGCTTTCGCTTTCGGTCTTTTTCTCCTCGCAGCCCTAGGAGCAATGCCTCTGCCCATATCCGCCAAAGCAACGAAACCAGTAGCTGCTGCCACAGCGCCGGCTGCAAAGGCTGCCAAGACTAAATCCGCGCCTGCGGATGGCGCCGAAGCTTCAGACGCAGCTGCTGGCGGTGGAGCTGCCGATTCGAGCGACGCTGGAGACGACTCCGCGGCGCCAGATGACTCCAGCGCCAAGCCGGCACCCCCCCCTGCACCGGCGTCCTGCGCCGCCTCCTTTGGCGTCTTTGCTCCGATCGGTTTTCCACAGGCTGGCTCATTGCCTCCAGTGGCTGTTGGCACACCTGGTCTGCAAACGCAGAGTGCCGCAATCCTCACTGGCGGCAAGACGCCAACCAAGCCTGCGCCGTCATCCGGCAAGGCGGCGACGGCAGTCCTGGTGAAAGTGATCGCGCTGAAGCCCGGCCTGAACGCCTCCGATGTGGTTGCCACTCTTAAAGGTAAGATTCCTGGTGTAGCCTCACTGGATGCGATCGGCCCCAGTCACCTGATCTATTCGATCAATCCTTCAAAGGCTTCAGCGCCAGCCGCGGATTCATCCGCCGATGCGAAGAACGGGAAGGCGCCAAAGCAGCCGGCAAAGCCGCTCTCTGCCGCGGACATTGAAAAGGAACTGCTGGATCTGCTTGATGAACTTCCCGTCGTTTCTGTTACTCCCGAAGTCGTGAATCTTCCAGAAGGCTCCACCGGCGCGTGCGCCATCATTGGCGCAATCGGTCACCAGTTGAACAACGTGGCCAGCCTGGCCGCTTTCGGCGATACCCGAATTATGGTTGGCTTTATCGGCAACCAGGCGGAGGTTGAAACGGCGCGCTCGAATCTCAAAAAGCTGATCGATGAGCTTGCGGTCTCCACTGTTACTCCCGCTCCCCATGTGCAAAGCGTGGCCATGCGGCTTTACTATGATCGCGACGCGGATTCCGTGGCCAAAGCGGTCCAGGCTGCGTTTTCGCAGTTGAAGGTCTCTCCTATTTCGATGAATCCTGCGAATACCTACAAGGACTCAATCGTCCTGGCTGACCCCAGCGGGTCCGCGTCCACAACGACTTTGGACCAAGCCCGGCGCATGATCGCGGAGTTGGACGAGCCGAGGGCGCAGTTGATTGTGAATGCCTGGAGCTTGCAACTCTCCAGTGACAAACAGGAGAACACCAGCGAGCTGGTTCCGCAGGCGCGGCGGCTGGCCAGCGGCTATAACGATGCTCTTGAGGCCGCGGTAATGCGGGGCTGGGGTTATGTCAACCAGGCGAATGCAACCTTGCAGTTCGATCCCCTGTTTTCAGAGTACCTCTGCAATTCCTTCACCTATGGGCGCGGAGATAACGAGGCGTCGCGGATGAAGACAGCCGGAACAGGCCGATGCGCTGTCATTGGGACTCAGCACTCGGAGCTCAAATCTCCCCTTTATGCCCTCGGCTATGGCGGCCTGTTTAACGGCAGCGCTCCCGACCTCATCCAGATGATGATCCTTGTGATGGCGACGGCGAACCCCCATGACACGGTTGAGACGACTTTGAACCTGATGGAGGGAGGGAACGAGCCGCTCTTCGCGAGTTATGGCTTCAAGCATCCATTGGTTGCACTGGGTGGAAGCGACTCCTGCCAGGATGAAGACAAATTGTTCTATGAGAGCCAATGGAAGTCGATCAAGCCTGTTCATGTCAAGCCTGGCGGGGAGGAGCATTTCTACAACAAACTCCAGAATGAGACCGCGCCCCCGTACGTTGGATTCGCATGCACCCGGGCGAAGCTCGAAGAGATGACCGCCCAGTCCAGCGCGGGGATGAAGTTCAGCACAAGCGCGGTAGGGCAGTTCCGCGCGGCAACGGCCAACTATCTTTTCCACAACAAGATCATGGCTGAGTATCCCAACGATTTTGAAGCGTTCCTTTACCCGCAGTCCGCGGCTACTCTCGATGCTGCGCTGACGCCGATCGTCGACGCATTCAACCAGGATCTCGAGGTACTCCAGCAGCACCTGCAAACTGAGCTGACGAAAGATGTTCCGCAAGACAAGCACCTGCATTACACCTCCAACGGGCTCGTCTCGGTCAAGGTCGTATCGGGCAACCAGGCGATGGTGCAAACGCAATCGCTGAACTATTTTCCGCAGAATCCCACCATGAAACTGGAGGACTTTGCCAAGGCTCTTGCCGCCGGCGGGACCGGCACTGCAACGACGCCTCTGCTGGCGGGTACGCTTTCGTCGGTGGTTTCGGCGATCGGCGCTTACTCGACGGCGAAGCCAGCGCAGGTAACGGCAAAGGTAGGCAGCGGACTGGCCTTGACCGTGACGCCGTACACGCTATCGAGCGCCCGGGGCGCCGAGCTGGCCGTGAACGTGAAGTATAACGAAAACGCGGCATCCACAATCTCCAGCGATACCACGCAGTCGCAGGCGAACGATGACCTTGACTCTCGCGTCTCAGATCACGAAATAACCACGCTGGTCCGCATGGATTCCCTCAAGTTCTTCGAGATTTCGACCATGCAATCGGTCATTGCGCGGCAAAGGCAGCGCTACAAGCTGATCGATCCGGTCGTCGAGCTGCCGATACTCGACACCCTCGCCTTCGGCCCGCGCCGCAAGCCGGAAGTGATCTACAACCAGAGCATCATCTTCATGGAGGCGTCGATCATGCCCACGGCGGCGGATCTCGGCCAGGGCATCGCCTTTGTGCCTGACCTAATCGAGAAAGGCGCCTGCAAGGAAACAGAGACGCAGTACATCCGGGCTCATGGCTCCGGGGACTTCTGTAACACGGACGGAGTAAACGAACTCTATCGCATCATGGATTACCACAAGGCCATGGTCGCCTACTTCGACGGGCAGTACATTGGTTCCGACGGAACGGTTCAACCGCCGGCCGATTTGCAGGTTCCGGCCTTGCAGTAAGGCTTGACGAAAAGCAAGCGCGAGTGGATTGACAAAGAGACGGAGTTGACATGAGCGAGGAACCGGAAGTTACGACGAGAGAAGCCGCGGAAGACGGAAACATGAAGTACTGCAAGCGGCTGATGGAACTGGCGAAGGTTTCCCTTCCGAAGACACAGGAGATTGACGGCGAGGTATTCGACAAGGATAGTCTGCGCAAAAGGCTGGAGAGTGATCGAAAGCTGCGTAAGAGAGCTGTCAAGAAATTCGGCTTCGATCCGCAGTGGGCTAAAGACGGTGCCGAAACCGCCGGCAGGATGACTGAACTGTTATTCGGCCCCTGTGTGGAGATTCGGGGCACTTACTATCCCAGGGAAACATTGCCGAAGGTTCTGTTGGCAGATCCAAAGTTGCAGCAGGGGTTGGCCGCGCGGACTGCCTTCGTGCCGAGCAAGTGGCTGCTGGAGCAGGAGATGTTGGCCAAGAGCGTGGACGGCGTAGAGTCTGAAGATATCTACAAGATTGCGGCGGAACAGGGGCTAACCGGGGTCTGTTTCTCCGGGGGCGGGATACGGAGCGCAACCTTCAACCTGGGTGTGATGCAAGGGCTGGCGCAGTTGGGAGTTCTGCCGCATATCGACTATCTTTCATCGGTCTCCGGTGGGGGATATATTCATGAGTTTATGGCGGGATGGATTTTGCGCAATGGAGACCTCTCTTCGGTGATGGAGGAGTTGATTCCGCAGGCGGAACCGGGGTGCCTGCCGAGGGCGCCGGAGCCGATTCAGTGGCTGAAGCGGTATGCGAGTTACCTTACGCCCAGGCGCGGACCCTTTTCCGCCGATACGTGGACGGCATTCGCGATCTGGCTGCGGAACACGATTCTGAACCAGATACCAATTCTGGCCGCGTTTGCCTGCGGGTTCTTCTTTCTTCATCTGCTGGTGCCCGAACCGACCGAGGGCTCGCTGCCCGTAGTTCTGGGCGGCCCCGAAGCAGAATGTTGGTGGTTGGGCACTGTCCTGTTGGCGTGGTCGATCTTTTCCATTTTGAGGCTTTGGCTGAACCTGCATCTTCAAGAGGAGCGAGCCAGGATCGAGGAAAGCTCGCCCAAGTACCTGATGACCAACAGGTCAGTAGTAGTATGGCTGATTCTGCCCTGGCTGGGATGCGCGATATGGGCCACTTACTGGCTGCAGATGCATTTAGATGTCCTTGATTCGTGGCGTCACTATTGGAATTCATGGCCCGACTGGTGGCCGATTGCCCTGCTGTGCGCGCTCATCTTGTGGATGGTGGAGGTTGTGATCTTTGCCGGCGGAGCCATGCGGGCATATGTAGGCTTGAATCCGAAAGCTGGCCCGCGGCGGAAGGCATGGGCACGTCTCGGCTTCTTCTTAGGAGGCGTAGCCGCGACGGCGGTTGCGGCGGCGCTAGGCTTGGCTACCGTGAAAGCGACTTGGTGGGCTTCTGAATCCCTGCGCGATTGGGTGCAGGCCGCGGGCTTGCTGAAGGCCTTAGCGCCAGTGGTGGCGGTTGATCCCTGGCGGATTCGCCTTGTGATTTTGCCGGCTCTCCTCCTGAGCGTTCCCCACGTGGCGATTGAACTGACGCTGGGTTTGCTGGGCCGTGACTACCAGAGCATCCGGCACGAGTGGCTGGCGCGTTTCAGGGCCTGGTCGATGTTGTATGCGCTTTTCTGGGTCGGCGTAATGGGCCTGGTTCTCGTGGGGCCATACATGGGGTACTACATCGCAGGGAACAGGGCCTGGCTTTGGTCGTCGTTGACCGCATTTGCGGTGGCACATGGAGCGACCATCCTGGCAGGATGGAGCGCCAAGGCTGACGGGAAGCCTACGGAGAATGGCATTCTCGGTTTCAAGCCTATGGACCTGTTGGGTGTGGCTGCGGCGCCAGTGGCGATTGTGAGCATGCTGCTCCTGATTTCATTCGGAACCTCGGTCGGTGCAGACAAGCTGGCTTGTTGGATGGCGCAGTGCCCCTTTGCGCTCGGCTCGAAGTGGCAGCCTTTTGTCACCGCAGATCTTATGTGCCTGGCCGGGGCGGGTTCGATTGCCGCATTGATGGGCTGGCGGGTAGACATCAATGAGTTTTCGATGCACAGGTTCTACCGGAACCGGCTGTCGCGTTGCTATCTGGGAGCGACCGTGCCAGGCGAGCGCCAGCCCGACCCGTTTACGGGCTTTGACGATCGCGGCAAGGCGCCAAGGCAGGGCGAGAAATCGAGAAGTGTCTCACCACGCCTGCTGGATCTGCTGCCGGTGAAGTACCGCACGGTCAGGGATCCAAATGCCGAGAAGCCGGAAGGCAATTACGACGGGCCGTTTCCGGTTTTCTGCGCCACCCTGAATCTGACGACTGGCCACGACCTTGCGACGCAGGAGCGAAAAGGGACGAGCTTTGCCTTTACCCCGTTGCTCTCGGGCTACAGCGTCGGGTGGACGGATGGAGGACGTGATGGAAAAGTGAGTTACAACGGCTATGTCCCAACGGATGAATATGCCTACCAGGAAGGAGGCATTCACCTGGGCTCGGCGGTTGCAATCTCGGGAGCGGCGCTCAATCCGAACCAGGGATATAACAGTAATCCGGCCCTGGCGTTTCTTATGACCTTCTTCAATGTGCGGCTGGGATGGTGGATATCGAACACCCGCAGAACGGATGCGTGGCCTGCTTCGAGCGGACGTTCAACGCCGGGGTTTGCACTCATCAGCCTCTTCCAGGAGTTGTTCGGCACAGTGGGCGACGGCGCAAAGTACGTGAATCTGAGCGACGGCGGCCATTTTGAGAATATGGGACTTTATGAACTGGTGCGGCGGCGGTGCAAATACATTATCGTTTCCGATGCGGAAGAAGATCCGGAGATGAAGTTCGAAGGGATGGGCGGGGCGATCACCAAGTGCAGGGCGGACTTTGGGGCGGAGATCGACCTCGATTTGCGGCCGTTGCAGAAACAGGAGGATACGGGTTACAGCAAGGCGCATTGCGTCGTGGGGACGATCCGCTATCCTCCGCCGCGGGGAGCGGGGACCACGGCTGCGGTGGCGACGGCGTGCGAGTGCCTGGGAGACACGGGCAGCGACGATTACACGGGAGTGATTGTGTATATGAAGTCGTCGCTGGTGGGCGATGAGCCGGCGGATTTGCTGGCGCACAAGTTGAAGTGCGCCGAGTTCCCGCAGGATCCGACCGCCAACCAATGGTTCACCGAGACGATCTTCGAGGCCTATCGGAGACTGGGTCACCATATCGCCATGACGGCGATCCAGCCGGCGCTTTCGCCCCAGGTGACGAGGCTCAAAGACCGGGTGGAGATACCCGACTTGTTTGACCGGATGTATTCCATCTGGTATCCGCGAACGCCGGAGATGGAGAAGTATCATGGGGACCATATAAACAGATATGAGGAGATTCTGAAGGAACTGCGGGAGCACAAGGAGTTGGTTGGGCTGGAGGAACGGCTGAACGACCAGCGCAAGACAGGTGACCTTCCGAGGAAGCCCATTCCAGGCGGCGTTCCAAAGGCAAGCGCCCGTCCGTATGTGGAATGGAATCCGCCGCCGGAGCCGCCGGAAAGCGGATTGTATGCTGCGCAGTTTGCCATTGCGCTGATCGACCTTATGTATTCGATCTATACGGATTCGCAGTTGGCCTTCCCCGACAACCGCGTTTCGCCGCATGCGCAATGGTGGATATGCCTGTTCCGGCGATGGTGCCGGGTGGATTTGGTCCAGGAGACTTGGGCAACGCGCGAACTGGTGTATTCGAGTGAGTTCAGCTTGTTTGCCAGGCGCGAGTTGGGGCTGCCGTAAAACGGCGCTCCGGTAGCGTTCAAAACAGGCACAAAGTCCAATTTGCACGAGCATGATTCTTGGTCTACGCTAATGGTTCAAACCGCGTTTCCAGAGTTGGCTGGCCGGAATTCATTCAGTAGGGACGAGTATTTCTGGGCTGTTGTTCCTCACATTGCCAACTGCCGGGCCTACTTTCCAGGACTCCCAAACAGCGGCGAATGTGAATAGCGAGTCCTCTTGATGGGCGATTGCGTGCGACCGCCGTCAGCAAGATGCCCTGAAGAGACTATGCGAATGTGGACTGAACTGGAGTCTTGAGTTTGTGGACGGCAGAAAAATAGGCCACCATCACGCGGAATGTCTTGGACCGATTCACTCCGCCGAGAATCTCTCCGCCAACTCGATCCAGTTCATCGGCTATCTCGTGGGTCAATGGGAATACGAACGCGGTGTCAATGCTCTGAAATGGAATGTTCAGCCACGGGCCGTTATAGAACGCCGCAAGCTGTGCCTGCGCGGCCTTGGTTTTGAAACTCATGATGATGTGTTCCGCGAGGGCGTTCTTTCTGCGGATTTTGAGCACGGCGAAAAGCTGGCTGAAATGGCTTTTGGTGAATTTAGAATCGACGGTGAGCCGGAGTTGAGTGCGCGTCTCCGCGGGAGAAACGACTTTGCGCTTCGGGCGGGTTGCGGCTTTCTTCGCAGCGGGCATATGGTCTCCTCGTTCGGATATATCTTACAGCATACATGTACAGTCTTGGAAGGCCATGTTCTTGCCGATTATAGCCAAAGGGGTTCGTGTGAAGGGTACGCCGCGGAACCAGTGGATTTATTGCATGGAAGTGGGCGAACCCGAATGAACCACAATAAGTCGAATCGTGGGAAGCGAGGGAGAAAAGAGAACTGGCAAGAGACCACTTGGTGCATCCGAGCGAGCTTCTCACATCTACAGGTTTGAGCAACCCGGTAACTCGCTGTTTGGGAATCTGGCGGACAGTCTTGCCTGGAGGTTCCCGAGCTTGGAGACCCTCAGCCAGCTTCATCTCGCCTTGACCGATGCCTTCATCTAGTACGCGCTCACGGCCCTTCCCGAGGTGCCCTTTGGCGAGTTGCCGCTCCTCGCCAAATCCAGTTAGGCTCCTCCCGACGGACTCAGACACAATGCGCGCGGCGAGCAATATCCCTGCCGGCGACTCAGGCATTCCGGGTAGAAATCCCGGAAACAGTTCATGGGGACAGGAAGCTCTCCTGTGAGAGCCGTCACGAGGGTCATTCGCCAAGCTGTTGGCCATGTGGCCTGACGCCGCGTGCGATGAATCCCAGCCCTCCGGCCAGCATCGCCAAAATCACAATCGTGTTGAAAAGGCTCAGCGGCCGGAAAAAAATTTGCAGGTTGGCGATTATTCCGGCGAAGATAAACAATGCTCCGGCCAGGGTCAGAATCCAGCCGATCACGCTGCGGCCTCGCCAGAAGATCAAGCCGATTCCAAACATCATTGGCAGCAAGGTGATGCCGAAGGAGTTTCCCCCGAAGAAACTCCAATAGGAACTCACCACCATCACCTGATTGACCAGCAGGTATCCGCCAACGCACACCATGATGAAGCCCAGCGCAAAGTTACCGAGACCGCCGGGAGTTCCGCCTGCATCCCTGAAGGAACGGTTTTCCATGGGACGGAGTATAGCAGAGCAGGCGTAAGCCAGACCCACATTAATTCGGTTAGCGATAACCAGCGCATTGCAATTTGCGCGAGAGCTATTGCAATTGGTAATTCCATTTCTGAAACTCGCGCAAGCAAATCGACCTAACTCTGACGATAGAGCTGTATCTGGATATGCCTTAGTCATCTGAGGAAATGTTTCGCCAAGATTGCGGGGAACAAACTGGCAGTCAAGTGCGTATTTCAGTGCGCGGGGAAGTAGAATAGGGCATGTTTTGCGCAATTTTGCGGGTTTCGAGCCGCTCTCGACGACAAGGATTTCGACCCCTTTCGCCGTGAGCGTCAGGCGCAAGAGCAGAAAGCCTTATCGGCGCGGCACGCGCTGGCGTTTATTCACTTGCGGCTGGCGCCCGAACAAGTATATCCTTGGCGCAACGTTTACATGATTCCAAACGCCTCTCGGCAATTGAAAGTGTGTGGGGAAGATTATGACTGGAAAACATGGATTTCTCGACGCTTTGAAGCAAGTGGCCTTTGAAGACGAACCGCCGCAGCCAGATAAACACGCCCCGGCGCCGCCGCCGCCCGCGTTTTCCTCGCCGCCGTTTTCACCCCCCCCATTTGCCGCGCCCGCGTTTGTGGATGCGTCCGCGGCGTCGCCGGCTCCCTATGCGCTGCCCATCGACGCGGGCGTCGTACCGGACAGCGACTCGGTTTACCAGACACTGCTGGCCAAAACGGATTTCGAGAGCAGCTCTGCCGCCGCAACCATCCACAAGTTCCTCGACCCTCTCAAGGCCATTCCAGACACGGTCATGCCGTCGAACGTAAAGTTCAAGACCGCCGTGATTCAGGCGACCGCCCAGGCCGGTTTGACAGAAGACGGAATCCTGGGAACCTTTGACACGCTGAAGGGGAAGCTGCAGCAGGAGCACGATGCCTTTGGCCAAAAGGCCCAGCAGTTTGCGGCTCGCGAGGTTGCGGGGCGGCAAGACCAGATTCAGAAGATCAGCGCACAGATCACGGAACTCCAGCAGGAGCTGGCTCGGCTGTCAAACGAATTGGTGGATGCGCAAGGAAAGGCCACCCATGCGCAAAGCCAGTTTGAGGCGGCGGTGCAGCGGCGCTCGAGCGAACTCGAACAGCAGAGGGCGCTTTACGCGTCTTTACTCAAAGGCTAGGGCTGAAAGGACAAGAGATTCATATGGGCATTTCGCCGGTAACTCCCAACTTTACCCAGAACATTCAGAATTACACGCCGAAGTCGTTCTGGAAGCGGCCCGAGGGTCCATTCGGCTTGGTTGCGCTGGCGGCCTTGATCATCGGCGGCGGTGTCGGCCTTTATGTCATCCTGCCGTACCTGATCACTCTGTTGACGGACACCCTTCACGCGGTTGCTTTGGGCGTGGTCCTGATCGCGATTCTGTGGCTGGTCTTCAATCCCACCTTCCGCACGGCGGTTTCCAACCTCTTTCAGAATGTGGTGCGGTTTTTCGCCTCCTGGGTGGTCGAGACCGATCCGATCGGCATTCTCCGCAACAATCTCGACGACATGAAGAAGGCCAAGTACAACCTTGACCAGACACTGCAACGCTTTGCCGGAAGCGACGAAAGGCTCCAGCGCAGCATTGCCGCCAAGTCTGACGAGATCAATGGGCTCGGCCGCAAAGCCACGAAAGCCGAGCAGATGGCCAATGCCGCCACCGACCCCATGGAGAAGGAACGGCTTCAGCTCGAACGCCAGACCTTCCTTGAGCAGGCCGGGATGCTGATGCAGGGCGTCAAGCAGCTACAGGCGCTTGAAGATCAGACGTCGAAGATGCTCAAGACCTTCCAGCACTGGTCGCAGATCTCCGACAGCAAGATTCAGCGGACGGAGAACAAGGTCAACTTCCTCGCCGAGCAGCGCAAGATGATTCTGGACGCCAAGGCAACCCTCGGCGTGGGCCAGCAGTTGCTGCGCGGCAACCCGGATCAGTTGAAGATGGTCGATATGGCTCTCGACTATCTCGAAGACGACACATCCCGCACGCTGGGCGAGATTCGCGAGTTCTCCCGCTATACCGACAAGCTGCTGACCGACGACCAGATCGAGTCCGGCGCGGCTGCAGACGAAGCGGCCTCAAAGTTTGCCGAGTTCAACCAAAAGCTGCTGACCTCGGGCAACCAATCAACGGGGGCAGACATGATTCACATTCCGGGCATGGAAACGCCGGAACCTGTGAAGATTCCAACGACTCTTGCCAGCGTAGCCGCGTCCAGCACAAAGAGCGCCAGCGACTACGACAATATGTTCAAGTAAGCAGCGTTATTGCGAAATCATTGAAGGGAACAAAGAAATGCCGCGTTTGAAGCCGCAAGCAAAGTTATTCCTGATTGTAATCGTGGGTGGCGGAGCGATCTTTGGGCTGCGCGCCGCCATGCAGCATGGCCTGATTCCAACCCCCGGCATCATGAAGTCGATTGTCGCTTCGCGTGTGACCCTCCCGCCCCAGGAAGAGGCGCAGGTAGCCAACGTGCAGGCGCTGGCATATCCTTCCACGACTCCGGCTAGTGTGCAGGCCACGCATATCCAGTTCGATGTTTGGGAATGGAATGCCATGTACGCGCTGATCTACGCCAACGGCGGCCCGGATTCCACCAAGGGTTCGCTGATGGAAAAGAACGGCGTGAACCTGACCCTGCACCGCGAAGACTCGAATACGCAGATGGGGAACGATCTGATCGACTGCGCCAAACAGCTTCATGATGGTGAGAAGACCTGCTCCAAAGGAGCAGAAGCAATCGTCGTGATGGGCGACAGCGGCGGCCAGTGGCTATCCAATCTGAATCCGCAACTGAAGAAGCTCGGGCCGGAGTACCAGGCGGTCATCATCGGCGCTGTGGGCCGTTCAAATGGAGAGGATGCGTTGCTCGGCCCGGCGGAGTGGAAGTCGAATCCGCAGAGCATGAAGGGCAAGACGATCGTCGGCGTCATCCGCGACGGCGACTGGAACATCGCTCTGAACTACCTTGGATCGAACGGCCTCAAAAACAATCCCGACCTGAAGACCTACGATCCGGATGCGGTCAACTGGATTGCCGCCCCGGACGAGGACTACATCAAGGCCGTGACCGATGTTTTCATCCCCAATCGCTGTGAAGACCGCAAAGTTGTGAAGGACGGCCGCACAACCGGAGAAACCAAGAACATTTGCCCGGATGGCGTTGTCACCTGGACACCCGGCGACGAACAGGCTGTGCATGGCCGTCCCGGCACCGCGAAGATTGTCTCCTCGCACGAGTATGCCTCGCAGATGCCAGCCGTGATTCTGGGCATCAAGAAGTTTTTCAACGACAATCGCGACGAAGTCTCTGGACTGCTGGCCGCGAGCTTCCAGGCTGCCGACCAGGTGAAGGCATTCGATGCCGTTCGCCGCGCCGCTGGCGCTATCTCGGCGAAGATCTATAACGACCAGACGGGCGACTATTGGTACAAGTACTACGGCGGTTTCAAAGACGATAAGTCGGGCCAGATGCTGGGTGGCTCGGCGGTCTTCAATCTTGAGGACAACGTCAATTACTTTGGCCTCGACGGTAAGCATAACAATAATATGCGCGCCACCTACGAGACCTTCGGCAAGATTGCCACCATGAACTATCCGCTGCTCTTCAAAGACAATCCCATTCCGCCGTACAAGGATGCGGTCGATACGTCGTTCATCTTCAGCGCGCAGGCGCTGCTGAATACCGGCGGCGTTCAGGGCGCAGCGGCGGAGACGGTGGATTACGCCAAGGAAGCGCAGAGCGGTCAGGTGCTTGGCCACAAGGCTGTCTACATCAACTTCGCCAGCGGCTCCGACCAGCCTTTGCCGGACAGCATTCCGACCTTGAATGAACTGAAGGATTCGCTGGCCATCAACTCGCAGTTGGCGCTCCAGATCGACGGCTACACCGACAATGCAGGCAGCGACGGCGTCAATGTGCCGCTGAGCGAAAAGCGCGCCCAAGCCGTTAAGAGCTACTTCCAAAAGGTGGCTCCGTTGAGCTTCCCGGACTCGCGCTTCAAACTCGTGGCGGGCCACGGTTCGCAAAGCCCCATCGCCTCCAACGCATCGGCCGGAGGCAAGGCTCTCAACCGCCGCGTCGAGATCACGCAGATCGGCCAATAAACTTAATCAAAACCGGGGAGGCTTGAGCCTCCCCGAATCGTTCTATCGATGTGTAAATCATGAATCATGCTGTTGCTGTGTTTACGCCGAATGCGGTTCTGAACAAGAACGCTGTCCGCGCCATGGTTGCCGTCCAGGTTATCATCGTGGCTTTGTTGTGGGTGTTCAGTCCATTCGTGCTGCTGCCCAAGCCAGGGGAGGTTCTGAACGCCTTTGGAGACTTGTGGGAGCAGGGGCTCGGAGCAGAGCTGATTACGAGCTTCTATCTCAACATTCAGGCCATCGCTGTATCCACCGTCGTTTCGCTGCTGCTGGCCTATGCGACAGTGATGCCATTCTTCCGTCCCATCGTCGCCTTGCTCAGCAAGCTGCGCTTTCTGTCGCTAGTCGGGTTGACTTTCTTCTTCACGCTGATGGCCCGCAGCGGCCATCAGCTGAAGCTGTCGCTGCTGGTGTTTTCAGTTTCTGTATTTTTCGTTACCGGCATGGCCGACGTCATCAACGGCGTGCCCAAAGAGATGTTTGACCTGGCGCGCACGCTGCGCATGGGCGAATGGCGCGTGGTTTGGGAAGTGATCGTCCTTGGCCAGATCGACCAAGTCTTCGACGTTCTCCGCCAGAATGCCGCGATGGGCTGGATGATGCTGACCATGGTGGAAGGCATCGTCCGCTCCGAGGGCGGTGTCGGAACCGTCCTGCTCGATCAGAACCACCACTTTCGGCTTTCCGCGGTCTTTGCCATTCAGTTGACGATCCTCTTGCTGGGCCTGTTTCAGGATTACGGCATCGGAGTCATCAAGAACCTTCTTTGCCCGTATGCGTCCTTGACGCTGGAGCGGAACTAATGGCAGCCCCCACGTATAGCCTCGGCAAAACCCTGTTGAAGATCGACAACGTATCTCTTGAGTACGATGGGCGTCCCGTGTTGAGCGGCGTCACCGCGGAAGTGCGCGACATTATCGTGCCGGGCAAGGTAAAAGGCCAGGTGGTGGGCATTCTCGGCCCTTCCGGCTGCGGCAAAACTACGCTGTTCCGCATCATCGCAGGGTTGCAAGCGCCCACCTCGGGCCGGGTTTCCGTCAACGGCTTCGATCGCCCGGTGGTCGCCGGCGAAGTCGGCGTGGTGGCCCAGAGTTATCCGCTCTTCGAGCATCGCACCGTGCTGGGAAACCTGATGCTGGGCGCCAGAAATAAAGAGAAAGACGCGAACGTTGCCCATGACAAAGTGATGGCGTTCCTAAGCGAGTTTGGCCTTGCAGACAAATTCAATTTGTATCCAGCACAGTTGTCGGGCGGGCAGCGGCAACGGTGCGCCATCATCCAGCAGATCCTGTGCAGCGAACATTTTCTGCTGATGGATGAGCCGTTTTCCGGACTTGACCTGATCATGCTTGAGAAGACCTGCGAGCTAATCGCCAAAGTCGCCGACATGGACGATCTGAATACCATCATTGTGGTGACCCATGACGTGACCGCAGCGTGCTCGGTGGCCGATCATCTCTGGCTGATGGGCCACGCGCCCGGCGCGGATGGGAACACGCCCCCCGGTTCCCGAATCGTGATGCAGTACAATCTGATTGACCGCGATCTGTGCTGGCAGCCAAACATCATTACAACGGCACGCTTCACCGATTTTGTGCGCGAAGTCAAAGAGGAATTCAGGAGGCTGTAAATGAGCGAAAAAAGGGAAATTGAACTTCTGGTTTGTAAATGCAAGGACTGCACGCATTGGGAGATCGGCAAAGAAGTGCTGATTTGCAAGACCTGCGGCCTGACCCTGCCCGCAAAGATCACCGTAGACGACCACCATATGCTGCACTGGAAGAAGCACGAGCGGTAGCCTGATCGTCTACAGTCCAGATGCCGATTTGCAATTGAGAGCAGTTGCATGATCCGGTAAGGCCGTACGAGCTCGTTTTGTGGCAGGGGACAAACTCGTACGGTTTTGCGGCGGTATGTTGCGGCCTGCGCAAGTAGTCCGCGGATTGAGCGATCAGAGCCGTTGTTTCCATACAACATCGTTTACACAATCGAAGATTCGTGCCCAGCCAATTACAAAAGGCTTCGGTCCTGAGGGTGAAAGGGGCAGCGTGCCCAAAATGCTGGCTGGCGGAAACGCGGGAGCGATTGCCAGAGCGGACCACAGGGAATGGCAAAGGGAGCTCTTCGAGCCATCCGTTGCATCCGGTTTGATCCTGGCCTCGGCCCTGGCGGGCTATCGCATTGCTCCTGTCTATCTGTGAAATTCCAGGTATGTTCCCCCGCGCTGGGAAGCGGTGCGCGATGCCATGCCTGCATTTTTCGATTTGATTGAAGCAGAAAGCGTATTTGAACGATGTGGACCGCGCGAGCATCGACGTAGATGCAAGTCGGTTCACATCGTTCATTGCAACCCGAGTGCGATGGTCGCTCAAGAAGACAAAGCTCCCTGCCGAAGGCTAACTCCAAGGACAAGGCCGATCAATCCCAGCATCCTGAGTCCGCCGCGCATTCCGAAATCAACAGTAATGTGGGCAAGGATCGTGTATTTCGCATCATCCAATCGTGGGGGCGTCTCGCTTAACTCTGAAAATAAATGAGATACGCGCTGTACCTGAATTTGTACCCAGAAATCGGATTGTTGTCTCAGCCCCTCATCAGAGAAGCACAGTCTTTTTCCTAAACAACACATTAAAAAGGAGATAATATTAGCTTAATTGGTGCCGGGAGGGGGGCATTCCACCGGGGGATTCTAGAAATCTCAGTCTTGATGGTAAAAGTTAAGTCCTTTAGAGTCAATGCTGGTTTTCGACCAAAACAGTTTTTCCAGTGTTGTTGAGAAATCTGCGGCGTCAGTTTTGAGCAGATGTCTTACAAAATGTTTAGAACGGTTGCGCTGAATCGCCGCCGCGATGTGCCATCTGGCCGAGAGAACTTTCCATTTCAATCCATCACGGTCGAGTGCCCTCTCTGTGGTGAACTGTGCCGGTACCTGCCCTCGGAGGTCTTTCTCGGTCGGCCTGACCTGCTCGTCACCCGGCAACAGCGGACCGTGAGGAAGTGATGTTCGACCCTGACGCCGGTATGCCCCGAATCAATCGAGCCATGGTCTACCTCGGTGCGTGCCTCATCGCCGGGATTCGGCTGGCACGCGAGAGGCAGGTCAACGTCCGGGTGGTGCCGACCGGCAAGGCCATCGAGGAATCGGTAGACCTCTCCTACGAGATTTTCAACCGGGTATTTCGGAAGGTGCCTGAGAATATGGAACAGGTGAAGTGATGAGCATTTGCATCTACTGCCGAGACCTGTTGCCTGTCTCCGTTCCACCAGAGCATGTCATCCCCCAGTCATTTGGGAAATTCCACCCAAACTTCACGCTTCACTGCGTGTGTTCCGAGTGCAATGGCTTTTTTGGTAGCCGTCTCGAATGGGCGATGCAACGGGGCGGCGTAGAGGGAGTTTTGCGGTTTCAGCATGGGCTCGGGAGCGGGAGCATCGGCGGCAGTCCGAGCGTGGTCTTTCGTGTTTCAGACCCCGGCACGTGGGAAGGTGCATTCTTTCGAATCAAGGCAAGAGGAAAGAACAAGCCTGAGACCATTCCTTTGCCCCAACTCGGTGCTCGAATGAGTTCTACCGAGCAAATGCGGTGGTACATGTTAAAAGATATTACTCCGAAGCTTGCTCTGAAATACCCGAAGGGAAGCCAGAGCGAGTTTCAAGTAGTGGGTGCGAGTCAGAAGGAATTGGATGCAGTCGTCAAGAAGATGAACGCAGCGGGAATGACGTTTGTCCAGAAGGGACGGATGATTCCGCCCATCGACCCGAATGGCACGGTAGGCGGCAGCTTTGAAGCCGCATTCTCAGACCAAATCAGCAGATGCATCGCCAAGATTGCCTTTAATTATTTGGCGTTTGTCCATGGAGCAGCATTTGTTCTCTCCGCCGAGTTTGATTCTGTTCGAGCCTACATTCGGTATGGGAAGAAATCCGCCGTGCCAGTCGTTCTTCCTCATACAAAACGGCTGCTCATTGAAGAGCGGTTTGGTGGCAGCGCGACAGATGGGCATATTCTGCAACTCGATTGGTCACCGGACAATCATTCGATTGTTGCGAACATTTCTCTGTTCAATGGTCTACGCTATGCGGTCGTGCTCTGCAATGTTTACGGCGGTATTTGGTTTCCAGCTTTCGCACGAGGCCATCACTTTAACCTGCATAAGCTTTGCAATCGGAAACACAATGCGCCTCTTCGTCGCCATCACGGATTCGGACTGGTTCGACTGCCTGTCGGAGCTACGCCCCGACGAAGTGAACTTCTGGAAGCCGAGCGGGGCAAAGTCGTTCCACTCCTTGTCCCCCGGTGAGCCGCTTCTGTTCAAGCTTCACAGCCCTGACAACTTCATTGTTGGTGGCGGCTTCTTTAGCCATTACACGGTGCTCCCGGCGAATTTTGCTTGGGGGGCATTCGGCGAGAAGAACGGGGCGGAGACTGAAACTGAGATGCGGCGGCTAATTGAGAATCGCAGAAATCGGATGGGTATCCCAACTGACCCAACCGCAGACTACAACATCGGCTGCATTCTCTTGCAAAGCCCCTTTTTCTTCCCAAGGGAAGAATGGATTCTTGTCTCAGATTGGCCTCCCCAAGTTGTACAGGGGAAGGGGTACACAACCGACGAAGAGGCCGGTCGTCGCATTTGGGCGGAGGTCGGTTTCCGGCTCCAAGCACGCGCAATCAATTTGGCAGAACCTGACCTTGCCGCCAGCGGCCCTCGCTTCGGTCAGCAGCAGACAGTTTTGCCGAGACTCGGGCAGGGTTCATTCCGGTGCATCGTGACAGATGTCTATCAACGCCAGTGCGCCCTCACCAATTCGCATGTGCTGCATGTGCTCGATGCAGCCCACATCCGACCCTACGCCGAGGGCGGAAGCCATAACCCCAGCAACGGGCTCCTTCTGCGGCAGGACGTGCATACGCTGTTCGACCGTGGTTACCTGACAGTCTCGCCGGATTATCGCGTCGAAGTCAGTCGCCGCCTCAAGGACGAATTTGACAACGGAAAAGAGTATTACGCGCTGGCGGGGAAGTCGATATTACTGCCGGAGAATCCATTGTTCAGACCATCAGCAGAGCAGTTGGGATGGCACAACGACCATGTGTAACCCCGTCACCCCGACTGATGGAGTTCAGAAGAAGCAAGTAGCCGCTCTCCATATTCTTCCGTCTCCTACGCCCTGTGGCGGTTGCAAGGACATGCATTTGCGAATTGCGGAAATGGCGAAGGCCAATCCCGGCATGAGCGATGAGGAACTCGCTGCGAACTCCGGGTGCAACGTGACTACCGTCCGTCAGGCGAAGGCTCGTTACCTTGACTGGAACAGGGAGAGTGCATAATGGCGACCAATGCTCTCACCTTTGATGCGGCTCGTATGGATGGGTTCCCGGTCTACTCACTAACGATGGATGAGAAGTGGCGTGAGATGCAGCTTCTCCTTCGCTACGACCGCACTCGGCTCATCGAGAACGGCATCGTAGGCCAGACCATGCACGGGCAAGCTTTGTGCTGGCATTT
>Ga0302319_10006014_pt1 | contig 24206 bp, 16 predicted proteins | sample Bog_T0_2_FD_203319 | JGI IMG/M metagenome (GOLD analysis project Ga0302319, IMG submission 203319) | Peat permafrost microbial communities from Stordalen Mire near Abisko, Sweden - Bog_T0_2 | ecosystem: Environmental > Terrestrial > Soil > Wetlands > Peat | place: Sweden: Abisko, Stordalen Mire...
GCCGGAGAGGGTAAGCTGCATAAAGTGGGGTTCCTATACGTTAGGTTTGGTCTGCTAACCCTATTCTAATGTTCGGAATCCCCACGCTTAAACGCGCTTAAAGCCGGAATTTTGCAAGAGGCTCCTTAGATAGTCAATTAAATGTGCCTCCAGCTAGAAGCTAAGAGCTAGTAGCTGGAGGCTGTTTTATCTACCGCGTTTTGCGGACTTCTTCGACGGTGACGGGGTCGAGGAAGGGCATTGACGCGCGGAGGGTTTTGCCGATGACTTCGATGGGGTGCTTGGCTTCCTTCTTGCGGAAAGCCTCAAACTTCTTGCGGCCGGAGTTCTGGTCCTTCAAGAAGGTTTTGGCGAATTTGCCGTTCTGAATTTCGGTGAGGATCCGCTTCATGGCAGCGCGGCTTTCTTCGTTGATGACGCGCGGGCCGCTGACGTAGTCGCCCCATTCGGCGGTGTCGGAGATGGAGTAGCGCATGTAAGCGAGGCCGCCGCGATAGATGAGATCGACGATCAGCTTGAGCTCGTGGAGGCATTCGAAGTAGGCGCTCTCAGGCTGGTAGCCGGCTTCGACCAGCGTCTCAAATCCAGCCTTGACGAGGGCGCTGACACCGCCGCAGAGTACGGCCTGCTCGCCGAAGAGGTCGGTCTCGGTCTCTTCCTTGAATGTGGTTTCGAGAACTCCAGCGCGCGTGCCGCCGATGCCCTTGAGGTAACTGAGGGTGAGGGCGTGAGCGTTGCCGGTCGCGTCCTGGTGGACGGCGATGAGGCAGGGAACGCCGCCGCCTTCGGTGAAGACTTCGCGCACGCGATGGCCGGGAGCCTTGGGCGCGGCGAGGCCTACGTCGATATCCTTGGCGGGGACGATGGTCTTGAAGTGGATGTTGAAGCCGTGAGCGAAGAGCAGCAGCGCGCCCGGCTTGAGGTATGGGCCGATTTCCTCTGCGTAGAGCTTGGCCTGGGTCTGGTCGGGGGTGAGAATCATGACCACATCAGCCCACTTGGCGGCCTTGGAAGGGGTGGTGACTTCGAGGCCGGCCTTCTTGGCTTTGGCGCGGGATTTGGATGTGGAAGGGAGGCCGACTTTTACATGCACTCCAGAGTCTTTGAGGCTGAGGGCGTGTGCGTGGCCCTGAGAGCCGTAGCCGATGATGGCTACATTCTTGGCCTGGATGAGGGATAAGTCGGCGTCGTGATCGTAATAGGTCTTTGCCATGTTGTTGTTCTTTTTCCTTTGCTTGGTTAATAGTACTTGTTCAGTGCGGCGGAAGAACAACCGCAGACCTTCGACTTCGCTGCGCTTCGCTCAGGATGACAGATTTTTGTTGTTATCCCTGCTCGCTCGGGATTACTTCCAGAGATTCAGCGGGCTCGGTGTCCGTTTCCGCGGATTCATCGGGGCCCGCGCCCATTGCTTTCAGGACGCTGGATACGTGGCAGCCGCGGCGCATGGTCATTTTACCGCTTCGGCAGATTTCGAGGATACGGCCGTCGTCTTCGCGCAACACTTCGATGAGGCCTTCGATCTTGCTTTCGACGCCGGTCATCTCAATCATCAGCGACTCCGAGGTGAGATCGACAATGCGGGCGCGGAAGACTTCGACGAGGTCGAATATCTGCGATCGGTTGGCGGGCGTGGAGGCCACCTTGATGAGCGCGAGCTCGCGCGTGACGGCTGGATCTTTGGCGATGTCGTCAACGTCGACAACATTTTCGAGCTTGAAGAGGCTGGCGCGGATGCGATGGCCAGCTTCGGCGGAGGCATCGCAGACCAGCGTGAGGCGGGAGAGGCCGGGGCGCTCGCTGCGGCCGACGGTGAGCGAGTTGATGTTGATGTTGAGGCGGCGAAAGAGGGACGCGACGCGTGTGAGCACGCCGGGCAAGTCTTCTACGTATGCGACGAATGTGTGCAGCATAAAGGCCTTTCCAGTGAACAGTGGACAGTGAACAGCCGAAAAACGCAAGAGGTAGCAATATGCGGATGGTTGAGGACACCTGATCACTGTTCACTGTCAGCTGTCCACTCGCATTCCTATTTGTCTTCCGGCGTCTCCAGCAGCGGGTCTTTGCCGGGACGGCGGATCATTTCGTGGAGTGCTGAGCCGGCGGGAATCATCGGATAGACCGACTCTTCTTTCTCGACCATGAAGTTGAGCAGGAAGGTGCCGGGTGCGGTGCGAGCTTCGGCTACGGCATCGACCACTTCGGCGCGGGTGCGGACGGCGCGGCCTTGAATGCCGTGGGCGTCGGCGAGTTTGACAAAGTCGGGACTGATGAGTGGCGTGGCTTCGTAGTTGCTGTCGTAAAAGAACTGCTGCCACTGGCGCACCATGCCGAGGAAACCATTGTTGATGATGGCGATGTTGATCTTGATTTTTTCCTGGACGATGGTGGAGAGCTCGGCTGCGGTCATCTGGAATCCACCGTCGCCGGCAACAACCCAGACTTCTCTATCGGGGCAGGCGAACTTTGCGCCGATGGCGGCGGGTAAGGCAAAGCCCATGGTTCCGAGGCCGCCTGAGGTAATGAGTGTGCGCGGGTGTTCGTGGTGAAAGTACTGCGCCTCCCACATCTGGTGCTGACCTACGTCCGTAACCACGATGGCGTTGCCACCGGTGATGCGCCAGATGTCGTGAATCACATGGGCGGCGTAGAGGTGGCCGAGGTCGGGAAGATTCTTGATGTCGCGAACAGCGACTGCGCCTTTGCTGGTTTCGATGGCCTTGATCCAGGCAGAACCGTCGCGGCCACCTATGCGCGGGAGCAACTGCTCGAGCACTTCGCGCAGATCGCCGACGAGGGCTACGTCGACCTTGATGTTCTTGTTGATTTCCGCGGGGTCGACTTCGATATGAATCTTCTTGGCCTTGAGCGCGTAGGTGGATGTAGAGCCAGTGACGCGGTCGTCGAAGCGCATGCCGCAGGCGATGAGCAGGTCGGCCTCCTGAATGGCGTGGTTCACCCACGATTCGCCGTGCATGCCCATCATGCCGAGGTTGAGCGGATGCGAGGCAGGGAAGCTGCCGAGGCCGAGCAGGGTGAGAGCGACAGGAATTTGCGCGCGCTCAGCAAGGGTACGGACCTGCTCCATGGCGCTTGATTCGGAGACGCCATGGCCGGCGAGGATGATGGGTCGCTTGGCATTTCGGATGAGCTCGGCGGCTTGCGCCAGGCCTGACTCTTCAACGCGGAGCATGGGATGGGGGCGATAGGGGCGCGGCTTGGCGGCGGCGAAGTCGAAGATGGCAGTCGCTTGCTGCGCGTCTTTCGTGATGTCGACGAGCACCGGACCGGGGCGGCCAGACTTTGCGATTTGAAATGCGATGCGAATGGCCGGCGCAATATCCTCCGGACGATTGATGAGGAAGTTATGCTTGGTGACCGGGAGAGTTATGCCGGTGATGTCGACTTCCTGAAATGCGTCGGTGCCGAGAATCTTGGACGAAACATTTCCGGTGATGCAGACGATCGGGATGGAGTCCAGCATGGCGGTGGCGATGCCGGTGACCAGATTGGTGGCGCCGGGGCCGCTGGTGGCGATGGCGACGCCGACCTTGCCCGAGGCGCGCGCATAGCCGTCGGCCATGTGCGATGCGCCTTGCTCGTGGCGGACCAGGACGTGATGAATGGGAAACTTGCGCAGCGCATCGTAGACCGGCAGGATTGCGCCGCCGGGATAGCCGAAGACGGTTTCTACGCCCTCGCCCACCAGGGTGGCCCACACGATTTCAGCACCGGTGAGGCGGGTGGGTGTGGTGAGGTGGGCGTTGGCGGCTTGTGTGTTTGCGATGGTTCCCATGATGGGCTCCTTTTTAGCTTTCAGCCTTCAGCTATCAGCTATCAGCCTGTTACTTGGTGATCCCCAGTGTTTGCGCTGCTAATTAGTTTCGATCCAAAAGCTGATAGCTGACAGCTAAGAGCTTGTTTTACGTTGTTGCGCCTTCGGAGGCGGAGTTTACGCGGTCGACATATTTGCGGAAGACGCCGCGTGGCCAGCGGAGTGCAGGAGGCGTGAAGTCTTTGAGACGCGATGCGATTTCTTCTTCGCTGACTTCGAGAGTGAGCTTGCGGTTCGGAATGTCAAAGTGGATGATGTCGCCTTCGCGGACTGCGGCGATGGGGCCGCCCACAAAGGCTTCAGGGGCAACGTGGCCGGCGGTGAATCCGCGGGTTGCGCCGGAGAAGCGGCCGTCGGTGAGAAGCGCAACGTGCGCGCTGAGTTCGGCGTTGGAAGAAACCGCGGCGGTGACCTGCAGCATTTCTCTCATGCCGGGACCGCCCTTGGGGCCTTCATAGCGAATGACGAGCACATCGCCGGGCTTGATCTGGCCGGTCTGTACGGCGGCGAAGCAGGCTTCTTCCGTATCGAAGACGCGGGCGGGGCCGCGATGCTCGACGCGATTGGCGGCGGCGATTTTCATCACGCAGCCCTCGGGGGCCAGGTTGCCTTTGAGAATGACGAGGCCGCCGGTGGGCTTGATGGGATTTTCGAATGTGTGGATGACAGCCTGGCCGGGAGTTTCTTGCGCGAGTGCGGCTTCCTCGGCGAGAGTGCGGCCGCTGATGGTCAGCGTGCTACCGTCGGCGTGGCCGGCTTCAATGAGGCGCTTGGCGAGGAGCCGCGATCCGCCTGCAGCTTGATAGTCGGACGCTACGTATTTTCCCGCAGGAGTTAGATCGCAAATAAACGGGGTTCGCTTGGAAATAACATCGAAGTCATCGATGGATAAGTCGATGCCCATTTCGCTGGCGATGGCTAACAGATGAAGTACTGCGTTGGTGGAACCGCCGCTGGCAGCCACGCTGGCGATGGTGTTCTCGATCGACTTGCGGGTGATGATTTGGGAGGGGCGGCGATTGGCGCGGACGGCATCCATGAGAATGCGGCCGGCTTCGCGAGTGGCGGCGTGCTTGTCTGGACTGGTGGCGGGGACGCCGGAGAGATAGATGGGCGAGATGCCAAGGATTTCGCCGGACATGGCCATGGTGTTGGCGGTGAACTGGCCGCCGCACGCGCCTGCGCCGGGACAGGCGTTGGCTTCGAGAGCTTCAAGGCCGGCGTCGTCGATGCGGCCGGCGGCGTGGGAGCCGATGCCTTCGAAAACATCTTGAATGGTGATGTCAATCTTCTCGCCATTGGGGCCGTCGAGTTTGCCGGGAGCGATTGAGCCGCCGTAGAGCATCATGCCGGGTATGTCGAGGCGACAGAGGGCCATGATGATGCCGGGCATGTTTTTGTCGCAGCCGCCGATGCCAACCAGGCCGTCAAACAAGTTACCGCGGGCGACTAACTCGATGGAGTCGGCGATAACTTCGCGACTAACGAGCGAGGCTTTCATGCCTTGTGTGCCCATGGTGATGCCGTCGTGGATGGTGATCGTATTGAACTCCATCGGGGTCCCGCCGGCTTCGCGGATGCCTTCTTTCAGGGCCTTGGCGATTTCGCGCAGATGAACGTTGCAGGTGCCGATTTCGGTCCAGGTGTTGGCGATGCCGATGATGGGCTTGTGCAGATCTTCCTTTTCGAATCCGGCCCCGCGGAGGTAGGAGCGGGCGGCGGCCCTGCTGGGGCCTTCTGTTAACGGGATGCTTTGACGCTTGCCTTCGATGGTCATTTGCTCTCTTCGTTCGCCAGTGATCAGTTGTCAGTGATCAGTGGTCAGTTGGTTAGTGCTGCTGTTGAGGTTCTCTCCGTTGTGGATTCTGCGCTCTCCCACTCTCGCGACAAAAACAAAGGCACCGTGCGGATGGGGCACCCAGGTCATTTTGCTTTCAACCATCCCGCTTCGTCGTGTTTGGTTTCATAACTTTCGAGTGCTGCTTCGTGGCGCAGGGTCAGCCCGATGTCGTCGAGGCCTTCGAGCAGGCAGAACTTGCGGAAGGGATCGACTTCGAAGGTGGCATGAAAACCGAACGCGTCTGTGACTGTTTGCGCTTCAAGCGATACGGTGAGTTGATAACTGGGAAGTTCCTTTGCGTTTTGGAGCAGCTCTGCGACTTGCTGCTCACTTAGGCGAACGAGGACGATTCCGTTCTTGCCGGCGTTGGAGAAGAAGATGTCGGCGAAAGTGGGGGCGATGACAACTCGAAAACCATAGTCGCTGAGCGCCCAGGCGGCGTGTTCGCGGCTCGATCCGCAGGCGAAGTTTTTGCCGGCAATGAGTATTTGAGCACCCTTGTAGCGCGGATCGTTGAGCTCGAATTCGGGATTGGGATCGCCATTGGATTTGCGACGCCAATCGAAGAAAAGAAACTCGCCGTAGCCGGTCCGCTCAATGCGCTTCAGGAACTGCTTGGGGATGATCTGGTCGGTGTCGACGTTGGTGCGGTCGAGAGGCGCGGCGATTGACGTTACAGTGCGAAAGGGTTCCATATTATGCCTTCACCTGTTGGCCTACAGGAGTACGAACGTGCCAGTTGCGGATGTCGACGAAGTGGCCGGCGATGGCGGCTGCGGCGGCCATTTCTGGGCTTACGAGATGCGTGCGGCCACCGCGGCCCTGGCGGCCTTCAAAGTTGCGGTTGCTGGTGGAGGCGCAACGTTCTCCGGGCTCGAGGATGTCGGGGTTCATGCCGAGGCACATCGAACATCCGGGTTCGCGCCAGTCGAAGCCGGCTTCGCGAAATACCTTGTCGAGGCCTTCGGATTCGGCCTGCGCTTTTACGGCTTGTGACCCTGGGACAACCATGGCGCTGACGTGGGCTGAGACCTTGTAACCGGCGGCAATGCGGGCGGCGGCGCGCAGGTCTTCAATGCGCGAGTTGGTGCAGGAGCCAATGAAGACGCGGTCGATTGCGACTTCTTCAAGCGGTGTGCCGGCGGTGAGGCCCATGTATTCGAGAGCGCGCTCAAGGCTCTTGCGGTCCTGCTCATTGGCTGTGGCAGCAGGGTTGGGCACGGTGGAGGTGATGGGCGCAACCATTCCTGGGTTGGTGCCCCAACTGACGTAGGGAACCAGCGTTGCAGCGTCGATGACTAACTCGCGATCGAAGGTTGCGCCTTGGTCGGTGGGCAGCTTGCTCCACTCTTCTACTGCTTTGTCCCACGCTTCACCTTGAGGGCTGAAGCGGCGGCCCTTGAGATATGCGAAGGTGGTCTCATCGGGGGCGATCATGCCGGCGCGGGCACCGGCTTCGATGCTCATGTTGCAAATGGTCATGCGGCCTTCCATGGAAAGCGCGCGAATGGCGGAGCCGGCGTATTCGACAACGCAGCCGGTTGCTCCGTCGGTGCCGATCTGCCCGATGATGGCGAGGATGATGTCCTTCGCAGTGACGCCCGTGGGCAGCTCGCCTTCGACCGAGATGCGGAAGGTTTTTGGCTTGGATTGTGGCAGCGTTTGTGTGGCGAGAACGTGCTCAACTTCGCTGGTGCCGATGCCAAATGCCAACGCGCCGAATGCACCATGGGTGCTGGTGTGCGAGTCGCCGCAGACGATGGTCATGCCGGGCTTGGTGATGCCGAGCTCGGGGCCGATGACGTGGACGATGCCTTGCTCGCGTGAGTCGACGTCGTAGAGCTCGATGCCGAATTCGGCGCAGTTGGCGCGGAGTGTGGCGATTTGCGTGGCGGCGATCTGGTCGACGATGTGGAGGCGGCCGGCGATGGTGGTGGGGACGTTGTGGTCGACGGTGGCGATGCAGCGATCGGGGCGGTGGACGGTGCGGCCGGCGAGGCGTAGTCCTTCAAAGGCTTGCGGCGAGGTGACCTCGTGGAGAAGCTGCAAGTCGATGTAGAGCAGGGTGGGCTCGCCTTCAGGCTCGACGACTACGTGCTGCTGCCAGACTTTTTCGAATAATGTTTTTGGTGTGGTGGTCATGATGCTCCCTGGGTTCGGATATTGGGGTTTGTTCTCACCCACCCTTCGCAAAGTGCGCGAAGGATGGGGCACCCAGTTTTTTGGCGATCTAAGCGTTGACGAGCATGGTCTTTACGGTTTCGCGGACTTTTGCGCCCATTTCGGTTGTTGAGAGAACGGTGAATTCCGCCGCGGAGGATTGATTGCCGCGCATGAGGTCCGGCGTGCGGAAGCCTTGCTCGAGGACTTTGCGGACGCTGGACTCGATGGCTGCCGCTTCGGCTTCGAGGCCGCCGGAGTGGCGCAAGATTAGTGCGCCGGTAAGGATTGCGCCGAGTGGATTGGCGAGGCCCTTGCCTGCAATGTCTGGAGCACTGCCGTGGACTGGTTCATACAAATTGACTTTGCCGCCGATGGTGGCGGAGGGCAACATGCCGAGCGAGCCGGTGATGACGGCGGACTCGTCGGAGAGAATGTCGCCGAAGAGGTTTTCGGTGAGCACCACGTCATAGTTGCGGGGCTGGTTCATCAGGTGCATGGACATGGCGTCTACGTACTGATGTTCGAGGGTGACATTGGGGAATTCGGTGGCAACTTCGGTAACCGTCGCGCGCCAGAGTTGAGAAACTTCAAGCACATTGGCCTTGTCGACACTGGTTAGTTTGTTGCGACGCTTGGCGGCTAACTGAAATGCGATGCGGGCCACGCGGGCAACTTCATCCTTTGTGTAGCGCATGGTGTTCCAGGCTTCACCGGTAGTCTTGTTCCACTCGCGGGGCTGGCCGAAGTAAAGGCCGCCGAGTAACTCGCGAACAAAAAGGATGTCTGCGCCGTCGATGATTTCGGGACGAAGCGGGCTGTTGACGGCGAGTTCCTTGAAGGCGAACGCGGGGCGGAGATTGGCGAAGCCGCCAAGTGCGGAGCGAAGGCCCAGCAGACCGGCTTCGGGGCGCTTGTCGGGTGGGAGCGAGTTGAATTCATTGCCGCCGACTGCACCGAGGAGAACGGCATCGGAGTCGAGCGCCGCGGCCAGGGTGTCGGCGGGGAGCGGCGTGCCGTCGGTGACGATGGCGATGCCGCCGATGCGCTTGTTATCGAGTGCGAGCGTGTGGCCGCCGAGTTGCGCAACCTCCTGCAAAACCGCAACTGCTTCGTTGGTGACTTCGGGGCCGATGCCGTCGCCGGCGGTTACGAGAATCTTCAGCTTCATGCGTTGTGTTTCCTTCGGGTGATGAGTTTCTCAAGCAAGAATGCAAGGACCAGTAAATCGATCCATAAAAAGAGAAAGTTCAGGCCAAACGCAACCTGAAAGTACCACACTGGAGGATGTGCGGCAGCTGCGTCCGGAACGAATAGATGCGCCACGAAATTGCCCGGGCCCAAAAGCAAACCATCGAGCCAACCGAGTCGGGCCCCATTGTCGAGAAGCAATACAAGCAGAATCAGCGGAGATGCGATTCCAGTGCATGTGAGGATCAGCAAATGACGCGTATTCATAGGTTCCGTTCTTGGCAGTTACTCTGGGTGGTCTCGCAGTGTTTCTGGGCAAAATGTGAAAGACAACAGCGGGTCCTTCGACTTCGCTGCGCTTCGCTCAGGATGACAGCGTTGTGGAGGTTCAATCGAGTTCCGAGACTGGTTCGTGGCGGCGTTCGCGGATCTGGTCGGGCAACAGGCCGATCAGGTCCTGGTCATAAATGTTTTTCTTGCGGTCGGCTAAGGCCACAAAGCGGTAATAGACGTGTTGCAATTCATCGCGGGTGAGGGCGAAGCCGAGCTGTTCCAATCTGTGGCGCAACGCGGCGCGGCCGGAGTGTTTGCCGAGGACTAAATGTGTTTTGGCGACGCCGACCAATGCGGGCGTCATGATTTCGTAGCAGAGTGGGTTGGCGAGCATTCCGTGTTGATGAATGCCGGACTCGTGGGCGAAAGCGTTGTCGCCGACGACGGCCTTGTTGGGCGAGGGCTTGAAGGTGATGATCTGACCTAGAACCTGGCTTGTGGGATAGAGATTCTCAAGCTTGATGCTGGTGGAGATGCCGTAGCGGTCGCCGCGCACATAGAGGGCGGCGGCGATCTCTTCCAGAGCCGCGTTGCCGGCGCGCTCGCCAATGCCGTTGATGGTGCACTCGACCTGGCGGGCTCCGTTCTGGACGGCGGCGAGGGAGTTGGCAACGGCCAGGCCGAGGTCGTCGTGGCAGTGCGAAGAGAGGATGATGCCTTCAGCGTCGATGGCCGGGATGCGCTCGCGGACCTCGACGAACATGCGGCCGTATTCCTCAGGGGTGGAGTAGCCGACAGTGTCCGGCATGTTGATGGTGGTGGCCCCGGCTTCGACGGCTACGCGGACCATTTCGACGAGGAAGTCGCGGTCGGAGCGGGTGGCGTCTTCCGGAGAGAATTCGACATCGTCGACGAGCGAGCGGGCCAGGCGGACGGACTCGGCGGTGAGATCGAGAGCCTCGGCACGACCGATCTTGAGCTTGTATTCGAGGTGCAGGTCGCTGGAGGCGAGGAATACATGGATGCGGGCGCGATCGGCAAACTGCACGGCGCGGGCGGCCATTTCAATATCTTCCTTCTTGGCGCGGGCAAGGGAAGCGATGCGGGGCTTGCGAATGGCCTGGGTGATGGTGGCGATGGCCGCGAAGTCGCCCTCGGAGGCCATCGCGAAGCCGGCCTCGATGATGTCGACGCCCAATTCTTCGAGGGCATGCGCCATGGAGAGCTTTTCCTGCGTGGTCATGCTGCAGCCGGGCGATTGCTCGCCGTCGCGCAGGGTGGTGTCGAAGAAGAACAGGTGATTTGAGTTCATCGGTATACCTGCCGGGGAAGCCTTATTGGTTGCCAACACTGCTAGTGTCTCGCATAGGAGCGGTATAAGGCAAAGTTATTCTTTTTGGGTTGGCGATTAGAATTGCTTATACTGAAAGACAGCTTTCAGCTCTTAGCTCTCAGCTCTCAGCTCTCAGCTCTGGTTCACGAGGCCCCGGCCGTTGCGGCTGGTTTACAGGCTTTCCGCGCGTTTGGTGCGCTCATGAAAGCGCTTCCTCGGGCGGTGGGCAAGACGCTGGGAGTAAAAATTCAAAAGCTGAAAGCTGATAGCTGAAAGCTGAAAGCTGCTTTTCGGAGGCTCTCTTGGAACTTAATCAACTCGAAACTTTTCTCGCGGTGGCGGAGGAGCGGAGCTTCTCGAAGGCTGCGGTGCGGTTGCACAGGACGCAGCCGGCGGTGAGCCAGGTGATCCGCAAGCTGGAAGCGGCGGTGGGCGAGACGCTGTTTGACCGGGCGGCGCGGGACGGCTCGCTGACGGCTGCGGGAGTGCTGCTGCGGGACTATGCGCTGCGGCTGCTGGCGCTGAGGCGCGAGGCGACCAGCGCGCTGGGCGAGTTGAAAAGCCTGGAGCGGGGGCGGCTGCAACTGGCGGCTAACGAGTACACCTGCATGTACCTGCTGCCGGCGATTGACCGGTTCCGGCGGGAGTTTCCGCAGGTGAGCGTGACCGTTCACCGGATGCTCGCTTCGCGCATTCCCGAGGAACTGGCTCTGCGAACGTTTGAGCTGGGAATGATTTCATTCAAGCCAGATCCGGCACAGTTCCGGACGATTGCCGTGTATGCGGACAGTCTAGCGCTGATTGTGAGCCCGAATCATCCTCTTGCGGGTAAGGTCCGGGTGTCGATCACAGACCTGGGCGAGGAGCTTTTTGTGGCGCACAATGTGGCTTCGCCATTGCGGCGGAAGGTGATTGAGACATTTCAGCGCTATCGGACGCCGTTGAACATGGGGATTGAGCTGCCGACGATTGAGGCGATCAAGCGATTTGTGGCCATGGGCAATGGGGTTGCGCTGGTGCCGCACCTTTCAGTGGCGCAGGAACTGGCGAACGGAGACCTGGTGCGGGTACCGGTCGACGAGCTGGAGATGCGGCGGGTGTTGCGGCTGATTCACCGGCGGCGTGCGACTTTATCCTATGCGGCGAAGGCGTTTTTGCAGACGGTTCGAGCGCTGGCCCAGGAACGGGGCGCGCCGTTCTACTACCATGTGGAGCGGGTGGGGTGACGAAGGGCGAGGGAATAGGGAATAGGGAATAGGGATTTGAACTAAGGCGACACAGCACCTGGACTTGCCACGAGGTGATTTCTGTCCACTGTCCACTGTTCACGGCTCCTGTTCCCTATTCCCTAATCCCTAATCCCTATTCCCTGTTTTCTTCACACCGGAATCGATTCCGGTGCGTCTAAAGGCCAAGAACGTTGCAGATAAGCGACTGATGGGATGGGTTTCTATGACGGACCCGGCCTCGCCAGTTACAATGCAAAGAGCGGGGCCCGGATCAACCGGCGCGCCGGATTCGACAAGCTCGTTGCCAGCCGGCCGGCGAGTGCAGTTGTGAGGTTCAGGACCGAATGAAGAAGATCGCCATCATTGCATTCCTGTTGGCCGTAAGCGCGGTAGCAGGCCGCGCCCAGGAAAGCCGCCAGGATATCAGCATTAGCGGAACGGTACTTTTTGAGCCGTTCATTGCCTCACAAACCGATGTTCAAGTGCATTCAAACTACGCGTGGGGCGCTCTGGCCAGCTACCGCTTCATGCTTACGCCATCAAGCGCGCTGGAAGCCAACTACGGCATCACCTACCAGAACACCATCAAGTTCGTGCTGCCCCAGTTCCCCAACGGGATCAAGGTGCTGACCCGCACCCAGGAGGCTTCGGCGGCCTATGTGCGCTCGTTCAACTACAAGAAACTCAACCCGTTTGTCGAAGCAGGCCCGGGGGCAATGATTTTTCTGCCTATCCGCAACACCGGGACGACGTCTCTGGACGTAAAGCAGCAGACGGACATTGGTGCCGTGTACGGAGCGGGCGTTGCGTACGAGATAAGCCCCAGCTTCGACATTCGTGGGGAATACCGTGGTTTTGTAACCAAGGTGCCGGACTTCGGGGACACCACGTTTGCGACCAACAAGTGGTTCAATGTCTTCAATCCGACTATTGGCGTGGCTTACCACTTCTAAGCCGGACTTTCCGGGATTCGAAAGCAGTAAAAAGGGATGGGCTTGAGGCTCATCCTTTTTTGCTGCTTTCCGCTTGAATGAGGCGGTTTGTGGGGCGTGGCTCTGCAACAGAGTTTCAGGCCATGAAGTGCCTCGAAGGCAGGTCCCCTTCGACTCCGCTCAGGGCAGGCTTTCGACTCCGCTGAAGTACGCTTCGCTCCTCATGAACAAGGCTGGTTTAGGGTTGAGGTTTCCCGCCCTTGCGATAGGAAAAAATCGCAAGAACGGGGCACGGAACAGTTTTTGCGCAATCGGCGCGGGTTCATTCCTGGCGTAATTTGCGACGGCGAGTCAGGCTGCCCCCTATTAACAAGGAATTTGGAGGGGCAGAGGTTTCGATACATTTAGCAAGTCAGCCTCCGCTTCGCGGAGATGGCAAGTTAGCAAGTCAGCTGGTTTCGCTGACTTTCCCAACCCTGAATTTGTTCATTGCAGATGTAACTCGCCGCGCGAGTCAAGTGCTCAGGTTGACAGGTCAATATTAGCAATGAACATTTGAGATCCGGCCCTCGGTGCGTTGCGCGGGTCGTGTGGCTTCGCGGTAGCGGCCCAGCTCCTTGACCATGGAGCAATGGGGGTGGAGCGCATCGATTGCGCGCGTGCCTTCTTCCGGGGTGTGGATCTGGCAATCGACGTAGAAAATGTACTCCCAGGGCTTGCCGTGAACGGGGCGGGACTCGATCTTGGTGAGGTTGGTGCCGAGGGTGGAGAGCTCCAATAGAGCGGAAACCAGCGATCCCGGGCGATTTTCGACAGAAAACGCGATGCTGATTTTATTAGCTTCGGGATCGGGGACGGCTTCACTGGCGCGGCGGACGAGGAAGAAGCGGGTGAAGTTCTCCGGATTGTCTTCGATGCCGGCGGCCAGGATCTGCGCGCCGTAGTAGTGTGCCGCGGCTTCGCTGGCAATGGCGCCGGCGTGGCGGTCGCGCAACTCCACCAACTGCTTTACGCTGCCGGCGGTGTCGTAGAAGGCGTAGGACTCCATCCTGGGATGCTGGGCCAGGTAGCGCCGGCATTGCGCCAGGGCCACGGGATGGGAGAATACGCGGTCGATTTCGCCGATGGAGGTCCCGGAGATGGCGATCAGGTTGTGACGAATGCGCAGCAACGTCTCCCGTTCGACGAGCACATCGTGGGTGAGCAGGAGGTCGAAGTGCTCGGAGACGGAGCCGGCGAGCGAGTTCTCAATGGGAATGGCGGCTGCGGCCACCGATCCATTGACCACCGCGGCAAAGGCGTCGGCGGAGAGGGAAAAAGGAACGATGACAGGATCGGCGACAAGATTCATCGCGGCTTCGTGGCTGAATGAGCCGGGTTCTCCCTGAATGGCAATCTTCATTCCGGTCGGTTGTTCTCCTGCGGATCGGTTTGGCTGGGTTGCCGTGGAAGCGTTTCGATTGGAGTGCTTTCTGGCACCATACCACAACTCGATTGGAATTCTGTCAGGGAAAGCGTTGGAGGGAGGTTCAGAGGGCATAAATTCAGAACCGGAGCCAGAGATCGGCAGCGACGAAAGCAAGAAAGACGGTGGCGATTACGCCGTTCATGGTGAAGAAAGCGGCGTTGAGGCGGCGCAGATCGCGCGGAGAGACCAGGGAGTGTTCGTATGCCAGCAGGAGTCCAACAGCGGCGATGCCGAGCCAGCCGATGATTCCGAACTTGAACAAAAGGCCGAACCAGATGAGAAGGCCGAGCATGACCACATGCATGATGCGGGCGGCGAAGAAAGCCATGGGGATGCCTACGGACTGGGGCAGGCTATGGAGTCCGGTCGAGCGGTCGTGGTCGCAGTCCTGGCAGGAGTAGAGAACGTCAAAGCCGCCCGCCCATAGGGTGACTGCGCCGGTGAGGACGAGGATGCGCGGGTCAAGCGAGCCTCTGACAGCGATCCAGGCTGCGGAAGGGGCGAGGCCGAGAGCGACGCCCAGGCCGAGATGCGACCAGCGGGTGAAGCGCTTGAGATAGCTGTAGCCGAGCAGCACCACGAGGACAACTGGCGACAGATAGAGGGTGAGCGGATTGAGTTCGTTGGCGGCGAGAACAAAAATGAGCGCGGCGACGCAGGTGAATCCGAAGACAAACTGGCGCGATAACAGCCCTGCGGGGATGGCGCGGGAGCTGGTGCGGGGATTGGCTGCGTCGAGCTCGGCGTCAGCCCAGCGGTTGAAGGCCATGGCGCAGGAGCGGGCGGCGATCATGGCGATGAGAATCCAGAGGACGATGCGGGCGGCGGGCAGGCCGTGGGCGGCGAGGATGACGGCGGTAAGCGCAAAGGGGAGCGCGAAGATGGAGTGCTCCCACTTGATCATCTCCAGGGTGATGCGCGTTTTGAACCAGATGCCGGGCATAGTCTGCTGGGAATAGTTTACTTGAGGGCGCGCGGCTATTTTTTCGGCGCCTTCATGTCGTGGCCGCCTTGATGAAGGATCAGGTGGGTTACCTTTCCTTGCGCGTCGTGGAAGAACTCGATTTTTGCTTCGACGACGACGGGGAAGAATACGGTTTCCGACTCGGCGTAGATGGGAGCTTTGTTCTGGCCGGTCGCCTGGGCCATTAACTGACCCTTCTCATCGGTGATGACCAGGTCGAAGTTGGGCGCGAGTGCGTAGGTTCCGGCGTATTCAGTCAGGATTTTGGGATCGACGGCGACCACGGTGCGGAAAATGGGGTGGTAATCGGGCCAACTGTATTCCGCGGCGATGGAGTGCATGATCTCGTCGCTCAGCGTCCCTCCGGTGTCGGCGTTGGTCATGACTACCGCGCCTTCGCCGCTCTTTTCGTAGGCCACAAAGATGCTGACGAATCCCTCGTTGACGCCGCCGTGGGAGAAATACGGGTTGGAAGCGGCGCCGCCTATTTCGAGCCCCAGGCCCCAGAAGCCCATGCCGGCGGTGAGCATCTGGCTGGTCATGTTGGCGGAGAGAACGTGATTGGCCTTGCCGTCGAGGGAGTTCGCGACTTCGATGGCATAGCGGGCGATGTCGGACGGTGTGGTCCACAGGCCGGCGGCGGCCAACTCCGGATAAGTGTGCGCGCCACCCGCTACGGGCTTGGCGTCGCCATGATAGGGGGTTGCGGCGAAGGCCTGAAACTCCTTGGGTAACGGTTGTTCATAGGTGCTGTGCGTCATGCCGATGGGGGCCAGAACGGTGTCGTGGAGCAGCTTGGGAAACGGCTCGCCGGAGACGTCGATCATGGCCTGCTGCACGATGGTGTAGCCGCCGCCGGAGTAGTTCCATTTGCTTCCCGGAGCAGCCTCGCTGCGGATGGCCGGCGTGTTGGCAGGCTTTTCGCCGTTCAGCACCTGCACCAGCGTGGGGACGGGCGCGTCAGTTGCGTAGCCGGGAAATCCGTGCACCGTGGTGCCGCCGGTGTGGGTGAGTAATTCGCGCAGGGTTACAGGCTTGCCGGCCTGCACCGGGTCGCTGGGCAGCTTCCAGGTTTTGAGCTCGACGTTGATGTCCGCATCGAGCGAGAGTTTGAGCTGCTCGACCAGGTGGAGCGCAGCCATGGCCGCGACCGGCTTGCTGATGGAGCCGGCCTGGAACATGGTGTCGGCGGTGACGGGCGGCCCGCCGATGCGGGTTATGCCATAGCCGCGCGCCCACTCAATTTTGCCGTTGTGGATGACGGCTATGCTTACGCCGGGAACGTTGAGCTCCTTCATGCGGTCGGCGAGCTTGTGGATTGCGTACGCGTCGCCCTTGATGACGATGGGCCCGATCAAGCCGTTCTCGACGTGCTGCATGCGCTGGGCTATTTCCGGAGTGACCTCGGGCGTGTTTTGCGCGGCTAACGGGATTATGCAGCAAGCTATCGCGATCAACGCACAATGATTGGGTACTAACATTCTCTCCAGCCCCCGCGCATTCACATTAACACGCATTGGGACTGCGGATTCTCAGTACTGCGTTACCATGGTTTCAACGCCTTCCGGATTTCCCTAAAAGACCTAGGAGCCTCGATGCTTTTCTCAAAGCCGATTGGGTGGTTCAGCTTCCTCTGCGTCCTTTCTGTCGCCTCATCCATGGCCAAGGGCCAAGTGCCCACGCCGGCATCCGTACTTGGGCATACTCCCGGCGACGATTTTTATCTGGCCGACTATAGCGACACCATTCGCTACTTTCACGCGCTGGCCGCCTCTTCAGACCGCATCAAGATGTTTACCGTGGGCAAGAGCACGCGCGGGCAGGACATTGAAGTGGCCGTGATTTCGTCACCGCAGAATTTGGCGAAGCTGGACGAGTACAAGAAGACTGCCGGGCGGCTGGCCCGGGCGGTGGACCTGAACGACGATCAGGCCAGGGAACTGGCGCGGAGCAGCAAGGTGATAGTGCATATCGACGGTGGCCTGCACTCGGATGAAGTGGCCGGCACACAGCACACCATGAACCTTGCTTACAAACTGCTCAACTCCAAGGGCGACCCCGAGGTCGATGCAATTCTCGAACAGGTCATTCTCGTATTGTGGCCTACGCTGAATCCCGACGGGCAGGACATGGTGGTTCACTGGTACCGGCAGAACCTCGGTAGCAAATACGAGGTCAGCCCGCTGCCGTGGCTCTATCAGGAATACGTCGGGCACGATAACAACCGCGACGGCTTCATGATGAACATGAAGGAAGAGCAGGTGGTGACAAAGGCCGAGCTGGAATATAACCCGGTGATTTTTTATTGCCAGCATCAAACGGCTCCGTTCCCCGCGCGCATCTGGATTCCACCTTTCTCCGATCCGATTTCGACGAACATCAGCCCCTATGTCAGAAGCTGGCTGAATGTGGTGGGCACGAACATGTCCGCCTATCTGGATGCGCATAACATGCCGGGCGCTATTTCCGAGTCTCGCTTCGATAACTGGTACGCCGGATTTACCGATTGGGCAGGCGTGTTTCGCAATGAGATCTCATTCTTTACGGAGACTGCGCTCTATCGTTATGCAACGCCGCGCTTCTATACGGCCGATGAGTTTCCCAAGGATGATCAGGACCTGCGCGCGCTGACTATGTACACCACACCATGGGAGGGCGGTTGGTGGCATTTGAAAGACGCGGTCGATTACATGGTGGCAGGGTCGATGTCTGTGCTTGACCTGGCCGCGAAGAATCACGAGACACTGCTTTACAACCGCTACCAGGCGGGGCGCGATAACATTCAGCACTTTCGCAAAGAACCGCCGTTCGCTTACGTGATCAGCGACAAGCAGGCGGATACGCCGGAAGCGGGCTTGCTGGCGCAGAAGATGATCGATAACGGCGTGGATGTTTATACCAGCAAAAGCGGATTCAAGGCGAATGGCGTGAGTTATCCGGCGGGCTCGTGGGTAATTCCGATGGATCAGCCTTACTCCGCGCTGGCGAAGGAACTGTTCGAGCGGCAGCGCTATCCGGATGCATTGGAGAATGGAACTTCGAAGGCCGTCGATCTGCCGTACGACGTGACGGGCTGGACGCTGCCGCTGCAGATGGGCGTCGACGTGGATGCTGTGACCGATCCGCTGGAGCCTGAACAGCGCTCGATGCTGACGAAGATCGATGCGGTGCAATTGCCCGAGGTAAATGTCGATGGCGCGGGAACAACCTTCGCGGTGAGTCACAAGGTGAATGCGGCTTTTGAACTTGTGAACGCAGCGCTGCAACAGGGCGGTACTGTTTCGCTGGCGCAGGACGCGGTGAAGACCGCGCAGGGCACGGAGACGGGCGCGTTCCTGATTGGCGGGCTCGGCCATGCGGCGCTGGATGGGCTGGCGAAAAAATACTTTGTCTCGGCTGTTTCGGTAACTGCGCCGGCGCATACCCTGCCTATCAAGAGGGCGCGCATCGGTCTCTATCGTCCTTGGGCGCCTTCCATCGATGAGGGCTGGACGCGCTGGATTCTGGAGAATTATGGATTCGAGCCGAAGAGCCTTTACAACGCGGATATTCGCTCGGCAAATCTGAAGAGCCGCTACGACGTAATTGTCTTGCCGGATATGTCGACGCGGCAGATGATGGCGGGGTTCACGATCGGCATTGTGCCGGGGCAGTATGTGGGTGGGGTGGGCGAAGATGGCATCGATCATCTGCGTGAGTTTGTGCGCGAAGGGGGAACGCTGGTCGCGTTCAATCGGACTGCCGCCAGCCTGATTCCGCTGATGTCCTTGCCGGTGCAGAATGTGATTGAAGGTGCGAAGAGCGACAAGTTCTTCTGCTCCGGAGCATTGCTCCGTGTGGAAACAGAACATGCGGAGCAGCCGGTGAATTATGGGGTCTCCGAGTCGCCGGTGGTGATGTTCCAGGCTGGTCCTGCGTTCCAGACGCTGCCGGGGTTTCACGGGGCTGTTCTGGCGCGCTATCCGAAGCAGACCAATCCGCTGGAGAGCGGGCTGCTGCTGCATCCGGAAGCTATCGAAGGAAAAGCCGCCGCGGTTGAACTTGCCTATGGGCGCGGACGGATTGTGCTGTTTGGATTCAAGCCGCAGTTTCGCGGTCAGTCCCATGCGACTTACAAATATTTGTTCAATGAGTTATATCAGTTTGAGCATCCGGCGCTGCCTGCGGAGCCGGCGGCTGCGGCTAAAGGTACCGCTGAGGCTGCGGCGGTGGCGAAACCGGCTGCGGGAGCGAAGCAGGCGGACCCGGACGACGATGATATTGAGGAGTGAGTTGGGTGCTGCTGCAAGCGCGTGAGAAATGTCGGAAGGAAGAAAAGCAGGTCCTTCGACTCCCTTCGCTGCGCTGCGGTCGCTCAGGATGACAGGTCATTTGGGCGATCAAGATCGATAGCACGGTTGGGTTTCGTGGTCTCCCATCCTTTCGCCAGAATGGCAAGAAGCAGGTTCCCTTCGGCAGGCTCAGGGCAGGCTTTCGACTCCACTTCGTTTCGCTCCTCATGAACAAGCCCGGTCGAGGTTCGTGGTTTCCCGCCCTTGCGACAGAAAAAAGTCGCAAGAACGGGGCACGGCGCATTTTCGGTGTTAAGGTCTGGGCTTGGTCTCCCAGGTCTCGAGATCGAGACCTGGGGCACCCCGAGTTGCTGGTTGACGCGTTATTGGACAGCGGCTTGCTTCTGGTTTTCAGAGGGCTGGTTGGCCACTTGCAAATAGTTCTTCACGCTGAAGACGCCGGGGACGCCGTTGGCGCGGATGAATGCCGTCTCCTTGTCGGCCTGGCTGTCGACAACGCCGTAAAGCTCGACATGGCCGTTCTGCACCGAGATGCGGATGGTCTTGGCGGGATCGATGGCGTACCTGTTCAGCGACGGGTAGCCATAGACGGAGCGCGCCACAGCCATGCGCGTCTGATCGTCCATGATGGAGACGGGATCGACCTGGATTTCGTTCTCCACCTCCTTCACGCCGGGATAAGTGCTCACTAGAGCCAGGGCGGAGTCCTTATCCACATCGGTGCGGGCATGGCCGCCAAGAGTTACAACACCATTCTGAACATTCAGGGCAATGGCGTTGAATACATTGCCATAGCCGACACGGTCGTAGGTTAGCTTTTCCAGCAACTTGGCTTGCAGTTCCTGGTCGGATACGTTGGGACCGGCGACCTGGATGTCGTTGCGAACCGCGGAAACTCCCTTGACTTTGTGGACACGCTTGTCGGCGTCCATTTTGTACTCGTAGAGGTCGACAGTGCCGGACAGTGTGGCTATGCCCGCTTGCACATCCACCTTCACGTTTTTGAACTGGGATTTGTTCAGCCGGGACTGCACTTCGCTTGCCGTGCTGCTGTCGTCGGCTGCAAACGGTCTCGCTCCCATGCCCGAGGCTGCCGCCATTGTGATCTGGGGAAGGCTCAGGAGGGCCGCGGCCAGGGTGACCGCCAGCAGGGTAGTCCGGTTTCTACGCATCGTGAATTTCATTTTCAAACTCCTCCTTATTGCCATTCGTGCCTTACATCGAAACAGATGCAGGAATTGGCCGAAAGTTGCGCACCGGCATTAACCCGCGGTCATATAGACACGGGAAGTGCCGAATAGTTACGTTGCTCGAAGCCAAGTTACGGGTATCAGATAATTTACGTTCTTAGTTAACCTTTTGGTTGATTGCTCGTCTAACTACGGCTAAGAAAATATAAGTGGGGGACTAAGATCATTGAGCGTTAAGGACCAGAAGCAGGTCCTTCGACTCCGCTGAAGTGCGCTCCGCTCCCTATGAACAAGGCTGGTTGAGGGTCGAGGTTTCCCGCCCTTGCGATAGAAAAAAATCGCAAGAACGGGGCACGGAGCAGTTTTGGCACAACCGGCGCGGGTTCATTCCTGGCGTAACTTGCGACGGCAAGTCAGGCTGCTCCCTATGAACAAGGCTGGTTGAGCGCTGAGGTTTCCCGCCCTTGCGACAGAAAAAAGTCGCAAGAACGGGGCACGGAGCTATTGTTGCGAATCGAGCACGGGGTTCATTGCAAACGTAACTCGCTGGAGGCGAGTCGGGCTGCTCAGGATGACAAGCGATTTATGTGCGAGCGGGAGAATTCCGCGGACACTTAGCGGTAGCGGCGGGTGGCTTTGAGGACCATGGAGAAGACGCCGGATTCGTCGCGGGCTACGAGCAGGGAGACGTGGCGGTTGATGGCGACTTCAGCCTGTAGCAACTGCTGTCCGGTTGTATCCACATTCGTGGCATAAGTGAGCGTGATGTTTCTGCCTAACTGCTCCTCGACGGTGATGCGGGAGGTGGAGTTGCCCAGCGCGCCAATGTAGTTGGGGTCGACTTTGACTGAGCCGGCGCCAAACAGCTTTTGCACACGGCTGCTGACAGTGGCGTTGAGCGCGCCGCCGAGCAGGGCGTCGGTGGTGGGGTTGGCGACATATTGCTCCTGCTGCTGCGTGTAAAGCCGCTGCTGGCTCTCGGTGCGGCCGAGGGCGAGCAGGGCGACGACATCGGCTTCCGGAAGGGGTGGATCGCTGCGCCAGGTGACGGCCGGCTTGGAAGGAGTGCCGTGCAGGCCGAGGGTGATGTCGTAGTCTTCGACACGCGCCGTAGCGTTGATGTCGATGGTGGGTTCGATGCGCACAGGGTTGGTGAAAGTAATTTCTCCGCGCTGCAGGTCATAACGGGTTCCGGCGATGATGGCGCTGCCTTCCGTGATGGAAACGCGGCCCAGCAGGGATGGTGTTGCCACGGTGCCGCGCAGGCGCATGTCCGCGTTCCCGGCCAGCTTGGCGTAGGCGTTCTGGAAGTTCAACTGCGGCGATGTTGCCAGGTGGACGTCGAGGCGGATGTGGTTGGAGGGAGCGTCGGGCGGCGCGATGGTCTGCACGGAGTTGGCTTGCGCGGCGAGTGCGGCAATGTCCAGATCGGGACTCACGGTGAAGCGGGTGATGAGCACATCGCCGGAGAGCAGCAGATTGTTCTGCGAGCCTTGCAGGTGAAGCGTCGTATCGGCCAGGGAACTGATTCCCTGGGGATAGCGGATGCGGACACCTTTGCCGGTGACGGACAGGTCGGCGTAGATGCCGTGCTGGTAAGCCAGATAACCGCCCACACTGAGCAGGCCGCCGCCGCTCATGGCGGTGAGGGATTTGACCTCCAGCCGGTTCTGATTGAACTCCAGAGTGCCGTGCAACTGGCTCAGGCCGTTGGGCACGTCTTCCAAAGATAATGACCCGTTCTGGAAGTCGATGCGGCCACGCAGACCGGGGTCTTTCACAGTGCCATGCGCTTCGACCTGGAAGGTAGTGGTTCCACCGGCGGTCAGGTCGGGATCGAGTGTCTCTGCCAGCTTGAGGTTGACCGATCCGCTGGCGGCGAAATCAAGCTGCTGTTTGTCCTTGAGATTGAGGCTGCCCTGGGCGTGCAAATCGGTTTCTTCACCGGTGACGTGGAGGGGGTCGAGATTGATGCGGCCGTTTGCCATGGTGGCATGGACGCCGCCCTGGCTGGCGAGATGAACGCCGGCAATGGTTGCAGCCAACTGTTGCAAATGGGCTTCGCCACGCAGTTCGGAGGGGCGCGCCAGGGGGCCTTCGACAGTGACCGTTCCGGCCAGGGCGGACTCGCCGGTGAGGCCCCGGACGTGGGCTGTTTTGAGGATGCCGCCGATGTCGAAGTGGGAGAATTCGAGTTTGGCCTGGGTTTGGTAGTCGCCGCTGAGGTTGGTCTGGCCGTTCAGGTCGACTTCAGCTCCCTCAAGGCGCGTGGTTGCGTTGTAAGTGGCGGAGCGGCTGGCGGTGTGGGCTTGAAAGACCAAAGCGCCCAGCGGTTCTCCACCCAGAGCAAGGCCGTTCAGCGTGGCGTGCGCTTCCAGGCGCGGGTCGTCGAGCGTGCCCGATCCGGCGACCGTAAAGCCCAGCTTGCCAGTTGCTTCCGGATCATTGCGATGCAGCGTTTCAATCTTGGCTACGTCGATGGCGGAACCCTTTGCGTCAACCTGGAAGTGGCGGGACTTGAGGTCGTAGCTGCCGGAAGCAGCGAGGCTGCCTGCTGGTGCGCTTGCGGTGAACGAGGCCAGCTTGATGAGTTGATTGGCCATGGTCCCCTGTGCACGGAGGTGCGCGATCGGCTCGCTGTACACAGTGGCGCTGTTCAATTCCGCCCAACCGGAGCCGGCAAGGGAACGAACGGGGCCATCGATCTGAAGCTGCGCATCGAGCACGCCGGCGATGGGCAGACTCTGGCCGGTGAGCGGGAGAAGATCGTCGAGTCCCACTTTGCCGGCGCGCAGGTGTGCGTGGAGTGTGGAGTTGCCGTCGAACGCAGGCACTCGGGCGGGAGCGGCATCGAGCGTGCCGTCGAGCGCGATTTCGGACTTTCCCCGGCGAAAGTCGCTGTGCGAAATGGCGATCCGCTCGGCTGCATAACTGCCGATTGCCTGGACCGTGTCGAACTGGACAAGCTGGCTTGCGGCGGGCTGGCTGGTGACGGGCAGAGCGGGGTTTGCACCGGGAGTGCCTCGGGGCGCAACTGGCATCTCGATAGCCAGTTGCGTGGCTTTGACGGAGCCGCCGATGTGCGGATCGACAAGTGAGCCGGTCCATGTGCCATGGAAGTCGCCTTGCCCGGTCAATTTCACAGGCAGGGCCGCAGCGCCGGATTTGCCGTTGCGGTTGAGGCCAAGGTCGCGAAGGACGGAATCGAATTCGCCCAGGTTGTGCGAGTGGAAATCCAAGTCAAGCCCTGAGGGACTGGTGAGCGGATAGGCCCCTAGCCGTCCGTGCGCATCGATTTCGCTGTCCGGAGTATGGAGTCCGAGTTTGCGCAGATCGACAGCGCCGTTGTTCTGGGTGTAAGTGGCATCGATGGCTCCGGAGGCGGGGATTTCACCATTGGCAACCTGTGCGGGAGGGTTGAGGGTGAGCATCGAATCGACGACAACAGTCTGCTGATCGCCTTTGGACCAATTGGCATTGGCGGCGCCGTTGATGCGGG
>Ga0302319_10006015_pt1 | contig 24202 bp, 21 predicted proteins | sample Bog_T0_2_FD_203319 | JGI IMG/M metagenome (GOLD analysis project Ga0302319, IMG submission 203319) | Peat permafrost microbial communities from Stordalen Mire near Abisko, Sweden - Bog_T0_2 | ecosystem: Environmental > Terrestrial > Soil > Wetlands > Peat | place: Sweden: Abisko, Stordalen Mire...
CGTCAAGCCGACCTGATCCCAAATCTATGAAAACTGTTAAGCCTCTCTAAAAGGACTTCGCCATGACCGATCTCATCGATCCTATCGAGCCCAATGACCCGAATCATCAAATGGATGCGATTCATACCAAAGACCCGGCTCAATCGATTAGCCTGGACGCCCCGGAACTACACTTGCACAGAATCACTCGTGCGCAATGGGCCATCGTAACGCTGGTTCTCGCGCTCACCGCAGGAGCCTTCCTCTACAAGCAGCTATTCCGCGGACCCCTTCAACACACCGCAGCCATGTTCCTCGGCATCCCTGCCGTGCTTGCCATCCTGCTGGCGCTGACCCCCAAGTCGAAAAGCGCTACCGGCGGCATTTTGAAAGGCATCGCACTGGCCCTGCTCATCATCGCCCCACTGCTAGGCGAGGGCTACGTCTGTATCCTCTTTGCTTCGCCCCTTTTCTTTCTTGTTGGCTTAGTCGTCGGTTTGATCGTCGATTACGGAAAAAGTAAACAATCAGCCACTTTAAGCTGCTTGAGCCTGCTCCTCTTGCCGCTGTGTCTTGAAGGCACAGTGCCCGAGCTGACGTTCAATCGTGCTCAGACCGTCCAAGTCACGCGTGTCATCGACGCTTCGCCACAGGTCGTCGAGGCCGCCCTCTCGCACAGCCCGCGCGTAGACACGCCCCTCCCAGTTTTCCTGCGCATCGGCTTTCCCCGGCCGCTTTCAGCTCGAGGCGTCGGACTCGAACCTGGTGACCTGCGTACCATCCACTTTGCCGGCGCAGAAGGCGATCCACCGGGTGACCTGGTGATGCAAATCACGGAGCGCAGGCCGGGGTACGTTCGTTTCGAAACCATTCGCGACAGCACCAAGCTTACCCAGTGGTTGAAATGGACTGGCTCTGAAGTTCGGTGGAATCAGCTCGATGAGCGGCATACTTCCGTCACATGGCAAATCCACTTTGAGCGCCAGCTCGATCCGGCCTGGTACTTCAATCCCTGGGAGCGTGCTGCCGTTAGCGACGCCGCCGGCTATCTGATCCGGGCCAACGCCAATCCAGAGCCAGGACGACGATGACTCGCGCCGACTGGCAAGGCATCGGAGCCATTTATCTTCCCCTGGCCGCGGCTATGTTTCTCGGCCTCCTTGGGCCTCGCCGGCCTCGACAGCTCCCCTCGTGCCTGTTGAGTCTCCTGTGGGCGGCAAATTCGCTGCTCGCCGTTCAAAAGTTCAACGATGCAGCGGGATGGTGGACCTTTCCGTCGAGTCACGTGCTTCTCTGCGGCATGCCTCTCGAGCTTTTGATCGGATGGACTCTACTCTGGGGCATCCTGCCACAACTTGCCTTTCCCGAGCTCCCGCTGGTCTGGCCAGCGGCAATCATGATCCTGCTTGATCTCCTCCTGATGCCGCTCTGTGGCGCTGTCGTCAGCCTAGGCCCGCATTGGCTCTTCGGCGAAGCAATCGCCGTGCTCTTCGTCCTTCTTCCGGCACTGTTGATCGCCCGCTGGACTCTCACAAACACCCATCTCCGCGCCCGCGCCGCGATGCAGGTGTGCATCTCAACACTGCTCTTTCTATTCTTCCTGCCTGAAGTCGCTTTCGCCCTTCGTCCCGGACGCGACTGGGCGCCGCTGCTCAACGCGCCCAGCTGGCAGCGGCAATTGGAATTGCAATTCATCCTCCTGCTTGGTCTGCCCGGCATCGCCGCCGTGATGGAGTTCGCCCAGCGTGGCCAGGGCACACCCATCCCCTACGATCCTCCAAAGCGCCTCGTCACCAGCGGCATCTACCGCTACTGCGCCAATCCCATGCAGCTTTCCTGCGGAATGGTCTTGTTCGCTTGGGCTGCGATCCTTCAGAACGTCTGGATCGCCGGAGCTTCGATGGTCTCGCTGATCTTCAGTGCAGGCATCGCCTATTGGGATGAACAGCAGGACCTCGCCCAACGCTTCGGTACAGATTGGAGACTTTACCGCGCCTCCGTCTCGAACTGGCTACCGCGCTGGCGCCCCTTCCACACCGGTTCAGCTGCGCGCCTCTACCTCGACCCAGGATGCGCACCCTGTAGTCAGCTGAAGCGCTGGCTCGAAGACCGCGGCCCACGCGGGTTGGAAATCATCGACGCAGGCACTCTCCCACGCGGCTCCATCCGCAGAATGCGCTACGACCCGAACGACACCAGCCCTGCCGTCGACGGCATACGAGCGCTTGGCTGCGCTCTCGAGCACCTACACCTGGGCTGGGCAATCGCTGGAGCAGCTTTGCGCCTGCCCATCTTCTGGCAGTTCATCCAACTGGTCATGGATGCGAGCGGCTTCGGTCCCCGTCTACCGGCACAATCGCCGGCCAATTGCGCGGTGCCGGTCGCCACTCCGCCGACGAATCTGGGTGCTGGATTAAAGAAGTTGCAGCATCTTCAAAAATAATTTGAAAATTCTCCTTGCATTGTACTAGTTCATTGGTACATTATTGTACCCATGAAGCGAGCCTCTGAAATCGAAGTACAGGCATTCGCCTTTCGGCTGGACGTGCACAGCGGCGTTCCCGTCTACCGGCAGCTCATCGACCAGGTGCAGGCTGCGATTGCCTCGGGCGCGCTGGCGGCCGGCGACCAGTTGCCCACGGTGCGGCAGGTGGCCGTCGATCTTGCGATCAATCCCAACACCGTATCCCGGGCCTACCGCGAGATGGAGATCCGCGGATTCCTCGACACCCAACAGGGGACGGGGACATTCGTCGCCGACCGGAAGGTCGAGTATTCCAAGGACGATCGGGAGCGAATCCTGGGGCAGCTTGCAGGCGAGTTCGTCTCGCGCGCCGGCGCCGCGGGCTTCACTCTCAAGCAACTCATCAAGGCGCTGCGCGACATGCAGCCGGACGAAGAATCAAAGGGCAAGTAACGACTTCACGAGGAGGAAAGTGTGACTCTGCATAAGGGATTCAACAGTGTCGGCATCACTGTGCTGCTGTTTTGTGTTGCTATCGGCCTGGGAGCAGCCAAGCTCCTGAACATGCCGCTCCTTGCGGCAGTCTTTGCCCTCGCCGGGCTCTACTTTCTCTTCGCGATTGTCGTCGTGGATCAGTGGGAGAAGGTCGCCGTCCTGAGGTTTGGACGCTATCGCGGACTGCGCGGGCCTGGGCTGTTTCTGATCATCCCCATTGTCGATACGCTCAGCCGCTATGTCGACCAGCGTGTGCGCGTCACCACGGTCAGTGCCGAATCCACGCTGACGCGGGACACGGTTCCAGTCAATGTGGACGCGATCATCTTCTGGCTGGTCTGGAACGCCGAGAAATCGATCCTCGAAGTCGAGGATTTTGGACAGGCCATCTCGCTCAGCTCACAGACCGCTCTGCGTGAATCGATCGGCCGCCATCAGCTGGCGCAGATGATTACGGACCGCGAAACGCTGGGCAAGGAGTTGCAGCGAATTCTCGATGAAAAGACCACACCATGGGGCATTACCGTGCAGTCGGTCGAGATCCGGGATGTGCGCATTCCGCAGGCGCTTGAGAACGCCATGTCGCAGCAGGCACAGGCAGAACGCGAACGCCAGGCCCGCGTCATCCTTGGCGAGGCGGAAGTGCAAGTCTCCGAGCAGTTCGCCGAAGCTTCGCGCGTGTATAACGACAATCCCGGCGCGCTGCATCTGCGCGGCATGAACATGCTCTACGAAGCCATTCGCGAGAAAGGCGCGATGGTGATTGTGCCCTCTTCGGCCATCGAAACCATGGGCCTGGGCGGCACGCTGGCCGCCACTACCCTCGCCAAGCAGCAGAACTGACCTGCAGCGAGCACGGGTGAAGATCATAACTGGCACACCTGCGAGTTGGCGACAATCCGGGAACCAGGCAACCAGATACGTGATCTGAGGACATATTTTCGCGAGTTGTTACACATTGAGAGCCTCGCTTTCAAAGGAGATAATCGTGTCCAAAACAAGTCACTTATACCTTTTTCTGGCGGCATCATTGCTGTGGACAATCAACCTTTCGGCGCAGCCGGACGTATCTCCGCATAAGGTGCAGTTTGTCACGGTGGGAGAGGGTGTCCGGCTTGAGGTTCTGGATTGGGGCGGTTCCGGAAGGCCCCTCATCTTCCTCGCAGGGAACGGAGATACCGCGCATAGCTTTGACAGTTTTGCGCCGAAGTTCACCAGCCAGAACCGTGTCTACGGCATTACCCGCAGGGGCTTCGGAGCGTCAAGCAAGCCAACGCCGGCGAACGGGAACTACTCGGCAGATCACCTGGGAGATGACGTCCTTGCCGTCATGCGGGCACTTGGAATCGAGCGTCCTGTGCTTGTAGGGCACTCACTCGCTGGTGAAGAGCTTAGCTCAATCGGTAGCCGCTTCCCATCCAAGGTGTCCGGCCTGATTTATCTCGATGCTGCGTCCGGTTTCGCTTTCTACGATCCTTCGCACCCGCCATTGGAGATCGAGATGAACGACATAAAAAAACGCATCGACGAGATCGAAGCTGGTGGCGTCGATGAACAGGAAAAGCTGCGAGAACTCGAGACTGCTGTCGCGCGGTTTGAGAGCATTCTCCACCAGAGCAACGAAGAAGTTAAGACGATGCCTCCGCTGCCGCCCCGGTCGCCGATTCAGGCCGCACTGAACTTCGGTATGGAAAAGTACACGGCGATCCCCGTTCCAGTACTCGCAATCTTCGCTTGCCCTCACGATTGGAGCCGCTTTTTCCCCAACGACCCGCAGCGCAGGACGGCACGCCTTGCCGCCGACACAGCGCGCTGCACTGCGCAGGCCGACGCATTCAGCCATGGAGTGCCAACCGCCAGAGTAGTGCGTATCGCCAATGCAGATCATTACGTTCACCGGTCCAATGAAGCTCAAGTGATCGATGAGATGAAGAAGTTTCTGGAAGGACTCCCTTGAGACGAAACGTGCTTCCCAGGATGCGTAAGGGCCACCGGATCGGCAACTCTAAGTCGTCTTCTCGTCAGTGACCGACAAAGGTTGGCTGCGGGATGTTCGACGAGGTTCGTAACAGGCTCATTTGATCCTCGCAATAAGCCAGAGGAACCAGCGGGCTTTAGCCCTGGAGGAATCACCATGAAATTACTAACCTGCCTTCTCACATGCACAGCGCTGCTCGCCGGCGCTCTTGCCTTCGCCGCAGAAGCCCCGCGACTGCCGGCCCCGTCAGGACCATACGGCATCGGCCGTATCGCCTGCGACTGGACCGACAACACGCGTCTTGACCGCCTAGGTTCGGACCCAAAACGCAAACGTGAACTTATGGTCTATCTCTGGTATCCCACCGAGCGCCCATCGGGTGAGACCCGCGGTGCCTACCTGCCGCCAGATGCGATCCGGCTACGGCGAGCTCTGGCCGCAGATTCTCTCCGGCGCAGTCTACTCGCACGTTATTGAGAATGCGCCGGTCGCCATGAGCCCGAAACGATTCCCCGTCGTGATTTTCTCCCATGGACTGGGCGGATCGGGATTTGGATATACGGCGCTCTTCGAAGACCTCGTCAGCCACGGATATGTGATTGCGTCCATCGAGCATCCCGGAACGGCTGACGTCGTCGTCTTTCCCGATGGCCGGCTGGTGTCGCAATCACATGACACGCCTCCCCCAGGCCTGACGCCGGCGCAGCGGATGCAGCGCATGATGGATCAAGTCGGACAGGGAATCGAAGTGGGTGCCGCGGACGAGCGCTTTGTCCTCGATCGGCTTTCTCAGGAGAACGCCCACGATGCCCAGCGCTTCGCACTGGCCGGCAGGCTCGACCTCAACCGGGTCGCCGTCATGGGCCACTCCGCCGGGGCGGATTTTGCCGCGCGGGCCTGTGAGCTTGACGCACACTTTACCGCCTGCGTCGATCTGGACGGAGCCATGGCTCCCGTCGAAGCGCTGCCCGAGTATCCCGACGGAAAGACCATTCAGCATCCGCTACTTTTTCTCGAAGCGTATCACGACGAAGCGCATATCTTTGGAACGCACGAGGAGCATCTCGCTTTCTTCAAGAAGGAGAAAGAGCAGCTCGCCCGGTGTCCCGCAGGCAGCTACGACGTGGTGCTCAACCCGCCGGGCATGATGCACGGCAGCTTCAGTGACACGTTCCTGCTTGAGGCTCGCGGTGATGCAGCCAAGATCGCCGTCGCACAACACAACCTAGATCTGACGCAGGCGTACATCCTCGCATTTCTCGACAAGAATCTGAAACATGCAAGCGCGCCGTTGCTCGATGACGCAAACGCAGATCATCCGGAAGCAACAGTGCAACGCCTGGGCCATTGAAGACAGGATTCACGCAAGACTCAAACACAGGAGGAAAGGATATGAAGAAACGCAATTGGATCGTTGCAGCTTTGAGCGTGGTGGGTTTGATCGCCACGTGTTCACTGATGGCATCCACCGATTCCGTCGCTGCTACAACAGCCACGCCAGATTCCGTGCATGCCTGGGCCGGCGTCTGGCAGATGACAAGCCCTGGCAAACCGGGCGGCTCGATCACATTGGCCGACGACGGCGGCTCGCTTACCGGCGTCATTGTATTCAATGTGCTCGATCGAGAGACGCGGCAGCACATTGCTCTTGAAACGCGAACGATGGTTAATCCCCATGTGCAGGGAGATACGCTCGTCTTTCAGGTGCGAGGGATCCTGAAACCGCATTTGAAGGGCGATCCACCAGCCTGGCAGCAAGCTCCCGACCCAGCGGATATTACGGATATGACGGCGACTCCGAGCACGGAGGGCAAGGCAACCCTCACCTGCGCCAAATGCCGCCCGACAACCCCGATGGATCTCGTGAAGCAGCAATAATCACGGCCGAAAACAAGGCTGGGCCATCGAAGGCGGTGGTCCGGCCTCTTTCTCTTTCATCGAAAGCCGATCCACTCCCATGTGTCATGCCCTGTATGATGAGCAGCATGTTCAGGCGCATCTGCTTTCCGTGCAATCAGTCCACCAAACATCTCCTGATCCTGACGGCCATTCTCATTGCTGCCGCGCAACTCGCATCCGCGCAGAGTTACGATATTGCCATCCTTCATGGACGGGTAATGGACCCCGAGACAGGCCTGGATGCCGTTCGAAATGTCGGCATCGCCAATGGCCGCATCGCCGCGATTTCTGCTGATGAACTCAGCGGAAAAACTGTGATTGACGCAACCGGACTCGTCGTCTCTCCCGGCTTCATCGACCTGCATTCCCACGGGCAGGACGCCGAGAACTACCGCTACAAAGCGATGGACGGAGTGACCACCGCGCTCGAGCTTGAAAAAGGCGTGTGGCCCGTCGCCCCGTGGTACGCCGAGCGCGAAGGCAAGGCGCTCATCAACTACGGCGCCAGCAGTGGGCAAATCCCCGTCTGCATGGCCGTCATGCACGATACCGGCACCTGGCTGCCGCGCGACAAGGTCATCACGGACCAGCCCACCGCAGCACAGCAGGAAGAAATGCTCGCGGACATCGACCATGGCCTGCGCGAGGGCGGGCTGGGCATCGGCATGGGCCTCGCCTATACGCCCCGCGAATCACCGGCTGACATTCTGAAAGTCTTCCAGCTCGCGGCCCGTTGGAAGGAACCGATCTTCGTGCACATGCGCCAACCGGGCGGACTGACGCCCGGCGTCGTCGATTCGATCCAGGAGATGGTTGCCGACGCTGCGATCACTGGGGCGTCCGTGCACATCGTCCACATCAACAGCATGGCCAACAAGCTGACCCCGCTCGCTCTGCTGATGATCCATGGCGCGCGGACCATGGGCCTCGACGTTACAACGGAAGCATACCCCTATACCGCCGGAGCAACCGCGCTCGAGTCGGACGTCTTCGGCGAAGGCTGGCAGAAGAAACTCGATATTACTTACCACGACCTGCAATGGGTCGAAACTGGCGAGCGGCTTACCGAAGAGTCCTTCAACCGCTACCGCAAGACCGGCGGCAAGGTCATCCTGTTCACGAACACGGAAGAGATGGTCCAGCGGGCCATGGCCGACTCCATGGTGATGATTGCGAGCGACGGCACCCTCACTGACGGCAAAGGCCATCCCCGCAGCGCCGGGACCTACGCCCGAGTGCTCGGCGTCTATGTGCGCGAGCAGAAGGCATTGACGCTGATGGAAGCCATCCGCCGCTCATCTCTGGCCCCGGCACGAAGGCTCGAATCCTTCACTCCGCAGATGAAGCAGAAGGGACGATTGCAGGTTGGAGCCGACGCCGACATCGATGTCTTCGACGCCAATACCGTCATCGATAAAGCCACCTACGAAAAACCGGGCCAGTATTCCTATGGATTTCGCTATGTTCTCGTCGGCGGCCAGTTCGTGGTACGCGACGGCAAACTGGATGAATCAGCGTTGCCCGGCAAGGCCATCCGCGCGCCGATGAAGCAATGACGCAAGTACAGAGTTATCCCCGCCGATAAAAGCGGCTCAGGCCCGCAACTATCGGAATCAGCTTTGTCTGGCTCTTGACACGGTCCTTCGATTCCGCCCAGACCGGCCCTGTGGCAAACTCCCAGTAGCGCCTCAGCGCGCGGTCGGGTGCTATCCCTTGCGTGAGCCAGTCCATGAAAATTTGCCTGCGCCACGGCTTCTTGCCTTCCGTCGCGTGCAGCGTCAGCCATTCGCCGCCACCGAAGCTCATCGCATCCACGCCCATCAGTGAAACCGGTTGCGAAGTAACCCAGGTCGCAATCGTGAACGTATCCTGATCGGGAATGTGGAAGATATAGGATCGCGAGCCGATCTTCAGCTTGCCTTCCGTCTTGAATTCCGTAACAACCGTTGCAAGCAGCCGCTCCCAGTCTTCCAGAAACGACGCCTGTTCCCGCAGAGTTCCAACCAAACCGCTGTTGAGATTCGCGTTCGCGGCGCGATGCAGGGTAAATCCAGCGCCCGTCGCGAACGACTGCCATTGCAGCGAGCGCGGATGCGAAGGATTCAGCGGATAGTGCGAGTCCTCGCAGACGGCAACGCCAGCCTGCACCCATTCCTCGAAGAAAGACCACTCCGCCAGTACAACGATATCCGGATCGAAGTAATAGACTCCGGCCGCCGTCGGATCAAGTTCGCTGAGAACCCGCAAACACCAACCCGGCTTGTAGTGCGCAAAGTGCTCCGAGCCTTCCAGCGCGACGAAGACAATCTGCACCTCGGCTGTTACGGCGAATGCGTACTGCCCGTTCGAGGCCGTCCCACCGCTTGCCCATTGCGGCAGCGAACCGCGATAGCCCGCCCACACCTTACCCATGAACCCGGCACGAACCAGCGAATTCACCAGCGACGCGAGGCCCTTGTGGTAGTCGCCTTCCCACAAAGTGCACACGGCTAGACGGGAGCTACTGATTCCGGGCGGTTCAGGCATCTTCTTGTCTCTCCCTGATTCGGTAGCAATCCCGGCGCGCAAAGTCTAGCCGATGTCGCCCGTCCAGCCTTCCAGCGTCTTCTTGAACTCCGCCATAAACCTGCCCGCATCCGCGCCATCAATGGTGCGGTGGTCAAAGCCCAGGCAGAAGTTCTGCGTCCAGCGAATGGCGATCGTGTCGTTGCCCTCCGAGTCGGTCATCACCAGCGGCTCCTTCTTCAAGCCGCCAATGGCGAGAATCGCCGAATCCGGCTGGTTGATGATCGGCGTTCCGAATTCCTCGCCGAAAATACCGGAGTTGGTGAGCGTAAACGTCGATCCGGAGACTTCCTCGGGCTTGAGCTTCTTGCTGCGTGCCCGCTCAGCGAGATCGGCCACGGCGCGAGCCAGTCCCAGGAAACTGCGCTCCTCGGCCTGCTTGATGACGGGAACAATCAGTCCCCATTCCAGAGCAACCGCGATGCCGAGGTTGATGTTCTGGTGATAGCGAATCGCGTCCCCCTCCATGCTCGCATTCACGATCGGGAACTTGCGCAGTGTATGCACCGCAGCCGACGCGATAAACGGCATATAGGTAAGCTTCACCCCATTCCGCTGCTCGTATTTGCCCTTTTCCTTTTCGCGAAGCTTCGCAATCCGCGTCATATCCACCTTGAAAACGGTGTGAACATGAGGACTGGTATGCGCGCTCTCAACCATGCGTTGAGCGATGATCGAGCGCATCTTCGTCAGTGGAACCAGCGATCCAGGCAGCGGTGAGGCCGCCGGAGCTATCGGTGCAGCCGGAGCCGCTGCAACTGCTGCCGGCGCTGAAACCGGAACCGGCGTTGCTGCTGCGACTGCGGGCACAGGAGCAGCAGTACCCGCGCCCTTTTCCGCAAGGAATTTCAGCGCATCATCGCGCGTGATCCGCCCGCCCGACCCGGTACCCGGGATCTGACTGAGGTCGAGATTGTTGTCCTTGGCAATGCGCCGAACCAGCGGCGAAGAGCGCAGCTTTTCGGTCGTTCCGGCAGAAGCAGCGGGCGTAATGGGTGCAGCCGGGGATGCAGTTGCTGGCGCGGCAGCCGGTGCAACAGGAACTGCAGCCGGGGCCGCAGACTGAGCAGTGCTTGCCGCAGAACCGCCGATCACTGCCACGACAGTATTGATCTGAACCGTAGTTCCCTCAGGCACCTTGATTTCACTGAGCTTACCGGCAATGGGAGCAGGAATTTCTGCGTCGACCTTATCCGTTGAAATCTCAAAGAGTGGCTCATCCTTAGCAACCGAATCGCCGACCTTCTTGAGCCACTTGGTGATCGTGCCTTCGAAAATGGATTCGCCCATCTGCGGCATCACAACTTCCGTTCCGCCTGTGACGGCACCAGAGCTGACGGGGACAGCACCGACTGGACCAGATGCGTCTGGTTTCGCAGTCGAGTTCGCAGCGACATTGGCAGATTCCGTAGCGCCGTCTCCCGCCGTGTTTTTCGAAATCAGAGAGTTAGCAGCCCCCACTGCCGAAGCGCTGGCAACCTCTCCGGATCCCCCAACGAGGGCGACCACGGTGTTGATCTGAACCGTCGCCCCTTCCTGCACCTTGATCTCCGTCAGCACTCCAGCAACGGGCGAAGGAATCTCGGCATCTACTTTGTCGGTCGAAATTTCGAAGAGCGGCTCGTCTTTTTGAACCTGGTCGCCCACCTTCTTCAGCCATTTGGTGATCGTGCCTTCAAAAATCGACTCGCCCATCTGGGGCATGATTACTTCGGTTGCCATCTTCCAATCCCTTTCGATTCCGTGCGTTTCCGCGATGCGAGACGCTGTTCCTCGCCCATTTGCCAGTTGGATTATATCGTCCGGCATGTATTCGATGCCGAATGCCGAAAGTTGGCTATGCGCGAACCGGCCTGTCGACCGCGTCTGTATCTTGTCGGGTGAGACGGCTCACTTCCTCCGGCACCAGCATTGGCACACCAAGCTGCTCAATGCCTCCAGCACCTGACGGACGCGCACTCGAACGAAGAGCATCCAGGCTCTCAACCGCCAAAACCTGCTCGCCAAAGACCTGCCCGAACTGTCTCGCCGCCGCGTCCGCAGTCTGCTCCAGCGTCGGCATCTGCTCAGGATTGGGCATTTCCAGCTCAAGGCTCGTCACCTCGCGGTCCGCAATTCCGCATGGCACGATCCACTGGAAATCGCGCAAATCCGTCGTCACGTTCAGCGCAAACCCGTGCGACGTAATGCCACGCGAAACATGCACCCCGATCGCCCCAATCTTCTTCTCCCGGCCAGGAATCGCATTCGTCCAGACCCCCGTTCGCCCCGGTACGCGGCCGGTAATCACCCCGTACCCCGCGCAAAGTCGGATCAGCGCTTCTTCCATGCGGCGAACATAATCCACCGGGCCAAGACGACCACCGCTGGAATTCGTCAGACTGCGCAGATCGAAGATCGGATAACCGACCAGCTGACCGGGGCCGTGATACGTCACATCCCCGCCGCGGTTGATCTCATGGATCGCGACGCCTTTGCGCGCCAGCATCTCGTCCGTAGCGAGAATGTTGCTCCGACGCGCATTGCGTCCCAGCGTCAAGACGGGCGGGTGCTCGAGCAGCAGCAGCAAATTTTCAACACGCCCCTGGTGGCGTAGCTCCACCATCTCCTGCTGCAGCGCAAGTGCTTCAGCGTATCCGATGCGGCCGAGATAAAGGTACTGGATCATAGAATTTTCAACACCGTTGTTCCTCTACGAAGCGGGAGTTTCGACCGCACTCTGGAGCTTTTCGCGCGTAAGCTCGTTCAGTATTTGGATAGACTCCGGCAGCGAAGGACTCACAATTCCCGGTTCCGCCAGGTCAATGATCTTCTGCGGAGGGACGATTCCCGCCTTGTCCACCAGCGCACCCTTGACCCAGCCCACCGCCGCAAGTCCTTCCGCGCCGGTAAAGGTCTGTTCCATGTAAAACCAGCGCTCATCCCAGCAAACCAGCCGCGTGGCCAGCTGGTATTTCGCCCACAGGGGCAGCGAACGCCGATACGTCATCCAGACAGCGCCAACAACCGGAGCCCATCCAGCCTTCAGACTGGGCGTCAAAAGCCCTGTCCGCGCCAGCAGATGCACCCGCCCGTAGTCCATCACATTCAGGTACCGGGCATTATTCAGGTGAAAGTTGAAGTCAGCGTCATTGGGCCAGACCCGCAGGTTCAATGCGTCCGTATCGAGCATCCCGATAGGCGGCAGCGGCACAATCGAATTGCGCAGCACCAGCAGCGGTATACGCACAAAGCTGTTGTAATGAGCCATTTTTGACGTCCTGCCCCGGTTTCAGTGTAGCCCCGGCGACAAAGGCCAGAATTTCGCTCGGCAACTCGAAAAAATCCTATTGCACAGGATTTAAATCAGAGTTACAGTCGTTTATCGATATATCGACCATCGAGCACATATGCCAAAGCGAAAACTCGACCCTCTACCCTCGGCGGCCTTCCACATCCTCCTTTCACTGGCAGAAGAGGACCTTCATGGCTACGCGATTATGCGCCAGGTTGAGGAGCAGACCGCCGGCCGCATGCGGCTTGGACCCGGGACGCTATACGGCTCCATCCAATCGCTCCTCGAAGAAAAATTCATCGAAGAAGTTGACCTCGGCGAAGACACAAAGCCAGGCCAGGAACGGCGGCGGTACTACAGGCTGACAGCTTCCGGGCGTAAACTGGCTCGATCTGAGGCCGAAAGGCTCGCCGACCTGCTGCGCGTTGCGCGCGCCAAAAAGATTCTAAGGGGGGATTATGTCTGAGAAGATATACGCCTTTCTGATCCGGCTGTTTCCTGCCGAGTTTCGCAATACTTACGGCGAAGAATCTCTGCAGTTGTTCCGCGATCGATCTCGCGATGAACGAGGACTCTGGCCTGGATTGCGGCTGTGGATTGATCTGCTGACCGATCTGGCCGTCTCCGTTCCGACTGAGCATCGCCATGGCCGCCCGGCATTGGCCGGTGCCTCTGCGAGGCAACAACTGGATGGTGTTCCCGGCTTCGAACTCCTGGAAGCGACTCCCCCGCGTCCCGGCACCTTTTTCTCTGCCGCATTTCTCTCCTTTGCCACATTCGCAGCAATCTCGGTTCTGATCGTCCACGGCGGAAGTTATCCGGCGCTTTGGCTTCGCGGTTCGCAAGATCAGCACCCGAACGCAACTCAGGCTTCCAATTCCGGAAGATCAACCCAGCCATCAACCGGCGGCGGTCATCGGAAACTCGTGTCCACGGGAGACCGCAAGATAGACGCGGCCGCCCCTGGCTCAGGCAATCTCATGCTTGTATCGTTGACCCCAGCACGCAGACTGCTCCCCGGCAATCTTGCATTGGCTCAATCCAATCCCGCTCAGAGCGGGCAGCCCACTCCTCAGGATGCGACCACGGCGATAATACGCGCCTTTGACAGCCACAACATCGTCATGTTCGGTGAAAATCATGGCGTCAAGCAGGAATATGAGTGGCTCGACAAACTCGTGAGCACTCCGCAATTCTCTGATCGCGTGGACGATATCGTGGTCGAGTTCGGAAATTCGCTCTACCAGAAATCCGTGGATCTCTACGTCGCCGGAGACAATGTTCCGATCGAGCAGGTCCAGAAGGCATGGCGCAATATGATCGGCGCCGTCGGACCTCCGTCGCCGGTCTATGCAAGCTTTTATAAAGCGGTGCGCGACGAAAATCTGAAACGCCGCGGCAAGCATCAGATGCGTCTCGTCCTCGGCGATCCGTATGGCGACTGGGACAAGATCAAAGATGCCGAAGATCTTGGCCCGTACGTGGCCAACCGGGACCAGTGGTATGCGCAGGTTGTGAAGGATGAGGTTCTGTCTAAGAATCATCGCGCGTTGCTGATCATGGGAGCCGGTCATTTCCTGCGCCGGAACGGTCCCGGTTACGTCGAACGCGAAATCCGCGCTGCCGGTGCGAATCCTTACCTGGTGGTCTTCGGAACCAACTCCGTCGGCGGCTATGACGATCTCGACTCCCGCTTCGACTCATGGAGCCGGCCCGCAATCGTGTCCGTTGCCGGCAACTGGGTTGGCGAACTGCCGGCCAGTTCCGTCACCACCGGCGGAAGCGTGCCCGCAACGCAGCTAAAGCTCGCCGATGCTGCAGACGCGCTGCTCTACATTGCTCCTCGCGACGCCGTGACGCAGCTCAACATGACGCAATCTGAGCTGGAAGGTACGGTGTATGAAAAGGAGCTCAATCGGCGAATGATGATCATGACCGGTCGGACCATGGGTCCCCTGCCCGGCGAAGCAGAATCACCTATGTTCCACTATCCACAGCCCCAAATGAGCTCATCCGGACCGCCTGCTCTTCCTGCTCCGCCCAGGAGCATCCGCGATCCGCTGCCGCCGCGACCACCGTCTCAATGAGATCTGCCTTTGAAACAAGGGCTCGCTCAAGTAGGCGTTCCCGTAATCGTTCAACACCGAATGGTCTTTCGCTTCCTGCCAGCCTTGCCTGTGGCCTCAGCCTTGGCAATGTACTCCAAAGCCGCCGGGACCATGCACGCAGTATTGCCCATCTGCACTGAAACCGGGCCAATTTCCTTTGCCGCCGCCTTAGCCTTGTCCGCCAGGGGTAACACGTAGCTTCCCAAAGCAATCACAAACCCGTTCATCGTGTACCGGACACGATTCTGCGCGGAATGAATCTCCTTCACCACCCTGGAGAGCAGACCCTCGATCAACGCCAGGTCGAGCGCTTCATCCTCAACCGTCGTGACCAGTCCGGAATAGCTCGTCCATCCGGAAGTAGCCACATTTCCCTTCCCCGACTCCGGCTGCGAACCGGTCTCAATCCACCGGGCAGGCATCTCCCAGGCATACGCGCTTTCGATCGTCACCCACGGAACCGAATATTCGGCAATCATCGTAAGTCCCGCCGCACCCTCGGCCCACGACTGCAGCTCAGCGACACTCATCGTCGCGCCATGTGCGACCAATCCAGCCAGATACATCGCGTCGACGTTGCCTGTCGCGAACAATTCGAGAGCCAACGCCTGCTGGCCTTTGATGCTCTTCGCGATCACTTTCAGATCGGCATTGCTTACGCCGAAGGATCGCTCCGCAGGCATGCCATGGTTCGCATAGATCCTGCGCGTTTTGTCGGTGCCTTTGCTCTTCAATTCCGCCATCACGGAGGATAGCGTTGCGATGGTTTTCATGCCTGAAATGATAGCCCGGATCAGACTATTTCGCGGTGGATTTCACTTCGAAAAGGTGGATCGAGCTCACTTCCACTCATACGCTCAATCTTCAAAGTCAGTTTTAAGTCACGCAAAACGCGGGCCTCATACCTTGAAGATTGACCGTCAAACCTTCAGAAATATGAGACCCGCGTTTGCGCTGCTTGTTCGGGCAGTTACTCCTTAATGTCGCTGTCCACCGTGGTTCCCACCACCGCCGACATGCCCGCGTCCATCGCGCATCTCGTTGCCCTTGAACTGCCTTGGAGCAGGGGTGCGATAGGCAGAGCGTTCGCCTCGCTCCGGCGCGTGGCCCTGGTAGCCATGCTGACGGTCGAAGCTGTTATTCACGTGGCCGTAGAAGTTGCTTCGGCCGTGATACCACGGTCCGGCTCCAATAAAAACGCCGCCATGAAACCATTCCGGGCCGTAGTAGCCGTAGGGGGCGCATCCGTAAGGATCGTAATCGTAGTATCCATAGGGGCACGCCGGAGCTACTCCAATACTGATACCAATCTGAGCCTCGGATTTCGGCGCGGCCGCAGCGAAAAGCATCGCAACACTAGCTGCCAAAGCAAACAATTTCAAAGTACGCATTCTTGTTCCTCACCATCGATGAGGCATCAATTGTTCCGCCCCAACGACTCTCACGCTACAGCGAGGAACGCTCCGCGTCTGAGCTATAAGAACCGCACATCTCGAATGATTTCTATTGCTTCTCAGACGCGAGATAAGCAACAACACCGCTGAACAACGCCAGAATGGCCAGGATCGGAAGCAGATACATCAGGTTCGCGCTCGACTTGAATATGCTCAAGGACCAGAGAGATTCCAGGTGAAAGGCCGGCGACTGAGAAACGGACCCGATCCACCCTTTCATCGCCGGACCAAGCGAAGAGAGCCAATGCACGCTCTGCTTGCCCTGCAAAACAACGTAACCGGCCGCTGCAATCAGAATGACGACGAGAGCGAAGATCTGTGCGCCGACAATAGGCCTGTTGATGCGCTCAACTGCTGCGTTGCGCCTGCGCAACTGGGCTCTCCACCAAAGTACGCCGGGAGGCGGAAGTTGAAGTGGCATCGGCGATGCGGCGCGCGCATTGCGAAATGTCTGCGTCACCAGAATCATCTCGCCGCACGCACGGCAGCTCTCGGCGTGTGCCCGCAGTTCCGGTGGGCAGGACTGCGGCCAGTGACCCAGTTCAAGCAGCCGCCGAATCTCCGGTTCGTGAGAACAGGTTCGCAGGTTCACGGCTGCCTCCGTTCCGGCTCTCGAAGCAGACGGGCAATCTTGTGCCGTGCCCGGAACAGCAGCAGGCGAACGCTCGCCGAAGCCAGCCCGGTGACCTCGGCGATCTCCCTGTGCGAATACCCCTCGGCATGCGCCAGCCACAGAAGCTGCCGCTCCCGATGGTTCATGCGCGCCATGGCCGGCGTCAGAATCGCCAGCGAATGACTCTGCGCCGAATCCGGCCTCGCCGGGTCGTCTCGCGCAGTAAAGAACTCTTCCGGCACTTCTTCAATTGAACTGGACCGCGGCCGACGCCAGTGGTCTCGGAGCAGATTCGTCGCAATGCGGAAGAGGTATCGGCGGCCAGCGACTTCGCCGTCTTCCAGACTGGGTGGACGGGCAGCAGAGAGAAAACGAACATAGCTCTCCTGCATCAGATCGTCAGCCAATGCCGGGTCACCAGAGACCCGCGCAAGATAAGCCCAGAGAGGCCGCGCCGAACGCTCGTAAAATCCTGCGAAAGCATCGCTATCCATGCGGAGCTGGATCAAATTGTCTGCATGGACAGCCTGCGATGATTCGCCCGTTATTGCATTCGGCAGTATCGATTCCCAAAGCATTTCGCGTTTCTCTTTCGCCTGATTGGATGCAGGACCTGGAACCGGATCCGAGGACATTCGGACTCACTGCCGGTCACTGTTATCAATGCGTGAATCGAATCTGGGCTCCTGAGCTGTCAGTTTGCCGCCAGAGGAATTGCCTTCCGGAATGAGTCCGAGTCGACCCGCCAGCAGCCAGGTGACGCCTGCGGAAAGAATAAACCCAAGGCCCGGCATGAGGAATATTGTGCCCAACACCATCATCGGAATCCGCATATCGGCCTCAGCGTGGCGCAGGACCAGGAATCCGCATCCGAGCAAGACAAGCACGATCCCGATCTGCAACGGAGTCAAGACGCGTGCAACCGCATTCGGGACCCGCTGCTGCGGCTCGAAATCGATCGGGATCGGCGCAGCTTCAAGGAAGCGCTTGCCGGCCTCGGTGCCCATGTAGCTGAGCAATTCGTCACTGCCGCTGAACCTGTCAATCAGTTTGCTGTGCACCTCGGTCTGCAGCTTGAAGATGCGGCTCCAGCGACGGTTTTCGACAAACACGCGAGTCAGCCAAAGAACCGCACTCAACACACCGATAAACACCATAGCCGGAGCGACATCGCTCGCCAGCTCTTCCGAAAGTCGACGCCCTTCGCGCATCTCCGGCAGGTTCGGCCACACCTCGTGCTCCAGCGCCTGGTATCTCTGACCACCCTCCACATTCAGATGGGTAAAGAGATAAAAGTCCGGGTTGAGCACGACCTCGGGATGATTCTCCAGGTATTGCGCCAACTGCGGGTTGTTCCGCCGTACATAGTCCAGGTTTGCCAGAAGCGAGGGATCGCGCGCCACAACCGTCGTCAATGTCGGGCTCTGCTGCAGCAACCGGATCAGCTCCTCCTGCGTTGCCGCCACATCCTTGTCCGAGGCAACCGGAGTCGTCTTCGCGACATTGGCGTGGGGCGCGGCAACCGGCGAGGTCTGAGCGGCTGCGAGTGTTGCGAAAAGGGCCAGCGGCAAAATCAATGACGATGCCAGCGTCAGCGCAACCAAAGAATTCTTCCTGATCATGTTTGATTCCTTCTTGGGAACAGAGTCTTCCACTTCTTCTGCTCATACAACGGAACAAGCCCCCATCGGTTAACACGAAATTTCTCACGACCGAAAACATGCTTGACATACCCATACTTCTAGGGGTATCGTCCCCTCATACCAAGTTCGCTAGGGGTTCAATTTGGCAAAGAATGACCTGCAGGGTTCGCTCGATCTTCTGATTCTCAAGACGCTGTCGCAAAAGGGCGATCTGCACGGCTACGGAATCGTCCTCCACATCCAGCGGGCTTCCGAAGATCTGCTCAGCGTGGAAGAAGGCTCCCTGTATCCCGCGCTGCATCGCATGGAGCAGAGCGGATGGGTGACCTCGCAATGGGCGCTTTCTGAGACAAATCGGAAAGCGAAGTTCTACAAGCTGACCGCCGCCGGGCGCAAGCAACTGAAGGAAGCCGAAGAAAGCTTTGAACAACTGGTGAAAGGCGTGCGCGCGATGTTGCGCTACGCATAGGTGCATCGATGTCCCTGGCCAATCGCATTGCCAACCTCTTTCGCCGCTCCAGCGTCGACCGCGAAATCGACCGGGAACTCGCAGCGCATATCGCGATGCGCATCGAAGACAACGTCACGGCAGGCATGACCCCGAAAGAAGCCCGGCGCGATGCCCTGGTTCGCTTCGGCAGTCGAAGCGCAGCGAAAGAGCGAACCGCTGAGGCGGATGCGGCACTCTTCGCCACTGGAATTTGGGCCGATCTTCGCTATGCGATTCGCCAGCTGTTGAGAGCACCCGGCTTCGCCTGCACCGCTATCGTCGTGCTCGCTCTCGGCATCGCCGCCAGCGTTGCGATCTTCGCCTTCGTCGATGCAGCGCTCATCAAGCCTTTGCCCTATCGAGACCCTGGCCGTCTGGTTGCCCTCTTTGAGAGCAACCCTCTGGGCCCGCGCTTCCATCTCTCCTATCTCGACTACCTCGACTGGAAGCGTATCAACTCGGCGTTCCGTTCTCTCGACGCCTATGACGACACCGAATTCATGATGGACGCTACCTCCGGCGCGCAGCGTGCACCAGGCGCGTCCGTGAGCGATGGCTTCTTCCGCACCTTGGGCGTTGCGCCAGCCCTGGGCCGCAGCTTCCGCGCTGGCGAGGACTTGCCCAGCGCACCCCGAACGGTGCTGCTCAGCTACGCCGCCTGGCAAACCCGCTACGGCGCAAGAGCCGACGTGCTGGGACAAACAGTAATGCTCAACGGGCTTCCGAATACCATCATCGGCGTGCTTCCCCAGGGATTTCATTTTGCTCCGGTCGGATCTCCCGAATTCTGGACAACTCTGCATCGTTCAACTTCCGAGGATCGCGGCGAACATGGACTTCTGGCGATCGCACGGCTGAAAGACGGAATCGACTTGAAGACCGCCTCGGCGAACTTATCGTCGATTGCAGAGACGCTGGCGAAGCAATATCCCGATGCAGACGCAGGCCGGGGAGCGACCGTCGTCGAATTGCCGGAAATGATAGCTGGCCGCTTTCGTCCGGTTCTGCTGGTGCTCCTGAGCGGAGCCGCTCTCCTGCTCCTGATCGCTTATGTGAATGTCGCCAGCCTGCTGCTGGTGCGCTCGGAAAATCGCAGGCTGGAGGTGACGCTGCGCGGGGCGTTGGGCGCTACGCCCGGGCGCCTGGCACGTCAGTTCGTCACCGAGGGAATATTGCTTGCGGCGCTCGGATGCGGGATTGGATTATCAGCCGCTTCCGTAGCCATGAAACTGCTGACCAAATTGATCCCCACGGAGATGATGAGCTCGATGCCCTATCTCCAGGGGCTTGGCCTGAACACCCATGTTCTTCTCTTCTCAGGCTTGCTAACAGCCGGAGCCACTTTGCTCTTCTCGGTAGTTCCGCTGGTTGCTCTCGCGGCCTCTTCACCATTCCAGCGGCCGGGCCTGTCTGCGGGCCTGTCTGCCGGCCAGCGTGGCTTCGCCGGGACACTATGGCGGCGCATCGGATCGAACCTTGTCGTAATCGAACTGGCCACCGCAATGGTCCTGCTGGTTTGCGCCGGCTTGCTGGGCAAGAGCTTCTACCGGCTGCTGCACACCGAACTCGGCATGCAGCCGGACCATCTGGCAGTGTTGCGGGTCGACACGCCGCGAACCGGATACGAGAAGAATGAGCAGCTGGCGAACCTTGCCAGGACCATCATCAGCCGCGTCGAGAGCCTGCCGGGAGTGCAGTCTGTGGGATTGACGCACAACCTGCCTGTAGACGGCGGAGGCAACAGTTCCACTTTCAAGATCGTCGGACGGCCACCGTCGCCAAGCCCTAGCGAAGAGGTCGTGAGGCAGGTGAGTCCGGATTACTTCCGCACCCTCCATTCGCGCCTCCTGCGCGGCCGTTTTTTCCTGCCCGCGGACGATGCTTCGCATCCCCAGGTCGTGATCGTCAACGAGGCAATGGCGAGGCGACATTTTCCGGGAGAAGATCCGCTCGGCAAGCGCATCATGTACGATGACTCCTCGCCCAAGATGGAAGTCGTGGGAGTAGTCGAGGACGTCAAGGAAGGCGAACTGGATCATGCGACGCGGCCCATCCTTTACGTCCCCTACGCCCAGGATCCCGGTCCCACGCTCTGTGTGATCGCCCGAACGTCTCAGTCTGAGGAATCGCTGCTACCGGTAATTGCGGCGGCCATTCACGAGATCGATCCCGGACTGATGACCTACGATGCGGAGACCATGATCGACAGGATCAACTCTTCGCAAGCGGCGTACCTGCACCGCTCGTCTGCGTGGCTGGTGGGAGGATTCGCGGCGCTGGCGCTGGTGCTTGCCGTCGTCGGGCTCTACGGAGTGATCTCATACTCGGTGAGTCAGCGAACCCGGGAGATCGGCGTGCGCATGGCGCTTGGTGCGCAGCAGTCATCCGTATATCGGATGATTCTGAGCGAAGCCGGTTGGTTGAGCGGCATCGGCATCGCCGCCGGACTGCTGTGCTCTGTCGCAGCTGCCATATTGATGCGCTCGCTGCTCTTCGGCACGCAGGCGTGGGATGCAGCGACGCTCATCGCCGTGGCTATTCTGCTGGCAGCCGCTGCGATGTTCGCCAGCTACATCCCCGCGCGCCGCGCGGCATCCGTCAACCCCGTCGAAGCGTTGCGCGCGGAGTAGGCGCACTGAAAGGAAAGACATGTCGATCCTGCGGCGAATTACCAACCTCTTTTCACGCACCAAGGTCTCGGCCGAGATCGACGCCGAACTCCGTTCGCACATCGCAATGCGCATCGAAGATAACATCGCTTCCGGCATGACTCCGCAGCAGGCCCGCCGCGACGCTCTCGTTCGATTCGGCAACCCATCGGTCATGCGCGAGAGAACCACCGAAAGCGATGCCGCGCTTTTCCTTGAAAGCATCTTCGCCGACATTCGCTACGCGTGGCGTCAGCTCAGAAGTGCGCCCGCATTTGCTTCGACATCCGTCGTGATTCTTGCGCTGGGCATCGGCGCCAGCACCGCAATCTTCAGCGCGATCAAACCCATCCTGCTCGACCCGCTTCCATATCCCAAGGCAAACCGCATCACAACCCTCTGGGAAAGGTCCGAGGACGTCACACCGCGCGATGTAACATTCAGCACCTTTCACGGATTGTCAGAACGCAGCCGCACATGGGAAGCCCTGGCAGTGATGAAGCCGTGGCAACCGGCGGTGGTGGCAACCGCGCAGAATGCGGAGCCGGAGCGTCTCGAAGGCCAGCGCGTCAGTGCTGACTTCTTTCGAACTCTCGGCATGATGCCCTTACTTGGTAGAGATTTTCAGACAGCTGACGATCGGTTCCGGGGTCCTGCTGTCGTAATCCTGAGCGATCGCCTGTGGCGAAGACGCTTCAACGCTGACCGCTCCATAATAGGAAACCAGGTGCGGCTCGATGACTACCTGTTCACCGTCATCGGCGTGATGCCCGCTACCTTTGAAGATGTGTTGCAGCCCTCTGCAGAACTTTGGGCTGCCTTGCAATACGATCCATCGCTGCCCGCAGATGGCCGCGAATGGGGCCATCATCTCCGCATGATCGGACGTCTGCGGCCGGGCGTCAGCAGAGAGCAGGCCATCAGCGAAGTGGACGGAATCCTGCAGACGCTCGCGCAAATCTACGCCAAAGGCTACGACAGTTCCGGCGGCGCGCCCAAAGGCATGATCGTCAATCCACTGCAACAGGACATTACGCGCAGTGTGAGACCGGCACTCCTCTCCGTTCTCGGCGCGGCCCTGCTCCTGATGTTGATCGCCTGTGTCAACGTTACGAACCTGCTGCTCGCGCGCGGAGCGCAACGCCGTTCCGAGTTCGCCATGCGCGTCGCACTCGGCGCCGGCAAAGGACGTCTCATTCGTCAGTTGCTGACCGAGAGTCTACTGCTCGCATTGCTCGGCGGCGCACTTGGAATCGGCGTCGCTTTCGCAGGGGTGCGAGCATTGGTAGCGCTCAGCCCTGCCGGCCTTCCTCGCGTCAGTGCTATCAGCGTGGATGGCACCGTATTCTCCTTCGCTCTCGGAATCAGCGCGCTCATCGGCATGGGAGTTGGCCTCGTTCCCGCTCTCACCGCTTTGCGCACTCGTCTCGCGCAGAGGGTCCAGCAAAGCTCAAAGCGCACAGTCGGCGGCCACTTCACCCGCCGCGTTCTTGTGGTCGCAGAGGTATCGCTGGCAGTCGTGCTTCTCGTGAGCACGGGACTCTTGTTGCGCAGTATGCAGCGTCTCTTCGCGGTCGATCCCGGCTTCGATGCCACGAACCTCCTCACCATGCAGGTCCAGGAATCGGGCCAGCGCTTTCATAGTGATTCCGTCGGCCTTCAGGTCTTCGACCAGGTGCTCGACAGGGTGCGTGAAATCCCCGGCGTCATCACCGTAGGATCAACAAGCCAGTTGCCGCTTAGCGGCGACCTCGATATATACGGCGTCCAGTTCGAACACGGGCCAGCCGCCGATGGCGCGCTTCGCTACGCAGTGACGCCGGGCTACCTCGAAGCCATGCACATTCCCTTGCTTCGCGGACGCCTCCTCAACGACCGCGATATCGCCGGCGCGCCAACGGCAGTGCTCATCAACGACTCGTATGCAAAGCGCATCTTCTCTGGCGCAAATCAGACTGAGCCAATTAACCCCATCGGCCAGCGCGTTCGCCTCTGGCCCGATATGGGCCGTGGAGACCGGCCATGGGCCACGATCGTTGGCGTCGTGGGCGATGTAAAGCAGACATCGCTGGCGGTGGGCAACGAAGATGCCTTCTATGTGACCACCGCGCAATGGGCTTGGACCGACAATGTCCAGACCCTCGTGATCCGCACCAAAGGCCCTGCCGCTCCATTGACCTCTGCAATTCGAAACGCGATCTGGTCAGTCGACAGAGACCTGCCCATCGTGCGGATAACTACAATGGAAACCCTGCTTGCTACCTCCGAGTCGCAACGCCGCTTCGTACTCCTGCTTCTTGAAGCCTTCGCACTCGTCGGGCTTGCCCTCGCTGCCACGGGGATCTACGGCATGCTCTCCGGCTCCGTCACAGAGCGCACCCGCGAAATTGGCGTCAGAGCCGCCCTCGGCGCGTCACGCAGCAGCATCGTCACGCTGATCCTGCGTCAGGGAATGATACTGACATTTTTTGGGATTCTGATTGGCCTCGCCGCAGCCATGTTTGCGAGCCGCGGCCTCGCTAGCCTGCTCTTCGGAATAACACCACTCGATCCGCTCACTTATCTCGCCGTGGCTTTGCTGTTATGCGCCAT
>Ga0302319_10006020_pt1 | contig 24194 bp, 17 predicted proteins | sample Bog_T0_2_FD_203319 | JGI IMG/M metagenome (GOLD analysis project Ga0302319, IMG submission 203319) | Peat permafrost microbial communities from Stordalen Mire near Abisko, Sweden - Bog_T0_2 | ecosystem: Environmental > Terrestrial > Soil > Wetlands > Peat | place: Sweden: Abisko, Stordalen Mire...
AAACCACTCCTCGTAGAATTGCGAGCGACAGTAATGAGCAATGTGCCCGAAGCACATGGAGAGGCGGTTGTAGAAGCTCTTTGTGAAGAGCGCCGACGCCCACTCCGATTCAATGAAGCGCAGCAACCCGCATTCCCGATCCCTCACCATTCGCGTCAACGTCATTCCCCGCAAGCTCAACGAAAGCGATAACGATGCGCTCACCACTCCGCTCAGCGTGGCTGGCAAGGCTGAAGAGCTTGACGCCGAGCTGCCTTCCGCGTTGGTCCAGTTTGTTGGCGCCCATCTCGAGCTCAAGAACACGCTCGAATCCGCCAAGGAGCAGATGGCAGCGGCCGCGAAGACTGCGAAGGCGGAGGCCCGGTCAAAGACCTCCGCGAAGGCTGCTACGGCCGGAGCCGAGGCCGCCGCGACTGTGACAAAGAAGCCAGCAGAGATTGCACCCAAGCCTGCGGAGCCGAGGAAATCGGAGCCGGCACGCAGCGCGAGCCTCTTTGACATTGGACCAGTCCCGGAGTCAGCTCCCCTGTCCGCATCCGATCAGGAAGAGGAGATTCTTGCCGAAGCCACCGAAGACGAGCCAACCGATGAGCCCGATGACTTGGATGAGGCTGCGTAAGCGGCCCGTCCTTGTTCAACTGGCCTTTCTGTTCTGCGCCAACTGATTTCATCGAAACCGCGTTTACCAGCGCCTTTTCGCGGTCAATCACCAACGGTTTGAGAGGCTGAAGTCCACACTACAAGTTCAGGTTGCGAACGGGCCGATGCGCGTTTTCCGTCACCTGTCCAGCGAGCCTGGCTGAACATTCGTCAATTCTGACCTGTCGGGGCGACCGCGGCCTTTTTGGCGGTCCAGGCCGGCAGTGCTTCTTTCCAATTCTTCATTCATCTTTGCCTCACCACTTCAGATTTAACTGACGAGTTGGCAACAAGAACGAAGCCGCAGGCGCCGCGGTCGCTGCAGTTATGGCATATACTGGGGCCATGGGCTGGATGAGATCGTATCATCAGCTTTGTCGAGCAGAGTTGCAACTCTTTCATTATCAGCAGTCTGCGATTGAAATTCCATAGACTCACCGCGTCCGCGGCAAACGCCCGCAGCTTCCTTCTTGCCTCCTAATCGAAACCGCCTCGGATAAGCGTACAGCTCATCCCCGAACTTCTTGCTCGCGGCGGTTCCGATGTAGGCTAGCGACGATTCGCCCCGAACTCCTCTTTTGCACGCTAATGGCGTTTTACGAAGGCGGCGGATACAAAGCCTTTGGTCTCGCGAGCGACGATTCTCGCACCACTTGCAGTGGAGTTGTGGATGCTCGTGCATCCGAGCCGGCCATGCCCGCGGACTCCAACGAGTTCGCCAGAGCCGCCGAGCTAAAAGACTCTTTGACAGAAGCTAAGATCGACTCAAGCACTTTGAACTGAATCGCATGCTGAGATATTGTTGTAAACATCTCGATCGGATAGGTGTTTAGCTTGGAATCCATAGTACTGAGTCAAAAGACCGTTCCTCGCAGCGTACTTTCTCGACTTGAAACGCGGGATATTGGCCTCTGGGTAGAGACCCTTCCCGAACATCCGACGGCAGAATTGATCGGTTTTCTCTCTTTGCCTTGGCGGTTCGTGGTCTTATCCGATACCGATGCAGTTTTCGTTCAACGGCTGGAGAAGTCCGCATCAGCCGATCAAGTCCTATTGCGCAGACGCGGCTTCGTTCAAATTATCGACAGCGATCCGTCAAGAATCGAACTGGCGACTCGCTCTCTGCCTGTTTACTTGCTTAACGGGAGGCGAGGTGAGAATTCACTCAGTTTCGAATCTCAGCTCAGAAAACTTACGATTCTCGAGGCCATTCGGCGAAGTGAACCTCGCCAAATCCTCGTAATTGGCGAATCAACGCACAGTGCCCCCGATGAATTGAAGCAACTTTGGGCCACCGGTTTTCGATCTGAGATAACGATTGGTAGCAAAGATGCTCGTGCTGTTGCAGGCATCAACGAATGGTCGCGAGTTGTCTCCGGTAACCTTCAAGCAAATATCATCGAGTTGCCCGTTGATGCGATCGCAAGTGCAGTCTTAGAACTTTACAACCATACTTACCCAGAAGATCGAACAGTCGTTCGCGTACGAAACAGCCAGGGCGGATTTGCGACATTTGACTTATCGGATATTGACGATCCCGAACGCCCAATCCTGGAGTTCTACCAAGTTATACAAGAGCGCGATCTGACGTCGCTCGCTCCGGAGGAGCTTTCCCACGAGGAGTTCACTGCATTCTTCCGCGATCCCTCCGAATCGTGGCGGCCCTACGCCGCCGGGCTGCCTTGGCGACGAGATGGAAAGATTCGGGACGGAGTTTTTCAAGTTCTCAAGAAGCTCGACTCTACTGGTCCCGAGGAGAATCGAATAGCTTATATCGCTGCGGAGCCGGGGTCAGGCGGAACGACAATGGCTCGCTTGATAGCGTGGGAGTGCGCTCAGGCAGGCTATCCGACACTGGTAGCGAAGCAAACTCCCTTTCCTCCGGACGCTTTACGCCTCATCAATTTCCTAACCGCGGCCCATGGACTCGTTGAAGCCCGTCAAGACGAATTTGGACGGACTTCGCGGTTATACGAAGCGCCGTGGGTGATTGTATTTGATATTTTGCATTGGCAATCACGCGAGAGTGAGTTGGATCGGTTTAAGACCGAGATACAAAAGTCCGGTCGCCCAGTATGTATCCTGACAGTTTCCGGCTCTTCAATTCCATTGGCCTACCACGTCGGGTCTTCGTTCCGTCATATTGGGAGCATCAACCACATCATCGACCAATCCGAAGCGAAGAAGCTGGGAGAACATCTAAATCGGTTCTTGAAAGTTTACGGGCGCGAACGTTCGACTCGTGAATGGGAGAGTTTTTACTCAGATCACACCGTTCGCCTTATAGAAGGTGCTGCGGCATTTTGGATCACCCTTTCATTCTGGATCCAGGGCCAATATGACCTTTCTGGATCGATTCAGGACTGGCTATATCAAACTTTCAAACGGAGCACTGCTGACAAGATCGTTAAACGAGCCGTATTGGACATAGCCGCGTTTGCAACGGAACGGTTGCCAATTCCAGAAAGCCTGCTTCCTCGTTCTACCGCGAAATGGCCAACCTCTCAACTTCTCTCTGACGTTCAGACAGAACTCGCGTCATTGGGGCTTGTCCGAGTATCTTCGGATGGAATGTATTACTGGGGGATGATCCACGATATCCTTGGACGATTCTTGCTGAACGCGCTTTACTTCGATTTTCAAGCGAGAGAAGAGTTCGGACTCACGGCAGCTAGTTCACCGGAAGATCTCCGCTTTGCATTGCTAAAACGCATTTCGAGTGAACCGAGTCTGGGAGAGCTCGCATTCCGCTCAACCGGCGAAGATTTCGCCACCACAATCTTTAAGGTGGATCAAGACCGAACTGCATTTGCGCACAATTGGCGAGAAGTGTTGAACGCGCTCGTCGAGATGCCGGTATCGCTGCGCGACAACAGCCGCACATTTAGGCATCACGTAGCCATTTCGAGACGAAGAATTGCGATGTTGGATTCTCGAATCTATTCGGTTTCGAATGGAGACCGTTTGGAACTCCTCCGGGCTGCCGTTGCTGACATTACATATGCACTGAATGAAATTCCCTACACCCAAGGCTCTGATTCAAATCTAAACCTTCTGAACTCACTGGCAAGGGCATATCAGGACCTTGAACAAGTCGAAGGAGCGCTTGGCGCTTCCAAAGATCGCTTAAGAGAGCTTAGGTTGTTAGCTAATCAAGCGACAAGAAGAGCGTACGACGAGAGCCCTGCCAACTCTTTTACTATCGAAACTTATGTCAAAAATCTCCTCGTTTCAGCAAAAGAAGATCACGCAGAATCGACCAAGTACTGCGTTGAAGCTTTAGGAATACTTTACTCAGCTCTCAGTTCCAACGAAATTGCATACAGGGCTGCTGAACTCCAGAAATTGGCGGATCAAGCTGTCAACATCTTGTTCAATTATGCTGCGGACATCAGATCACTTTCCGCTCCAAGGACTGCCACTGACGTTCTCGTTCAAGCGTGGCGGATTTTGGCTTCTCGCCACTCTTCAACAGATTGGAGCTTAGGCGATGCTAGTGCGGAAGAAAAGAAAGAAGCTTTAGCACTCCTGTCGAACCCGCTCGTCAGGGGTAATATCCAAGCCATTCGGCTCAGTTACGACCTCACTTCACTGCTGCGTCCCCGTGCATTCAAGGAGCAGCTACAGTATGCCGAACAACTTCAATTATCTAGCTATAAGGCGCATCCGCAGCTCACGCTCGAGTATGCAATCTTGCTTTATCAAGCCGAGCGCGCATTCGAGGGGGACGTGGTCTTTAAGAATCTCAGGAATCTATGGAGAGAAAGCGAACATTTCGTCCACGTTCCTGACCGTCTCCGGTGGCTGCATAACCCAGACGGACTCTCCCTGAAGGTAGTCAGCGCGATTACTGGATCTGACTACGGCAATCGAACTCTTGCCCGCGTAGACGAGTTTCGTTTGACACCCGTGCCGTTCCGTCCCGAAGAGCACGGCATGAGCGCAGTTCGTCCTGGAACTCGGTTCAGATGCCATGTCTCGTTCGGCCACAACGGGCCTTTCCTTCGGCCCGTGACTGCCGGCCCGACGCCAAGCGGTGAACGGCGTGGCTGAAGATGCCGTCCAACTTTATTGCAGGTCTATAGGCTTCGAGCCATCTTGCAGAACAGTCTTGACGGAAGGAACATCTGACGCCGCGCTATTTCGGTTGGCTCGAGATTTGGAATTTAGGAAATCGGGGGTAGATTTATATGGAACTGATTTTACCATCGCCGCTGCCGGTCTCGGGAATGACGGAGGAACGACAGGCATCTTACGAGAGCTATCTCGATTGAAAGGGTTCTCTCGCATAGTACTGACTCAGGATGGCAGGCAGATTTACCGCTTCATCGGCCTCTTCGATAATGACAACGCTGGTCGCTATGCCGCGCGCACATCCAATGCCTTGAATACGGACATATTCGAATACCGGGACGTTTATCGACTTCGGCCGGTTATGCCTAAAACTAGAAATTACGACTTAAAGGCCATGAAGGGCCTCTTCGAATCAGAAAATCTGCCGTATGAGAAGCTGGATTGGGAGTGTGAGGATTTACTCTTATCTTCCTTCGTGGAAGATTTCATACTAGAGCAACCTAAGGCTCTTCGAAGCCGTGCCAAAATGTCAGGACTTGAACATCGCGAGTGGACGGACGAAGGAAAATCAAAACTTCACAAATACGTTTCGCAATATGCTGTGCACGCGGATCTGGAAGCCGTGATCGATGTCATCCGTTGCCTGCGGTCTCTTATGGGACTACCCGCACTCTGACATGCAGATAGGATTACTCCCGAAATGTCGCCCAGTGTTCGCCGATCTGCCTAGGCATGATCCCTCTTGACGAGCCCGAGGCGCTCATCTAGCCCTTCTGGGGTTCAAATTGCGCGTTCTGGGTGGAACTTCCAATCCGGAAGCTCACCAAATACCAGCTCGTTATCGTACTTGACTGGAAGTTCACTCCGGCACATTTCCAACCAATCGAGGAAACTCGTGAGCGCTATGTGAAGTGCAGGTGCTTTAGGGCTTGCGTGCCGCCTGAAGCCGTTTCCACTGGTCCGGTAGCCAGTTAGGGAGTTCGCTTTTGCGCACCTGCGATAAGTTCGTTAGCAACTGCGTGAGATACAGTTGCGGGTCTATATCGTGGCGGCGGCAAGTGCTGGTGAGGCTGGCCAGGATCGCCGCCGTTCTGCCGCCACGCGGATTGCCAACGAAGAGGCTGTTCTTGCGATTGAGAACAACGCGTTTCATCTCGCGCTCCGAAACGTTGTTGTCGATGCTGACCGCACCATCCGTGCAGAACACGTTTAGTTCTGTCCACTGGCCCAGCGCGTAGTTCACTGCCTCGGCCATTGGGTGCTTGGGCAGTAACTGCTCCTTCCAGCCAAGAAGTTGTTCACGCAATTGGGCCAGCATCGGCGCCGACTGCTGCTGACGCAACTGCAGGCGTTCTTCCACGGAAGCATCTTTGCACTGCCTCTCGACCGCATAAAGAGCACGCACCCGCTCTACCGCTTCCCGCGCTATCTCGGGAGCGGCCTTTTCCGCATCGATCACTTTTCTCTTCATGTGTGCCCAACATCCGGCACGCGTGATCTGGTTGCCCGCAACGACGCCGTTGTAGCCGCCATAAGCGTCTGCGAGCAGAACCTCACGATAATCTTTCAGAAAATACTTCGGTCCATCACGACCACGGTTGAGCGTGAAGTCGAAGATGTTGTAAGGATAGCCATCGTCGCCGACATAGACCCACATGCGTGCATTTGTGGTCTTGCCCTTGCTCAGCATGGGCATGATCGTGTCGTCGGTGGCCACCACGTGCGAGGCCCGCACTCGCTCTGCCATCAGTTCGTACAACGGTTCGGCCAGATCGGCTATGTCTCCGCACCACACCGATTGCGTTGCCCGCGAAATCTCGAACCCTTGCCGCTCGAAGATGTCTTCCAAACGGTAAAGTGGTAAGTAGTCTGAAAACTTGCTCGTTACGATGTACGCCAGCAGCCCCGGTCCGGCCATGCCCTTGTCGATTGCCATCTCCGGCTTGGCCGCCGTCTCCATGCGTGGGTTGTTGCCGTTGCTCTCGCAGCTCGTGCAGGCGTACTTCTTGCGCAAATGATGGATGCGTTCGAAGTGGCCGGGAAGATATTCCACCTGCCAGCTTTCGTCCGTGCCGATCTCCCTGCGCTCGACGCCGCAGCAGGGACAGGCCCGTTCAGCCGCATTCAACTCGTGGATCTGGGTAGTTACAGGAAGATTTTCGAAGTTAGCAAGATTGCGCCGCCCTTTGCGCCGCTTCAAGCGCCGAAGTTCTTCTGCCGGTTCGCTGCGCGATGGAACGTCGTCCGGGTTAACCGGTTTGCGATCCATCTGCTCGGCGAAGTTGAGAAGCATCTGAGCCAGATCACCAGGGGATTGCAGACGATCGGCGCGAGGACCGTAGTACCACTTCTTGTATCGCTCCAACTCAAGCTGCAGCCGAAGCATCTCGACACGCAGCTCGTCGCCTCGTCTGGCCTCTTGTTCCGCACGCCGCTCGTGTTCATCAGCCCGTCGCTTTTCGTCGTCGCGCTCCCGCACCAGCGTGCGCAGCATAGCCTTCAGCGCCTGGCTGTCATCGGGCAGAGCAACAAGATTGGCTGCGTTGTCCACTTACATATTGGACGTAAGTCGAGCCTCGCAAGTTACCTCACGCACTAACTCTTTGCACGTTGCTTTTGTTGGTTCCGGCTGAGCGCTCATAGCGTGGCACACGCTTCAGCTTCGACATATCGATCCCATCAAGGATCATCGCCAGTTCGCTCGCACGTAACTCAATCGAACGCGCTCCTGGAGCTATTCGCGGCAGCTTGAAAACTCCCGCTTCAAGACGCTTGTACCACAACACAAATCCGTCACGATCCCACGTCAGAATCTTCAACCTGTCTCCACGACGTGAGCGGAACACGAACAGGCTGTTGCCGGAAGGGTCCTGGCCAATCACCGACTTCACTCGCTCCGCGAGGCGATCGAAACTACAGCGCATGTCCGTGGACTCAGCCGCCAGCCAGATGCGCGGACCCTGCGAATGATCCAACGCGCGCAGACTTGGCAGACCGATCATGCTTCCGCCTCCAGCACGGCCAGCAAAGCACGCAGATGACTCGCATCGAATCCAGGCTCTATCAAAAGGCTGCGCCCCTTGTTCAGCCGAATCTCGATTGCTGGATAACGTTCCGGCGCCGGCCTTCGTTGCTCGCTCGACGGCTTCACTTTCACTTCTACAAACTTCGCCGCTTCGCCCTCGCGAACTCGCTTCTTCCAATCGTAGAACTGCGAATCACGAATCCCGCGGTCACGACAGAATGCTGCCACCGTTTGCCCGCTTGAGAGCTGTTCCAAAAATAGCCCTCGCCACTTCGCCCTCTGCTCCGTGCGGCTTTGCCTCATTACACCAATGTGCCCCACAAACCACCGCAAAACAAGATGAGGTCTACAGAGCGCTCACTAATGAGTTATCGAGTGGGGCTTGGATTTAAAGGGAATGTTTTGTATATGGCGGGAGAGGGGGATTCATATCGCCATGCATCTCCTTGAAAATAAGTTAGATAGAATTTTGCGACAAATATATACACCCAAATGTACACCCATCGAGAAAAATCTGAGTGTTTTTGCTGGCAAAGCCCCCAATACGCAGTTCGCTTCCTCCATTCAGATTATATTGGCAGCCTTGCAGGCAGTGAGGAACGGCTTCTTTAGAAAGTTTGCATCACTATAGGGACATAGATCGGCGGCCCTGAGTGTCTGTGCTAACAGGTCATCGCTTGTTCGACCGACACTTGCCGCTTCTTCGACAATCTGTTGCAACCACGCTTTACCGTCATTTTCGGCACAGAGCTTAGCCTTGTAGCGCTCCTCGATCCCAAAGACCTCTTTCCAAGCCTCAACTTCTTCTGTTCGCCCAGGAGCGACGAATTGAAGATCAATATCGTCCTTACGCAAATTCTCCACGTCCCTGGTATTGAGAGTCACGGTGATAGTGATGTGTGGGGCCAATGTAGCGTAACTGTAGAATGCCTTTCTGCGGGTTTGTCCAGTCTTACGGCTTATTGGGTCGAGGTGTCTTGTCGGGTCTTTCGCAAGTTTGTAGCTGGAATTGCATTCATGGCACATGGGCGCGAGATTGCGAAAGTTTACAGAATTGAACGGGTATGTGCCTTTGGGGAGGAAGTGGTCGTAGGCTTCCCGTGTCGAGTGATTCGGCCCCTTAATGTCATTGTATCCGCAATACGGGCATTTGCCTTTCGTGTTTCGAGCAACAAATGCAGCGTAATGCCCGTCGATTGCACCAATTTTCGAGCTGACTGCCCGAAGGTGGATCACATCCGTAAAGAGGCTCTCACAAAAGCTCTTCAGCACTTTTTTTAGCTCGGGGTTGATTTCATGAATGTCGCCATAGGTGGCAGGCGTCTTGAGTGGATCGCAGGCACAGAGGGCTTCGATGTCGTTATTGTTGTCATACCAGTCTGAGATTCTTTGTTTATGTTCAGGACTGAGGTTCTTAAAGAGATCAAAAATACTCCGGATTGGACCGAATAGCCAGTCCCCCATGTTTCCACGTGTTGCATCGTCCTCCGTGTTGTAAATGTCCAACACAATATTCCGCAAGTCTTCGTGAAGGAGGTCCAGCGAGAAGTCGCCGGACGCCTTGCACCAGACCTCCTTCACGAGGTGGTCCAGATACTCTTGAAATCGCTCGATGTTGTGATTGACGTAGCGGTATGTGAAGAGCATGACGTTACTTGCCCTCCTTTTTGTCGAGCGCCTGATTAATAAAAAGTACTTTCTCCACTGAGTCGCCGAGTTCTTTGCCTACTTCGTCAATGAGCGCGTCCGGGCTTTCATTGTCTTGTAGGCGTTGACGCAGGTCATTGAGCTTATCCAGAGCGTAATCGCCTATCGTTTCCTTTTGACCAAACACTCTGATCGTTATTGCGTTTGAGGACGCCCCGAAGGTATTGAACTTTGCAAAGTCCCACTCAACTTTACCATCCGGATTTTTCTCAAACACAAGAACATTATCTTGTCGGCAATCGGAAATGATGAACGGGGAGTGGGATGTAAGCAGCACTTCACGCATCACGTTCTTCGTCGCTGAATCGGCTTCGAGGGCAGCCCGTAGTGTGGATATATAGGAAGCGCGCCAGTCAGGGTTTAAGTGGGTTTCAGGCTCGTCCAAAAGGAAAAGCGCAGACTCGTGCCGGAAAAGAAGGCAAAGGCCAATGGTGTGGATGAGCTGGTGCTCTCCGTCAGACAATGCCTTGATGTAAATTGTCTCCGGTACGCCTTCCTTGATGAGCGAACCTTCCTTGAACCGCATGATTCGTTCATGAGAGGCGGGCGTTGAGATTGTCTCATTGACGTAGAGGCTGCCGGACTTGTAAAGCTCCGCTTTGGTTTCAATATCCACCTTGTAGTGGTTCAACATGAGCAATGTCTGGAACGACTGAAACAGATTTAGCGCAGACTTTGCGCTTGACAGTTCGTTTGAGTCTTCTACTCTCTCACTGAAGTGAAACTGAAAAGCTTTTTTCGTTGCCTCGTTAACCCAATAGTCGAGGAAAAGATCGCCTCCTTCACCATTTGGAGAGTCATTTTCACCTTCATAGAAGGCGGTCGAGCATTTGATCAGCTTGTCAATCAACCCAAGTTGCAGTGTGCCTTTATCGTCGTAGTAGCCGGACAGCTTCGAGGTCAATTCGACCGTTGTCTTCGATTTGTCCTTTTTCTCTTCGAGCGACATGGACTTCTGCCGTTCCTCGGCAATCTGCAGGCGGTGGAATTTCCGAATGATGATGCGGAACCGCTGAATTCCCTTCAGTCCTATCTCTTTTTCGAACACTCGAAGGATCGCATCATTTGGGAAAAGGAAATGGCAAATCAGAATGGCTTGACTGAACTGTTCATCCAAGTAAATCATCCGGCCTTCCGGCTTGCCGTCATACGGAACATCTTTGACCAGGTGGTCGCAGTACTCATCAAACTGAATGAACCGCATTTTGAAAAAGGGAAGACTAAGGACTTCATTGTGCCCAGAAGAGTAGCCGAGCACGTAGGTGGGCAGGTACGCCTTGACTTCCGTTCGGGTCAACTCGGTTTCCGTGACTTCTCCAGTTCTCAACTTGTTTAGCCAATGAATTACAGGTCGCTTTCCTGCCTGTTTCATAATTCTGATATGGAAGACCGGCCAATCATCTTCTTTCGGCCACGGATCACGCGGGACGATCCTGTTGTTCGGAATGAGGTATTCCAACTCGAATGCATCCGGTGCGGCCTTCTCAGCCTGGAATCCCTCGGGGCTGGCTTCGGGATCGAACTCGAATCCATCGGGCCGGTAGTTGAGGTAGATGCACTCGATGTGGTAAAAAATGGCGGCAATCACTTCCAGGACGTTGGATTTGCCGCTTCCGTTGCGACCGGCGAGGCAATAGGGATGAAACTCAAAGCAACGGTCGTGGTTCCACTCCCAATCGCGGAGGAAATTGATCTCGAAGCCTGCGGATAGGCTGCGGAAATCAACACCGAGTTTTAGACGTAGGAGTTTCATGGGCGCGGGTAAAAGACGATTTCCTTTCGATCCATATCGAACTGTTGTTCCAGAATGCCTGCCTCGATATACTCGAAGACCTTTGCCTTCACGACTTCATAGCTCGGATCTTCTATGTCGTGTACGACCGCCTCCCATATCTCGTTGAAGCTGAATGGAAAAGTAAGAACTTGGCTGAGCGTCCTGTACTTGAAGAAATCCTCTGACCACGGAATCGGATTACCCGGCCCTATATCCAACCACTCTTCAAGCACAAGCATCTTGTCTTCTATTTCTGGAGGAGTAATGAAGCTGCCAGGACGCTTAAACCTTCCGTGGATCGTCGGGTTTTCGGGAACAGGTGTGACTGCTTGCGAATCAACCTCGTCGGCGAGCGTGAGACGGCTCAAGTCCAATTCGCCGCCAAAGGCGCGTTGTTGAAGCGAGGAGAAAAGCGCATGAGTCAGCTCGGCTGAAGACTCTAGGTCCGGCTTTCTTGATATAATCAGTTTTGCTTTTTTCTCAAATTCAGCCTGCAGCTCAAAATCAGCAATTGGTATTTGAATATTCTCAAGGATAGTCTGATTCACCTTATAGATGCCATTCGCAGTTCGTGCACCATCTTCCAATTGCTTACGAACATATGGCTGATTCCAAAGTGTGGCGAAATATGATTTTGAAACCCGCGTGAGATCAATTGACGCTGCAATAATCGTGTCTGGAAAAATGATTCCTATTGCATCGTCAGTTGGAAATTGACCTTGGCCGCAGAGTTTCACACTTCCGTTTCCTCGGCAAATGAGGAAGTCAGCCTTGCCAACGCGAGAAGTCGGCTTAGGCGGAGCCGCAAACATAGCCTCTTTGCGAGAATCCGACTTGAAGAACCCCTGAGTAATTGCGGAAAGCGTAAATACCGTACCAGGGTACTTTCCCTTCGATGCAGGCGATAGCCCGTTTCGCAGCGGCTGGTTCAACAAATCGACTAGCCTGCTTTGGGGTTGCTCTGCAGGATCTCCGAACATATCGAGGAAAACCGATTGAAGAAGCTTTTCTGTCAGCCCGATGGATTCCTGGCGCTGACGGTGGAGTGTATCCGCTTTTTCCAATACTGCGGCAATCTTCCGTTGTTCGTCGATAGGCGGGACTGGAATTTCAACTTTCTCAAGTCCGGAGTATTTTAGGGAGTCCCTTACTGCTCCTTGTGTGTGATGATTGATCTGAGACAGACCCGATTCAGATAGAATGAATCTCCTCAGAAAGGAGGGATGCAGTTCCTGCGATGTGCGAAAGACTATATAGAGGGGACTAACCAATACAGGAGAATCATGTCGAAGGTAATCAATTGATCCGACATTTATCCTTGAAGGGTTATAAGCAAAGGCGCCAGGGGGAACAATTTTGTAGTTCGTCGTGTCCTTGCTGAATACCTGTTTTGTGAAGTAGTCCTCTGAAGGGATGAATCCGCCGTTATTCGTAACTGAAAAGACGGGATACCCAATATCGCCACGGTTCCTCGCAAAGATTTCAGTTACATATCCTTTCAGTGGCTTTGGTAAATACTTGGAACCACGATTCGAGGCAGCCACAGCTGAAGCCACACTGCCGAATTTGGGGCTGTGTTCTGTAGAGCTTGAGCCTTCTGGGACTTTGCCTCCGCTTTGAAGTTTCTTCCTCATCCTAAAATTTCCTCTATTTCGACTATCCCTCGCTGAATCTTGCCCTCAAGCTCTTTGAGCTTTTGGAGAATCACCTTTGGTTCTTCGTATTCTGTTTCGTTCTGATCGGCCTCATGGTACCGGTTGAAGGAAAGGTCATATTTTCTGTCACGAATCTCTGTTACAGGAACGAAGAATGACTTCTCCTTGCGGTGGCCGGGATGCTTTGGATCGCGTGCGTTCCATTTCGTCACTACGCCAGGCAATTCACTGCCATCGATGCGCTGTCGCTTGTCATCGAGGGAGAGTCCGTCGTTATCAAGACGGTAGAACCAGGTGTGCTTAGTTCTACCGCTGCGTGTGAAGACAAGAATGGCTGTAGCCACTCCTGCATACGGTTTGAAGACGCCACTGGGCAGAGAAATGACGGCCTTTAACTCCGCTTCCTCGACGAGCTTCTTTCTCGCCTCTACAAATGCGCTACTGCCGCTGAAGAGAACACCCTGAGGAACAATGATGCCTGCCGTGCCGCCGGTTTTGAGCAAATTGAAGATTCGCTCAGTGAAGAGCAACTCTGTTTTGGTGGTATTGAGCTGGAGACTCTCGTTGATGTCGCCCTTATCGATGCTTCCTGTAAAGGGCGGATTGGCCATGACGATGTCATATTCGCCCTCCTCGGTAAATGTCTTGCTGAGGGTATCCTGGTAATCCACATTGGGATTGTCAATGCCGTGCATCATGAGATTCATGAGAGCGAGACGAACCATAGTGGCGTCGAAGTCGTAGCCATAGAGGCTCTGCTCAAGGATGTCTTTGTTACCTTGCGTGAGCATTCCGCTGAGGCTGCTGCGGACAAATCCGTCTTCGTCGGGTGTGAAGGTCTTGCCTTTTCTTGCCTTCTTCCGTGCAAGCTGAGTGATGATGTACTGGTATGCATCCAGCAAAAATCCGGCCGTACCGCAAGCTGGATCGCAAATGCGGTTGCCGAGCTGCGGATTCACCAGTTCGCTGATGAGCTTGATGATGTGACGCGGAGTCCGGAACTGTCCGTTCTTTCCGGCGCTGCTGATCTCGTTGAGCAGCATTTCATATACGTCACCCTGAATGTCCTGAAAGAGATGGCCATCCTCGCGGGCTTCACGCTCGATTTCAATGAAGATGTCTTCTATGATGGCGATGGCGCCTTGCAGAAGGTTGGCGCTAGGGATGAGGAAGACTGCGTTGGCCATGTGCCTGGTGAACGCAGTGCCCTTGCCGTTGAGCCCTTTGATGAATGGAAAGACTTTGTGCTGCACATGGGGCAGCATGAGTTCCGCCTTCATCTCCTTGAAGTAGCTCCAGCGCAGAGTGGCCTTGTCAATGGGTTCTTTCTTTGCCGTATCGTGAGGAAGATAGAATTTACCCTTGAAGCGAGAGGTGAAAGTGTCGCCGGTAAACTCAGCGTCCTTTTCGCGTTTGAGGTCGAGTTCATCGAGTTGCTTCATGAAAAGCAGGTAGGTAATCTGCTCGATGGCGGAAAGCGGATTCGAGATTCCGCCCGACCAGAAGCGGTCCCAAAGTGCGCGAATGAGGGATTGCAGTTTGGCGTTGAGTTGAAGCATGTTAAGCAGCAAGCCTTTCAGTTAGAGCAAGTATTTCGTTGATTTCCGCCGGTGAAAACACGCCGCGAATTCCGCTGGGGTGAATGACGGTGAAAGGAGCCTGAATCAGATCGCGCTTCTCGATGCCCCCGCGATGAATTAGGTAGTCACGCAGGAGATTGAGGAACTGAAGCTGATGGCTGGTAAGTTTTGGATGCTCGACAATGAACTGGTCAATCGAGCGTGAAACGGTGTCTGGGAAGCTTTCGAGGATTTCGATTCCCAGAATGTGGCGGATGAATTTGAGAAACGGTGCCGACTGATGTTGGTAAACGCGGCGCAGAAGCTGAAGCGTGATGTGCGGATGCTCGTCGTGGAGCTGCGCGGCGAGAGTTTCAGCATCCATTTCGTCAACAGGCTGGCCATCACGAATCTTCTGGAGAATGGGATTGCTCGCGGTAAGCTCCTTCACTCTCTGCTCCACCAACTGCCGATACTGTGCAATGCTGAGTGATTCATGCTCAGGGCCGAACTCGACGAATTCCTTGGCGGCAAGCACATCAGCAAAGTTGAACTTGGCTGGACCGTCGCCGACGCCACGACCGTCGCGGAAATGCATGAGAGGAGCAAGCTGCTCGGCGAGGTGATCGAAGCTCTGGTCGGTCATGGTGGCCCAATAGTGATTGGTTTGAGACTTTTGAATGATTCCAGCTTGTTGGGCAACGACGTTTACGGAGAGCGGGAGTTCACTGATCTGCGCCACAAGGTTTTCCGTGAGTGCGGCGTACTTCTCTTTCTCTCCCTTCATGTGAGCGAGAGAAGCCTCCAGAACGTCCTTCTCGAACCGCATAGCCTTGAAATCTTCCTGAGAAACGACACGAAAGAGTGGCTGAATTGCGTGACGCAGGAAGGCCAGGTGCTCTGCCGTGAGCGGCTGCCAAAAAACTTCATCCTGACACTGTACGAGTTGCGCCTTTGCCTCCATAATGGTGACCGAACGCACCGGGAGTGCGGCAATCTGAGCACGGAGGGAGGTAATCTCCTTCTCCGCAATACTGGCGTGGCCAAGTGATTGCGCAGCTTCAATCTTGTCAATGCGAACGCCGACGTAGCGCACGGGTAGCGGGATCTGCGGCTTGGGTTCCTTGCCCTTTGGCGTGAGCTTAAAGTATTCGAAGTTGTCCCAGCAGTCAATGATCTGGAAGACATCCTTCTCTGGACACCAGGACTTGATTTTCTCCGATTCCAGCAAGCGGGTGCCGCGGCCGATCATCTGCCAGAACTTCGTGTAACTGTAAACCGGCTTGGCAAAAACGAGATTGACAATTTCCCGCACATCAATGCCGGTATCCAGCATATCTACGCTGAGCGCGACGCGGGGCATATCGTTGCGCGTAAACTGATCAAGCAAACCGCCCTTGCCGTAAACGCGAGGATCGTCCGAGACCATCACCTTGGCCAACTCACCTTTGTATTCAGGGTAGAGGGAATCGAAGATAGCTTCAATTCGCCGAGCGTGCTTCATGGACATACAAAAGAAGATGGTTTTTCCAGGAAGGACGCCGTTTGGGTCCTTGATGGACTCCTCCATGAACTCCTTCACGATAAGAGCATTCGTGGCATGATTAGTAACGGTCTTTTCAAGATCGCTGCCCTCGAAGTTGATCTCTTCGATGTCCTTGCCATCGAGGATAAGCTGCTTTTGGTCGTCAAGGCTGATGGTGCGCTTGCTGATGCCTTCATCCTGGAATTTGGTCTTTATCTTAAGGACGCGAAAGTCACAGAGGTAAGGCGGAACGTGATCGATTGCTTCATCGTATGAGTAGGCAAAGGTGGGCAGTCCATCCTCGCATTCAAATAATGCAAAAGTATTGTGATCTACGACATCACGAGGCGTAGCAGTTAGGCCGAGTTTGATGGCGTTGAAATAATCAAGCACTTCGCCATAGGTGTTGTAGATGGAACGGTGGCTTTCATCGATAACGATAAGGTCGAAGAAATGCGGCGAAAGTGTGTTGGATTCGTCACGAATGATGTTGAGCATAGTCGGGTACGTGGCGACGAATATGCGGCGATCTGTGGCAATGGCCTTTTCGCCGAGTTCCGGCCAACGGGGTTCGTCAGGAATATGCTCTTTGAAGGCGTCGAGTGCTTGACCACGCAGGGCGATGCGGTCAACGAGGAAGAGGATGCGTTGTACACGTCCAGCGCGCATGAGGGCGTCAACCAGAGCTATGCAAGTGCGGGTCTTACCGGTGCCCGTTGCCATGACCAAAAGAAATAGGCGGCGATTCCGCTCGATACCTTCCATGACCGATCGGATGGCCTGGAGTTGGAAATCACGACCGGCGATAGCCGTGTTGATCAGCTCATCTGAGAGGGGTTTCTTGTACTTCCGTATGAAGAGAAGGCGCTCAAGGTCTTGCCGCGTAGGGAAGCCATGAACCTTTTGTGGCGGGGCTTCGCCAAGGTTCCAAAAGAAGATTTCATGGCCATTCGTATAGAAGCAGAAGGGAAGATCACCGCCATTCTGCGCCTGAATGCTCTGGCAATACTGTTTGGCCTGCTCACGCCCGAGTTCTGCATCCTTGGAAGATTGCTTGGCTTCGACGACAGCCAGTGACTTTCCGTTCCTGCCCAAGAGAACGTAGTCACTGAACTCCTTGGCGGCGGATTTGGTTGGATTCTCATCCAGAACCGAACTCGTCAGGCTGCCTCCGTTACCATGATTCGACACAAAGAACTCTTCGATCACCTGCGTTCGATCAGCAACGTTCCAACCCGCCTCCTTGAGACGTAGGTCGACGATTTCCTTCCGTGTTGTAAACTCTGTTGGCATCTTGTCCGAATTCGAGCAGCGTTGAAAAGAAGCGCTCTGGCCTGACTACGGTATGCAGTGAGTGTAGCTCTGGTGTCGTGCTTCCGGCAACCGCTTGAAAAAGAGCTGGTTAGCGCCCCTCTGGGCGGTTCCTCAACTGAGCCACGCCCTATTTGGGTTCGCTTTATGTTCGTTGAACGTCAGAATCCCGCTGACTGCCTTGACTGAAATCTGGGAATTGTTTCTTAAGGCGCTCCACGGTGTAACGCCATTTGGGTGAAGTGGGCTTGCAGACGGTGTTCTGGTTGCCAAAAAGACCAATTTCCTGGACAGCCTTCTCCAGTGGAACCGTTTGAAGCCACTGGACAGGTACGAAATACTCGCATTTCTCAGGATCGTCAACAAAAGCTCGGTGGTAGCTGCCGGATTGGATGAGGTCGAGAACAGGAACGTCGCCCTGGGGTGTAGCCACTTTGAAGTCGGCTGCTTTCTGTGAACGTCCGGTCACACGACCCACGCCAACGAAACCCCTTCCAGGAACTTTGACCCAAACCCGATCTCCTGGGTTGAGGAGTTGAAGCGTCCTGCTATACCATGGACCGCCGCCGCCGGAGACAAAGCCGTATTGCACTGCTTCTGGCCAGGAGCGTGATTCCGCATCACCGAAAGAACAGTAGAATTCACCGTTCCAGGGTTCGTTTGAGCTGTCGGATGTTGCCGCGCTAACTTGGGTGCGGATAGGGTCAAGCAGCCATGCACGGCTGAGCAACTGCTCTCCGCCAAGGTTGAATATCTGAAAGCAAAGCACGTTGATAGGTATTTCACGCTCGCTTAGGTAAGCGACAATTCTCTCCGTGCTATCGTCGAGAGATCCGGCAACTATGATGATCTGGTGGCTATGGTTGAGAGTCTCTTCGTCGAGTGGCTGGCCAAAACGTTGCAGAAAGTCCTGCGATAGGCTATGACCGGGCAACAAACGTCCGTAGATGGCAGCGATGTCTTCGGGCCGCAGTTTCTGTACCCACCCGGCGTAATCGAGAGCCTGCGCTACAACTTCACGCGGGGTTCGGTCCCGTTTCACTTCGATCAAAACAAGAGAGCCATCGGGGGCGACTGCCAACAGGTCAATCCGTCCACCGAAGCCGGTATCTTCTTGTCTTCCAATCAGCATCCATTCATCAGAGAGAAGGCTTGGGGCTCCGACAATCATCGTTTCCAACAACTGCTCTTTGGCAAGTGACGATTGGATGAGCGGCTCTGGCTTGGGTGCGACCTTCCATATGGCGGTCTGAATCGGCATCAGATTGGCTCCTTGTTGAGAACCTCAGTAGTATAGACGCTCGGCGGCGTTTCATACGCGGCATATTGTTGACCCTTCGCCGCACTCTGCGAAGTTTCAGACAAGCTCTTTTTTCTCCATCTTCTCCCACGGTTAGGTTTTTTCTGGTACATTCGGTTTCAATCTCTCCTTTTTTCCCTCATACAATGAACCCACTACGCCTGTGTGTGCGAATTTACCGCGAAGTTCTGTGAATACAGCCGGTTAGTGTAGTGACATATAATACATCTATGATACCTTATACATCATGATAGGAAGGAGCATGGCCCCACCGAAGAGGACGACTACCCGCCCAAAGCGCAGAATCGTTGCACCCGCAGAGAAACGGACTCAAATCCGGCTCACCGTGGATTCCAAGTTCACCAAAACCTATTTCGGCCAGCTTTTTGCCGTGCTGAAAATCCGCAGAAAGAACGCCCTGGCGGAACACATCATCATGAATTTCAAAACCAAGGCCGCGCAGGCACAGCTTGTTGCGTTCTATAACGGGTCGTGGCTGGACATTCCGTTTCAGAGCATTGACACATCGTTCGTCTTCCCTCTGACCCACGAGATTGCCGATGAACTGGAGAGAGTGGGCGGGGAAATTCTTGGAGGCGTGAATAAATCCAAGACGTTTCGCGTGATGGTGGCCTACTTTGCTGCCGTCCACAAACTCAAGACGCCAACCCGCCCCACATCTGTGTAGTCGCGGTCAGTACATATTGATGGCGGCGACCACATCGACGCGATGATTGCGGAAGGTCTGCTGCCGACAGCAATAGACCTTTGCTCATGCTCTTCGTGGGCGCTGACGGGCGGCTTTTTCAGCAACGGACTACCTGCCGCCTCTTTCCTGCTGGCGTTGGCGCGGATTCGCCAGACGTTGTAGAAGACGCAGGGCGTGTTGCATCTCCGGGTCCGTGAATTGGACTGAGATCCCGTTTTGCGCCGCGACCTTTGTGACCATCCGCTTCCACTCTACGGTGCCGGTACACGCGATGCGTGATCCGTATTTTTGGATGGCCATCTCCAATCCGAAGAGGACGGCGGCTTTATCCTGGTTGAGCACGGTGACAATGCGCCCACGGTCAATGACGGAAACCTGCCCGTTCAACGTGTACGAAACATCGCCGGTCTTGCGGTCAATTTGCCAGATGCGTGTCGCGGCGATCTGATTGGCGAGCGCCTGCTGCTCCTGTTGGGCTGCAAGCCGCTGTTGCGCGAGATCAGCCCAGTCTGCGCTGCCGTCAGGATCAGGCGGTGGACCGATGTGCATCGCGTTTGCTTCCAGTCTTGCATCGAGCCGTCGCTGATTGCGTTGGTCGGCATAACGCCATCCTCGAAGTTGGGCGGCCGCCCGCGTATCTCCCTCGGCGGCTTTGTCTGCTACCCATGAGCGGAGATTCTTCGGAAATGCCTCCTGCCTTCTCTTTTGAATGGACTGTTTCAGCGCGCGTACTTCGAGAACCGATTGCGCCGCCGCCTGGGAGAGCAGGACTTTCTTGTCCGGCCATGACAGAGCGGATGCGCGAATCTCCTTCTTCTGTTGCCTCAGAACGTCACGGAGGTATTGCGTGCAGTCCCTGCCATCTGTGGTGAAGGCTTTGCACACCTCCCGTTGCCGATTGCGATACTGGTTATATTCATCCATCAGGGCGGAACGGTCAGCCCGTCGTTGCGATTTACGTTCTTCTCTCTGTGCTGCATTACGTTCGCTATGTTGTGCCAGATGTGGTGCGGATTGTTGAATGGATGTTGAGGCTGGTGTCCACGGGCCAAGAACAGATTCTGTGGTCTGACGGTTGACCCTCCCAGCGAAGTTGTTGCGGAATACGTCGGACGCTTTCACGCGAATGTTGTGGTCGGTTGCAAGGACAGTGTATCCGCCCGATTCCCCCTTCTCAAGGCGAAGACGATATTTTACAAGAAATGTGTGAAGGACTTCCCATGAGACATTCTGGCGAGTTAGTAGCGTTCTTACAAGCGGAGCAACTTCTCGACGCATGTAAGTTTGCAAGGATTCTTCATCGTGATAATGCTCATACTTTGCGGCTGCACCTTTCGGTTGTTGTCCAGCAGTACGAAGCGCGTTACGTTCCGAATATGACGCGCGTACTGCCTGCTTCGATTGCTCATCCCAACGTGTCGGACCCACCGTGTGTGTCCAGCCATGTTTCGCTTCGAGGAAGCGCATTGCGGCATCAAGCGTCAACCAGTTCCGATAAGGTGTATGCGCTTTGAAGGTCTCAGGATGAACCTTGTTGACCATGATGTGGATGTGAAAGTGCTTCTTATCATCGTGGGCAACAACCATATATTGATGGTCCCGGTATCCAAGTGTTTCCAATGTGTGCAGAGCGCAATTCGTCCATTGCGGTCGAGTCGGACGTTCTCCCGGTGGCCATGCCAGTTCATAATGACAAAGAGCATCCTTGCAGCGTGGGTTCAAAAATGCAATCCCCTCCATCTGAATTGCGACCGTGTCCAATCCGGCAACGTTGTCCGACAACACCACATCTCCACGCGAAAGAAGTTCCCCTGTATCGGCGTCACGTTCCGTAGTTAGGTACTTGCATAGCCGCCTAAAGCTGCTCGCGTGTTGCCGAGTTGGTTGCACCTTGGCGATCATGTTCACTCCGCCGTATTTTTGTTGAAGGTGGCAAGTGCCGTGTGCAGCTCAGATAGTAGCGAGTTGAGTTCACGGCGCAGTTCTTCCTCGTTAGGAAGGCCCTTTATCTCCATCAGCAGATGTTTTTGCAGTCCAAACAGCTTGCTGAGTTCGGCAGCAACCTCGCGGCTTACTTTAGAACGTATTGGCCGATTGAGAGCGCATTTACGAATGAAGTCGCTGACCGTCAGGCCAGCGAGATGAGCCTGTTGGCGAATAGTTTCCTTCTCTTGGGACAAGAGTTTGATGAGAAAACCTCGGCGATGTTCTGTCTGCTTTGGCCTTGCCATTTCTGTGCTCCTGATGCTCCTGTGGGGTTTCGGGGCGAAGCCCTGAGCAAGGTGCGCAGGCCCAATCCCAAGTAGCGAAGCGGATTGGGTTGGGGCCGGTGGATATGCCAAAACGACCGCAGGGAGTTTCGGTATATACAGCGCCTACCTCGCCTTCACGATTACCCGCTTTTTCATCCCCTTCATCATTTTATTATACAACTGACATTTAGACGGTTATTATAGTATAGTGACGGCATATGGAGAATGAGGCACGTCGTAGAGCGCAGGTACTCTCGTCGCACAATATCGAGGAGTTTCGTGCGTATTTGAAGGAAAAGGCGAATGAACCTGCACCGGAGCCTGCTTTGTACAGGATGGGCGGGATTGTACGGGCGGTATTCCCTCAACTGTGTTTACTGAGGAAACGGGGATACTCGCTCAAAATGTTGGTCCATCTTTTTGAGGAGAACGGCCTGAGAATCACCGCAACTGCATTGTCGGGCTACATGAAGAAACTGGATAGGGAAACGGAAGGTGCGTCGGCAATTGAAGTTCATAAACGGAGAACACAACCTTCGCCACCCGGTTCGTAAGCTTGCAAACACTTGGCAATGAAACCGGCCGTACCGCTGTATGTAAGGGGAGAAATGATGATCCTGTCACGCAACAACTTTCGAACGATGTTGGGAAGGAATAGCTGTGATGTTGGCTTAGACAAAAGGACATAACCGTGCTGTGCATCCTGGAGAAAAGCCCGACAAAGAGCGCGAGGGAATCAAGGTTGTCTGCGCTGACTTGCGGACAATTTCGACGTCACTTTGCTCTGTGGGCTTGGTAAATCCGCACGTAATTCAAACGCAACTCAACCTATGAGGTGAAGGAATGCCGAGAAAGATTCTGAGATTGCCGATTGTATTGGATCGCACTGGCCTTTCACGCAGCACGGTCTATCAGCGCGTAACGGAAGGAAGATTCCCAAGGCCAGTGTCGCTGGGGGACAGGGCTGTCGGCTGGATTGAAACTGAGGTCGAGGAGTGGATTGCCTGCCAGATCGAGGCCAGCCGGGAACTCTGCGGCCAGAGAGCCGGAGTGAATCGTTCGTCGGCGAGATGACGTCCGGCGCGGGATTCCGGCGTGGCAGTCATCTGGGATTGGATTGCAGGGCACGACCTGATTCTCTCCCGGCCGAGCTGACCGAATGCCTACGCCGCAGTTCCACGGAAGGGCAGTACCTTGCCGCCGCGCTGGGTCCGTTCCAGAAAATCCGCCCAGTCCTGCATCATCTTGGCCCGTGGCTCCAGGTAGAGGGCGTGGTTGTAGGCGGCGCTTATGGCGTTGCGTGGAGCGTGAGCAAGCTGCAATTCGATATAGTCATGCGCGTATCCCTGCTCATGCAGTATGGTGGACGCCAGACCACGGAAGCCGTGGCCGGTCATGCGCCCTTTGTAGCCCATGCGCTTTAATGCTGCCAGAATGGTGTTGTTGCTCATCGGATTGGCCGGGTTGAGGTCGCCGGGGAAAAGCCATTCGTTGCATCCAGTGAAATCGCGCAACATCTCCAGCACTTCCAATGCCTGCCTTGCCAGCGGCACAATGTGCGGAGTGCGCATCTTCATCCGCTCGGCGGGTATGTCCCAGCGGGCATTCTCCAGGTCAAATTCCTGCCACTTGGCTTCGATCAATTCAGTGGTACGCACAAAGGTCATGGACATCAGCTTCATTGCCAACCGTGTGACCTGCTTTCCCTGATAAACCTCGATGCGTCTGAGCAGGGTTGGCAACTCCCTGGCATCAACGCGGGCATAGTTGGTTTTTGGAATGGATTTCAGAATGTCGCTCGGGCGAATCTCCGTGGCCGGGTTGCGTTTGGCATATCCGTGGGCGATACCGAAGCGAAACACCTGCCCCACCGTCTCCAGAGCGCGTTTGGCAATATCCCGTGCGCCGCGATCCTGAATCGCGTTGGCCATCGCCACCAATTCCGGTGCCTCGATCTCTGCAATGGGCCGCGCACCGAGGCATGGCAGAATATCGGACGCCATGCGCCGCCGGACCGAGTCCACATGGCGTGGGCTTTTCCCCTCCTGCCAATGCTCCAGCCACTGTGCGGTTATGCTCTGGAAGGAGTTCTCGACCGCGATTTTCTCTGCGGTCTTCTCGGCCTTCCGCTGCGCCATCGGGTCAACACCGGTCGCCAGCAGCTTACGGGCCTCGGCGTGGCGTTCTCTGGCCTGCGCCAGCGAAACGTCTGGATACTTGCCCAGGGACATGAGCTTTTCCTTGCCCTCAAACCGATAGGACCAGCGCCAGAGCTTCCCGCCGGTTGGCTTGACCCAGAGGTAAAGTCCGCCTCCATCGCCCATGCTGTAGGCTTTTTCCGCCGTCTTGGCCCGTTTGATCTCCGTATCGGTCAGTCCGACCATACCCTATTCCTCCTCGTCTAGGAAAAGTACACCCACTTCAAAAACAGAATACACCCAAAAGTACACCCGCCAGAACACGGCTGCACTTGGATGCATCTGGACGCAGAAAGACGTAAAGCCTAGCATTTGCTAGGCTTTACGTCTTTCTATTGGATGTCTTGGTATGTTCTTGGAAGGGTTCCTGGCGGAGAGAGGGGGATTCGAACCCCCGGTACAGCTTTTGACCGTACAACGGTTTAGCAAACCGCCGCCTTCAGCCACTCGGCCATCTCTCCGCGCC
>Ga0302319_10006030_pt1 | contig 24186 bp, 21 predicted proteins | sample Bog_T0_2_FD_203319 | JGI IMG/M metagenome (GOLD analysis project Ga0302319, IMG submission 203319) | Peat permafrost microbial communities from Stordalen Mire near Abisko, Sweden - Bog_T0_2 | ecosystem: Environmental > Terrestrial > Soil > Wetlands > Peat | place: Sweden: Abisko, Stordalen Mire...
GGAGGAATCGCTAGTAATCGTAAATCATCAAGTTACGGTGAATACGTCACCAAGTCTAGTACACACCGCCCGTCACACCATGGGAGCTAGTTTTGTTCGAAATATTTGAAACTTTATTATTTATTTATGAGATTATTAAGTATATTTATTACTTAATTTTATATTTTGATAGTGGATCTTTTGATATTATTATGAAGTTAGTGACTGGGGTGAAGTCGTAACAAGGTAGCCGTAGGGGAACCTGTGGCTGGATTTAATTGTAGTTAGTATGAATTTTAATTTAAATTTTTTTTTATTTGATATAAAAGTTTTTATATTTTGAATATAGTGAATATGATTGACATTGTGGATATGGTGGATATGGTGGAAATGGATAGACACGCCGAGCTTAGAACTCGGAATTTGAGGGTTCAATTCCCTCTATCCGTAGCAAAAGTAGTGAAGATATAGTTTATTTAGTAAAATGTTGGATTCATAATCCAGTGAAGTAAGTGCAATTCTTACTATCCTCATCTATTTTGAAATATATTATTTAATGAAAAATTTTATAAATTTTTTTAAGTTATAGAAATGTATTAAAAAAGCATTATTTATATATTTATTAGTGAAATTTTAATAAAGAATTAATTTTTTATATAATTTTATTATATTTTATTGATTTGAAAATAACTTTTGAATAAAGAATTTATTAATTTTGGTATTGAATATTTTTATAAAGTATGAAAAATAATATTTTAATAAATAATTATGGAAGATAAAAAACGTGAAAAAATTGAAAATTTTATTATTTATATAATAGAAAAGTATACATGGAGTTATTTATTTAGTAGATTGAAATATTTTTTAAATCCTTTTACTATTGTAAAATTTTTTATAAATTTTATACATTACATAAAAAGAAATATTTTAAGTCTCTTATTTTTTTTTTTTGGTTTTAAAGAAAAAGATCATATGTGATTGTATGCTAAAAAACGTTTTTTTTTAATTAAAGTTAAACATTTTTTTATTTTAATTTTTACATCTTACTTTGGTTTGGGTTATTTGTATGATATTTATGCTCGTAGAAATTGAGTATCTTTAGATAATTTTAAAGTTGTAAATATACCTAAAAAAGAATTTGATCGTAGAATTTTAAGAGAGCTTGTTCCTATAAAGGGTCGTCATCAACAAGAAGAACCTTGACATTATGTATATTATTTTGAGCGTTTTGAATTGGCACATAGCGTAGATATGTGAATACATGTGATGTCTTTTGTTTTAATTATAAATTTTTTTTTTTTTTTATCTTTTTTTTCAAGAACTGCACATGAAGTTGTGTATGATGAAGATAATAGACAGATATTTATTATAATATTTTTTGGTTTTTGTTATAGTTTTGATTTACTTTTTGGAAATTATTGTTTTATATATATAGGTATGTTTAGTTTTATACCATATTATGTTATACATTTTTGTTTCTTTTGACTTTTTAATTTTCTTGCGTGATTTACTGAAGATCCAGATACGTATACGGATGGTTGATTGAATCAGCTTTTTTTTAAAGGTTCTGATTTGATTGAGAGTGACTTATATGATTTGCCAGAAATGAGTCCTTATGATGGAACTTTACATAAATTACCTAATATTTATACTATAGATACTACTTTTGAAGTTGAAAAGTTAATTGAGACTAGAAAGGAACGTTATCAAGATGTTACAGAAGGTGGTGAAAGTTATGATTTATATCATGGTAAATTTTGGAAGTGAGATTGAAATAAAGAAATTTTAGATAATATTGATTATAATATGACAAGAACATTTAGATATATATGATATACTACTTGCCAGATAGAGTCGTCGTTTGTAGAAACTTTATATGAGTTTTTAAATAGATATTATAAAAGTATAGCTTTTATTGCTGAAGTGGAATACGGTTTTCGTGCGGATGATTACATAATCTCCAATTCTATAAATGAAATAGAAATGTTATCTTGAAGTGATGAGTCAAGGTCTTTAGACAAGGAGGATAGAAGTTTGTTTGTTTGTAATTTATGATTGACTGATTTTCCTTTGTTATTACGTTGAGGATATCTTTTATATTGGTTTTATATTGAGTATAAATTAAATAAAATTTTTAGTAAATTAAGTGTACCTGCAAAAAAATCTACGTTAATATTTTTTTTACCAAGTTTTAAACGGTTTTTTGGTTTTAAAATAGAGGAAAAACAGATTTATAAGTATAAAGATGGTTATGTTAGTTTTGATATTATCCCTCGTGTTTATTTAAAAACTGATATTAATTTTGATTGAGAATTGTATAATAGACCTGATATTGAGTATGAGTCTATTTCAATGCAAGTATATACTTTATTAATAAAAATTTTTAATAATAGTATTTATTTTATTTTAAATTTTTTTGGTTCTTTTAGATTTTGAATTGCAGTTTTATTATTTTGGAAAGAAGGTTCTCCTTTTCGAACATTTTTTTATTGATTTTTTGTTTTTGTTCTTTGAAAATTTGTTTTTATATTTTTGAAGTTTATAATATCTATACCGTATAGACTTTATAGTATTATTTGTTTTATTAATAAGTGTTTTTATAATGTTTTTTGGAGTATTTATTATTTAAATATTTTTTATTGATCTTTTTTATTAAATTGTTTTTATTGAATTAGATTTGTATTTAGGATTATTTTAAAAAAAAATCGTCCTTCAGGCTCTTTTAATTATTTTAACCCTTCTCCATGAAGAAATTATAATGTGACTAAATTTTGGAAGAAATTTTTAATTTTATTTAAAGTTAATATACCAAAAGCATTTAAATTGCATCAAAAAGAGTCTTTTTCAGTTTGATCTAGAAAATGAAAAAAAAATTATTAAAAAAATAGTTTTATGTTAGGTTTAAAAAAAAAGGTTTTAGATTTTTTTATTATTATTTTAGTGTTTTTTATAAAATTTTTAATTATATTTTTTTTAGTAGAAATTTTTTTAAATTTATTTTTTTATTTATTTAGTTTAAATTTTTTATTAGATATAATATTATTGTTATTATTTTTTATATTGTTTTTGTGTTTTATACCTAGGGAGGAAAGTATTAAAATTAAACAGTATTCTTTATGTTTTAGTATTGTAATTTTTATATTGACTTTATTTTTGTGAATTTTCTATAATGGTGAACTAGGAGAATTTTCTTTTGTATTGCATTTGTCTTGATTAAAAATGTTTAATATATATTATAGCGTTGGTATTGATGGAATTTCTATTTTTTTTATTATATTAACAACTTTTTTAATTCCGATTTGTATTTTGGCTAGTTGAGAAAGTATTCAATATAAAGTTAAAGAATTTATGATTTTATTACTTATTACTGAATTTTTGTTAATAAATGTTTTTATAGTTTTAGATTTATTTTTTTTTTATATATTTTTTGAAGGTGTATTAATACCAATGTTTTTAATAATAGGTTTATGGGGGTCTAGACAAAGAAAAATACATGCTGCATATCAATTTTTTTTTTTTACTTTGTTAGGTTCAATAATAATGTTATTAGGTATTATAGTAATATATGTTGAAATGGGTACTAGTGATATTCAAGTTTTAATTCATACTACCTTTACTTATGAAAGACAATTATTTTTATGATTTGCTTTTTTTTGTTCTTTTGCAGTAAAAGTTCCAATGATTCCGGTACATATTTGATTGCCTGAAGCACATGTAGAAGCGCCTACAGCGGGTTCCGTTATCTTGGCAGGAATTTTATTGAAATTAGGTGTTTACGGCATTATTAGAATTTTAATTCCAATGTTTCCGGATGCTATGATATATTTTACACCTTTAGTTTTTACTATGTGTATTATTGGTATTATTTATTCTGCGGCGACTACAATAAGACAAATTGATTTAAAAAAAACAATAGCATATTCTTCGGTTGCACATATGAATTATGCGATGTTAGGTTTATTTACAAATAATGGTCAAGGTATAGAAGGTTGTTTATATTTTATGTTGGGACATGGTGTTGTTTCTAGTGCTTTATTCTTGTGTATAGGTATGTTATATGATAGATATCATACAAGAAATATATTGTATTATGGAGGATTAGTTCATGTTATGCCTGTTTATAGTATTTTTTTTTTAATATTTGTTTTAGCAAATATAGGATTACCTGGTACTGTTAACTTTATTGGTGAATTTTTAGTTATGGTTGGGGTTTGAAGAAGTAATACAATTGTTATTTTTTTCGGTTCTATTGGTATGATTTTAGGTGCTGTTTATGCTATTTGAATGTACAATAGAATAGTTTTTGGTGCTATAAGATTTTATTCTTTAGAATATTTTGTGGATATTAACAGAAGGGAATTTTTAGTTTTAGCACCGTTAGTATTTTTAGTTTTTTTTATGGGAATATATCCTATGTGTTTTTTAGAAATTATGAATATGTCTATTAATAATTATATTTTTATTTACAATTAGTTTTTTCTAAGGTAAGATGGCTGAGTGGTTAAAGCGGCAGGCTGTAAACTTGTTGAATTTTGGTTCATCGAAGGTTCGAATCCTTCTCTTGCCATTTTTTGTTTAATTTTTGTTTTTTACACTTGGTGGAACTGGTAGACACGATAGACTTAAAATCTATTCTACGTTATTGTAGGTATCGGTTCAAGTCCGATAGTGCGGATTGAAAGTTATTTATATTTTAATTTATTAAAAAAAATTATGCAAGATTATTTTAAGTTATCTTTTAAACAATTAATGTTATCAAATGTGTTTTTGGGATCTCGTAAAGATTCTTTTAACATGATTATGAAACCTTTTATTTTAGGTTATAGAGGATCTTTTTGTATTTTAAATTTATCTCATACTTATATTCAATTTAAATTGATAATTCATATATTGTTTAATATTGTTTTTTTGCGAAAGAAAATTTTAATGGTAAAAGAAAATGATCTTTATAATTTTAAAATTAGTTTAGAAGCAAAAAATTTATATTTTTATAATAAAAAATGAATTGGTGGTTGTTTGACAAATTTTAAAATAGTTAGTCGTCATCCTAAATTTTTAGAATTAAGTAAATCTTTTTCTAATTTACGTAAATTAAAATATTTACCTTCTTTTATTTTTTTATTTGATCCAAATATTTCAGAAGCAGCGTTATTTGAAGGGTATGTTTTGGGTATACCGACATCTGCTATAGCTAATTCTGATTGTTTATTTTTTGAATCAATAAATTATCCTGTTTTAGGAAATACCGAATGTTATGAGTCTATGTATTTTTATATGTATGTGTTGCGTGATGCTATAAAATTAGGTTTAAAAAAGGAATGTATTAAAATTTTGCGTATAAAAAAATTGAAAAGCAATTTGAAAATTAGATTGAGAATTAGAAGAAGGAAAAAAAAATATAAATTTTTATGTTAGGTACTATTAAACGAAATCAACATAGTTGCAAAATAGCTAGACGTTTTCAAGAAGATATTTGGGGTCGTTTTCCTTTGAATGTTAAATCTAAGCAAGTGGTAAAGCATTTATTTTATGTTCATCAAGACAATTTTTTATATAGAAAATTATTAAAAAAACGTTTTTGATTTTTGAAAAAAAAAATTAAAGATAAGAAAGTCATTAAAAGGTTAAAACGTGTATTATTAAAAAGAAGGGAGAAATTTGTTTATAAAGTTGTTACAGATGAAGAGGAAATGAAAAGATTAAAGCATAGTTTACAATCAAAATATTATTTTGGTATGTTGAAATTACGTCGTTTTTATGGTAATTTACGGAAAAGAAATTTTAAAAGAATTTTTAAAGAAAGAGGTTTAAGTGATAAATTTTTAGTTGGTGCTTTTCCTTATTTTTTGGAAAGTCGTTTAGACGTGGTTTTATATAGAGCGAATTTTTTTAATTCCATATTTACTGCCAGACAATTTATTAATCATAAAAGAATATTTGTTAATGGTTTATTAGAAACAAAGCCTGGTTTAAAAATTTTATTAAATGATATGATTAGTTTACCTAATTATCAAAAATTTTATTTGTTATTACGAAAACGATTAAAAAAAAAAAAGGTGCTTGTGAATTATCCTTATTATTTAAATGTTAATTATAAATTGGGAATAATATTTATGTGGAAACTACCTATTATAAAAAATATTCCATATCCTTTTTTTATGGATTTAGTAAAAGTTACGAATGGTTTTTTAAATTAATATTATATAATTAAAATAATTTTTTTTAGTAATTTTGATTAATTTTTTTATAAATAAAATAATTGTTGTATATAATTAATTTTTAGTATTAAAATGTTTTATTCGTTTTACTCGAGATTTTTTTTTTACTAATATAGAATAAGAATTTGTTAAAAAATATCATTTTTTATAACAGAATATGTAATTGTAAAATATAGTTTATCGGTTTAAAACGTAAGACTTAAAATCTTAAAAAGCGTATTTTTATTGTGCTATTTGCAATTAAATTTTAATTAAAATATTTATTAATTTAATAATTATGAAAATTATACCAATTTTGAAAAAAGTAGAAAATTTATATATACGTCAATCTAAGAAAGTTTTAAATTTTAAAAAGATGTTAAAAGGTGATTTAATTTCCTTGGTATATTCTGATATAGATAAGGAACATATAAAGCTTTTAAATTTTGTTGGATTTTGCAAAAAATTTAGATCTAAGGGTATAAATACAAAATTAAGTGCTCGTATTCTTGTGCGTCGTGTTTATGCTGAATTAGAATTTTTTCTTTATAGCAAGTTTTTAGCAGATGCCGGTGTAGTAAGAAGAGTTAAAAAAAATTTTCAGCGTAAACCAAAGAAATATAAGTTAATAAAAAAATTATAATTAAAAAAATAATTAATAATACTTTAATTATTTTAAATAGAAATTGAAAAAATTATATATAATATTGTTGTTTTTTTAGTAAGGAAGGAGGTGTAGTAAGTAGGTAGCTTTTTGGGTTCATAGTCCAAAGGTGTGGGTTCAAGGCCCACCTTCCACAAATTTTATATTGTTTAAGTTTGTTTTTATATAGTATTAAATAATGCTAAAAATTTTTAATATTAGTTTAGTTTTAATAAAAAGAATTATATTTATTTTTTTGTAATTTAAAAGTGGGGTGATAGTGTAATTTGGTTATCACGTATGTTTTGCATACATAAGACTGTCGGTTCGAGTCCGATTCGCTCCAATTTTAGTTTTATAAGCTTTTAATTATATTTTATAATCTTATTTTTGTTTTTAAATATTTGTATTTTTAAATATATTTATTATGGATAATGTTTTTGAAGTTTTTTTAGTAGCTTCTAAAAATATAGGTGCAGGTATCGCTACGGTAGGTTTGGTAGGTGCTGGTGCTGGTGTTGGTATAGTTTTTGCTGGATTGATGATAGCCTTTGGAAGAAATCCTGCTTTGAAAAATGAATTATTTGGTTATGCTATTTTGGGTTTTGCGCTTAGTGAAGCGACTGGGTTGTTTTCTTTAATGATGGCATTTTTAATATTGTTTAGTTAAAAATTGTATTAAATATTAGTTTAATAAAATATATTTTTAAGATATAGTTTGTATGGGATTTCTAAGGTTGAATTTTACTTTTAATATTTTCTTATTTAAGAAATTTGTAAAATGGAAAAGTAGTAGTTTTGTGCAAAATTTATTAAGTAGAAAGATTAGGATTGACTGTGTTCAAAACGTAGCAATCAAAAAGATTAAGATTGACTGTGTTCAAAACGTAGCAATCAAAAAGAGTGGAATTGACTGTGTTCAAAACGTAGTAATTCAAAAGAAAAAATTTTTATTAATATATAAAATCACATTACAAATAAATTTAACTTATGTATATATTTGTCATATTTATGCCTTTGGTTTCGTATTTATTAGTCGCATTATTTGGTAACTTCTTAGGTCGAAAAGGTTCGGTAATTATAACTACAACTTTCCTTTTTTTTAGTTTTTTTTTATCGTTGATTATTTTTTATGAAATTGTTTTATCTCATACAATAGTTTTGATTAATTTATTTACGTGATTTGAAATAAATAATTTATCTGTATCTTTTTCTTTTTTATTTGATAGTTTAACAAGTGTTATGTTAATTGTTATTACTTCTATATCTAGTTTAGTACATTTTTATTCAATAGATTATATGCGTTATGATCCTCATGTACCACGTTTTATGAGTTATTTATCTTTATTTACTTTTTTTATGTTAATACTTGTGACTGCTAATAATTTTGTTCAAATGTTTATGGGTTGAGAAGGTGTTGGTTTAGCTTCATATTTATTGATTAATTTTTGATACACAAGAATACAAGCTAATAAAGCTGCAATGAAAGCTATTATTGTGAATAAAATAGGAGATTTTGGTTTGTCATTGGGCATTGTTATGATTTTTGGTATTTTTAATTCTTTTGATTATCATGTTGTTTTTAGTTTAGTTCCTGAAGTAATAGGTGAAAAGTTTTTATTTTTTGGTTTTGAATTTGAGAAGATAACTATAATAACTTTTTTTATTTTTATAGGTGCTGTTGGTAAATCTGCACAAATTGGTTTACATACATGATTACCAGATGCTATGGAAGGGCCTACCCCTGTATCCGCACTAATACACGCAGCTACTATGGTTACAGCAGGGGTTTTTGTATTATTACGTTGTTCTCCTATTTTGGAATTTTCAAATGTTACTTTATTTATTATTACTATAATAGGTTCTTTAACAGCTTTTATGGCAGCTACTATAGGTACCGTACAAAATGATATTAAAAAAGTAATTGCATATTCTACGTGTAGTCAATTGGGTTATATGATAATGGCTTGTGGTTTATCTAATTATGCTACTAGTTTATTTCATTTGATGAATCATGCTTTTTTTAAAGCTTTGTTATTTTTAAGCGCTGGAGTTATTATTCATGCAATGGGTGATGAGCAAGATATGAGAAAAATGGGTGGTTTATTAAAAATAGTTCCTGTTACTTATGTTTGTATGTTAATAGGTTCTTTATCATTAATGGGTTTCCCATTTTTTACGGGTTTTTATTCAAAAGATATGATTTTAGAATTTGCTTACGGTACATATTATTTTAATGGTTTATTTGCCTATTGATTGGGTGTGTTATCTGCATTTTTTACAGCTTTTTATTCAACAAGATTATTATATATGACTTTTTTTAAGATTAGTAATTCTAATCGTATTATAATATCAGAAGTAGAGGAAGCTTCTTTTTTTATGATAATACCTTTAATTATTTTGACTTTTGCTAGTATGTTTGTTGGTTATATAATGAAGGATTTATTTATAGGATTTGGTGTAGATACATGAAATGGATCTTTGTTTCAGTTACCGAATAATTGTTATTATATTGAAGCAGAATTTTTGCCTTTTTATATTAAAATAATACCTTTTGTTTTGACAATGTTAGGTATCTTTGTTGCCGTCTTGATGTATAATATTTATGAGAAAAAATTTGTGAATTTAATTTTTTATAAGATAACTTATTATTTATATTGTTTTTTAGTTAAAAAATGATATTTTGATATAATTTATAATGAAATCATAGTTAAAAATGTTTTAAAATTTGGTTATGTGATTTCTTTTAAAATGATTGATAGATCTTTACTGGAACTATTAGGTCCTCTAGGTATTGTTAGAGTTTTAAAGAATTTAATTAAAAAAGTAACAATGTTACAAAGTGGATTAATATATCATTATATTTTTTGTATGATGATAGGATTATCCGCTTTGTTTTTGTTTTTACTATTCGAAGTTGAGAGTAGTTTATTGTTAATTTATTTTATGTTAATATTATATGACATTACAAAAAAATTAAAACTATGATTATAATCTTTATTATTTTATGTGTAATTTGTTCCTTGGTAAGTGGATATATTTTCACAAGTTTTCCAACGGATATAATTTTGGATGAAAATATCTTAGAGTTTAAAAAAGAAGAAAATGAGGTAAAACTTTTAGAAATACCTTTAGAAGAAAAAATAGACCCTGTAAAAGAAGCGCCCGCTGGCTATTTTTGATACATAGTTGGAGGCCTAGGGTTTATTATAGCTGTGGGGGTCTTTTGTTGGTGAACGGGGGCAAATCCTTTAGGACCTTTGTGAAGTCCCGGAGATGGTGGAGCTCCTGGTGGACCTGGAGGGGGAGCTATAGGACCTGGAGGAGCTATAGGACCTGGGGGAGCTATAGGACCTGGGGGAGGCGTAGGACCTGGAGGAGCTATAATACCTAATGGTGTTGATTTATTGGGTGGTGATACTGGATTATCTAGTATAACTACTGAAGGCACGCAAAGTGTAATTACTGTTGCAGCGGAAACGGTTATTACAGTTGTAACCGCAGCAGGTTATGTAGGTACTTCAGTACAACAGGAACCTGAAAGGCATGCGATGGTGCCGTTACATGTTGTAGAAAGTACTGCAGCAGGTTGAATGTCGTTATGGAGTAATTGTTTAGATTATATAATTGCATTTAGTAGTTTAGGTTATTCACTTTTTTTTATTACTTTTATACTGTTAAGTCCTGAGAATATTTATATAATTAAAGTTTCAACAGAGTTGGGTAGGATGTTAATAATACCTTTAAGTACACATAGTTATGATTTTCTTGTATATAATCAACGGATGATGCGTCCTGTTATTTTATTACAGGAAATAGAAGCAAAACAGTCGTTATCTCCGGAAATAGTTAGTAATATAGTTAATAATAATAATATAGTTAATAATAATAATATAGTTAACAATAATAATATAGTTAACAATAATAATAATATGCCGTTAGATACGATAAATGGTAATATTTTTGAGATAAAAATACCTAGATTAATTGAAGATAATAGAGAAATTAATAATACGATTTCAGACGAAATGGATGATTGACCCGGAGTTACTGAACTTATTCCCGCAACTTCTGCTGTAGAACCGGCAACTCATAGTGGCTCTGCGGTTATTCCGACCCCAAATGTGGAGGAATTGAGATCGTTTAATCTACGAAGTGAACCTTTATCGATTGTTCAAGATATTATTCGATGTAGAATGGGTAATTCTCATTTGGCAAATGTGTTAACGCTTGAAAAATCCGGTTCTATACGTCTATTAGATGCAAAGCTTGATTTTTTAGCGTCGAATGTTGCTTTAATAGGTGAGCAAGCCTGAGTACGTGCTGAGCCTATGAGGGGTTTTTTAAAACTAAAAATGCCCACTGAGGCTTTTACGGAAGCGTTGTTAGAGATAAAAGATAAAAAGATAAAGATGGCGGAGGAAGTTCATAAGAGTTTTTCATTTGGTCTAGGGCAACTGAAAATTAGGGCTCTTTTTGGTCACTGTAAGCAAAATACCGAGTTTTATCATCTTTTTAAAGCGTCGATGGATGAATTCTTTTTAAAATTAGAAAATGATTTTAATGAAGAATCTATAGAGTTTAAATTTCAGTTAACGGATAATTTTATTAAGCATATATATTATGCTATGAAGAATCATTATAGCGAAAGAGAATTTGAGCAATTGTTGTCAAGGGTTAATAATTTCCTGAAAAAAATGTATCCAGAGCAGAAGCAAAATCTTGCGAAGCTTTGGGATCATCTAGAGAAATCTTCTGAAGAACATATCTGGTTAAAATATTGTAATAAAAATAATATTATTCTTCCAAAAACTATACATTTTTTAAGAAAATAAATTATGGGTTATAAAAAGCCAAGTAAATTGTTATATATTTTTGTTTATTTATTAAATAAAATACGGGTTTATATAAGATTTTTACCAACGATATTGGTAATTATTCTTTATTTTAAATTTTATAATTTTCAAATTTTTCATTTTGATTATAATATATTATTAAGTTTTTTGTTTAATTATTTATTTATAAAGATTTTTAATTTTATTTACGTGTTTTTAAATATATTAGTCATATTACTATTTTTAATTGAAGTTTTGTTATTTACTATTTTTTTTGATTTTTTATTATTTGTATTAAATATTATTGCAGTTTATATTAACTTTATATTAGACAATTTAGTTTATTTTGCAGATTTTTTACGTTTGTGGGTTATTAAAATTTTTGCTTTTGTGATAGATTTTTTGTTTGTTTTAATTAATTTTATTTTAGATAAATTGATTGAATTGTCAAATTTTCTGCGATTAAAATTAAAATATATTTTAGATTTTTTTTTGAATAAATAATTAATAATGGATTTTTTATAAATTTTAGAAGAATTATTGTATTTAATAATGTGTAAAACATATTTATATTATAATTTATTATATTATATGAAAAATTTATCTATGTTTAGGATTTATGGTTTTTTTCTTTATTTATTGGTTTTTAAGTCTATTTTTTTATTATTTAAATTAGTTAATTATAATATTATTTTAGTATTAAAATGCAAAAAAATTTTTATCTTATAGAAGTTATGTGTCAACCCTTGGAACAATTTGAAGTTTTTGCTATTTTTTTTTTTTTTAATAATTTTATAATTACAAATATGTTTATTTATTTGAGTTTAGTTACTTTTTTTATTTATGTTTATATAAAGTTAACATCTTTACAAATGAAAGTATTATCTAAAAATTCTCAGAATTTATTTGAGCAACTTTATAATTTTGTTTTTACTTTAGTAAAGCAACAATTAAATGTCAAAGGATATGCTTATTTTCCTTTAATTTTATGTTTATTTTTGTTTATATTAAGTGCTAATTTACTTGGTATGTGTTTATACAGTTTTACTGTAACTAGTCATATTATTGTATCTTTTATGTTAAGTTTTGGTATGTTTATAGGTATTGTTTCTGTTGGTATTATTATTCAAAAAATTCAATTTTTAAATACGTTTATACCTTCAGGGGCTCCAAAATTTTTAGTACCTTTTTTAATAGGTATTGAAATTATATCTTATTTTTCTCGACCGTTTAGTTTAGGTATTCGATTGTTTGCTAATTTAATGTCGGGACATACTTTATTGGCAATTTTAGCTAACTTTGCTTTTTTAATATCTAAAAAATCCATTATGATTTCTTTATTACCTATTATATTAATAATTGCTATTGTTGGTTTAGAAGTAATGATTGCTATTTTACAAGCGTATGTTTTTACTGTTTTAATTTGTATTTATTTAAATGATTCTATGGAAGGTTCTCATTAAATTTTAGTATGGCTGTACCTAAGAAAAAACGTTATAAACAAATTGTAAATACAAGACGTACGTTGTTTAATCAAATTTTATTGCGTAATAAAAGTTTAAATATTAAAAAGTTTAGTAGTTTCACAAATTTAGAGTTTACTGTTAATTTAAATAATGTATTTATTAAATCTTGTTCACGTTATTTTATTGATTGTGGTAATTGCCCAGGTAGTTTATCTAATAGTGTTTGTAACTTCTGTGGTAATTTTAATTATTTTTAAGTTTTTATTTTGCAAACTTATTTCTAAATTAATTGAATTTAGTATGTAGATTTAAAGATTTAAGTTATTAAAGGTTAAGGAAAATAATCCGTTAATTTAATATGTTAAATAATCAACGTCATTTATTTCATTTAGTGGATCCGAGTCCTTGACCTTTTTTGATGGCTATTTCTGCCTTTATTATGATGAATGGTTCTGTAATGTATTTTCATTCTTTTATTGGTGGTAACTTTATTATGTTTTTTGGTTTATTATTAATTATTTTATTGATGATAATTTGATGAAGAGATGTTATTAGAGAGTCTACTTTTGAAGGTCATCATACTTTGATTGTTCAAAAGGGTTTACGTTACGGAATGCTTTTATTTATAGTTTCCGAAATTATGTTTTTTTTTGCTTTTTTTTGAGCTTTTTTTCATTCGAGTTTGGCTCCTACTATTGAGATAGGTTCTGTGTGGCCACCGGAAGGTATATATCCTTTTAATCCAAAAGAAATACCTTTGTTAAATACTATAATTTTATTAACATCAGGTGCAACGGTTACGTGAGCACATCATTCAATATTATTGGGTAAAAAATTAGAGGGTGTTTATGGTTTATTATCGACAATATTATTAGCAATTTTGTTTACTTCTTTGCAAGTTTTTGAATATAAAGAAGCTTCTTTTAATATTTCTGATGGGATTTATGGTTCTACGTTTTTTATGGCTACAGGTTTTCATGGTTTTCATGTTATTATAGGTACGTTGTTTTTAACAGTGTGTTTATTTAGATTAATAAATAATCATTTTACTATATTGCATCATTTTGGTTTTGAAGCAGCTGCATGGTATTGACATTTTGTTGATGTTGTATGATTATTTTTATTTGTTTCTATTTATTGATGAGGTACGTTATAATTTTAAGATTGATTTTGTAAATGATAAAATTTTTATTTTATATAATTTTTTATTGGTTAAAATAATTTTATTTAGTATATAAATTAAATTTGAATGGTTTTGTTTATTGTTTAACATTTTAAAAAATTCCATTATTTGATGAAATTGTATTTTTTGTGTGAATTTTTTCTTTCTTTGATGGGAAGAAATAAAAATATTCACCATGATATGTATATTAATTTTTTAGACTCGGCAACGCCTATTTACGAAAGAATTATAGAAATACATCATCATGTGTTTTTTTTTTTAATAATTGTTTTGTTTTTTGTTTCTTGAATCTTGTATAGAATATTATTTTCTTTTTGATTTTTTTGGGGGGAAAATGTTAAATTAAATAAAAATGATTTTTTTTTATTGAATTTGTTATCGCGTTTAAAGTCTATACATAATACAAGATTGGAAATAATATGAACTTTGATACCTTCTATAATTTTGATAGCAATTGCTTTACCTTCTTTTGGTTTATTATATGCGATGGATGATGTAATAGATCCTGATATGACTTTAAAAATAATGGGTCATCAGTGATATTGATCTTACGAATGAAATTTTATATATTTAGATACTTATATTTTAGAATTTGATGTAGATAGCTATATGTTGCCAACTTCCGATTTAGTTTTGGGGGATTCAAGATTATTAGAAGTAGATAATGTAGTTTTACTTCCAATTGGTACTTATATAAGAGCAAATATAACCTCATCAGATGTATTACATTGCTGAGCTGTACCATCGTTAGGTATAAAAGTAGATGCGGTTCCTCAACGTATAAATAGTGGTATTATTTATTTACAGAGAACAGGAATGTTTTTTGGTCAATGTAGTGAAATTTGTGGTGTAAATCATGGATTTATGCCAATAAAATTGATTGGTGTATCAGTATTGGATTATTTAGATCTTTATAATTTGTTAATTAGTAGTAGTTTGGATGAAAATTTTTAATAGTTTTTTATATATTAAAATTTATTTAAAAGCATTTTTTTTATTTTTAAATAATTTTTTTGTGTGATATTTTGATTATTATTAGGGAAATAGTACTAAAACATTTTTTTAAAGTTTTAGTTATAAAATTTATATAAAATAAATATAATAATAAATTTATTTATGCTTTTTGAAATTTTAAAATATTTTTTAATATCTGTGCTTCTTTTTGTTATCGCAATTTTTGGTATTTTTTTGGTTAAAAAAAGTATAATAATAATATTAATGTCTATTGAGTTGTTATTATTAGCTGTAAATTTAAATTTTATAATACTTTCGATATATTTAGATGATTTAGTTGGACAAACATTTAGCTTATTTATATTAACTGTGGCCGCTGCTGAATCTGCAATAGGCTTAGCTATTTTGGTTGTTTATTACCGTATAAAGGGTATTATTTCTATTAATTTTGTTAATTCAATAAAAGGTTAAATCTTTTTTTTTGTGTAATATAATTATTTTAAAATTTTTTTTATTTACGGTAATAAAACCAATAGCTCAGTTGGTTAGAGCGTGTAGCTGTTAACTACAAGGTCATCGGTTCAAGTCCGATTTGGTTCTGTGAAATATATGTATTCTTTTAAAGTTTTTTATCTTTTATTATTTGAGAATGATTTAACTGGTTAGAATACTAATTTGTGGCATTAGTTGCATGGGTTCAAGTCCCATTTCTCTCCAAAAAATTAAAAATTGTTAATAAGTATGTTTTTATATTAACATTATATAAAAATTTATTAAAAAAAGTCGTTTTTTTTTGTAGCAATATTTCGTTTATAATAATAAAATGTTTTAATTGTAATTTTAAAAAATAAATTTATTTTATATTATGTATATAGATGTTTTTAAATTTTGTTAAGAAGATGTTGCAAATTTTCTTTATAATTAAATAAAATTGTTCTATTTAGGTTTAAAATTTTATTGTTTAATATTTTTATTTTGGTTGTATTTTGCTATTTAAGTATATAAACCATAAGCCTAACATGGCGTAATTGGTAACGTATCTGTTTTGGGAACAGGTGTTATGGGTTCAAATCCCATTGTTCTGAAAATTTTTTTAAGTTTATTAGTTATTTTTAAGGATATTTGGAGAAAAATATATAATATTATATATAGTAGCGACTTTTGACCTCCTTATTTTTTTTATTATTTTATTTTATAAAGTTTTATATTGATATCTTTATTTGTTGGGTTTAAAAATAAATTGGGAAAAAAATAATAAAGTTATTTGTGCTATAGTTATAATGTGGTTAATAATAGTAAAATGCCTGTTTATTTTTTATATAAAATTAAAATTTCATATAAAAAATAGAGATTTTTTAATTTAAATGATTATTGTTTTAAATTTTTTGTCTGCTATATATTTATATAGTGGGGACAAATATTTCTCGTTGATTTTATTCAACTAATCATAAGGATATAGGGACAATTTATTTATTATTTTCAATATTAGCTGGAGTTGTGGGAACTTATTTTTCGGCTTTAATTAGAATAGAATTAGCAGTACCTGGTAATAATATTTTTCAGGGAGATCATCAATTATATAATGTTGTTGTAACAGCACATGCTTTTATAATGATTTTTTTTTTAGTAATGCCAGCATTAATTGGTGGCTTTGGTAATTGATTTGTGCCTTTAATGGTTGGTGCGCCAGATATGGCCTTTCCTAGATTAAATAATATAAGTTTTTGATTATTGCCATTTTCTTTAATTCTTTTACTATCATCGGCATTGGTAGAAGTTGGTGCTGGTACGGGTTGAACAGTATATCCCCCATTGGCATCTATAGAAAGTCATTCGGGAGGTTCTGTAGATTTAGCTATTTTTAGTTTGCATTTGGCAGGTGCGTCTTCGATATTAGGAGCGATGAATTTTATAACTACTGTTCTTAATATGAAAACTTTAAATTTTAAAATGCATAAGATAACTTTGTTTACATGGGCTGTTTTTATTACAGCAATATTATTATTATTGTCTTTACCGGTTTTAGCGGGTGCTATTACGATGTTATTGACAGATCGTAATTTTAATACGACTTTTTTTGATCCAGCGGGCGGTGGTGACCCTATTTTATATCAACATTTATTTTGATTTTTTGGTCATCCAGAGGTTTATATTATTATTATACCAGGTTTTGGTATTGTTAGTCAAATTATAAGTGTTTTTTCTAATAAAAGTGTTTTTGGTTATTTGGGAATGGTTTATGCTATAATTTCTATAGGTATTTTGGGTTTTATAGTATGGGCTCATCATATGTATACTGTTGGTATGGATGTTGATACCAGAGCATATTTTACAGCGGCTACGATGATTATAGCTGTTCCTACGGGTATAAAAATATTTAGTTGATTAGCTACTATGTGAGGTGGTATTTTGAAGATTAGAACTTCAATGATTTGAATTGTAGGGTTTTTATTATTGTTTACTATAGGGGGATTAACTGGTGTTGTTTTATCTAATGCAGGTTTGGATATAGCTATGCATGATACGTATTATGTTGTTGCGCATTTTCATTATGTATTATCTATGGGGGCAGTTTTTAGTTTATTTGGTGGTTTTTATTATTGGTTTTGAAGAATTACAGGATTAGTTATACCTGAAATATTAGGTAATATACATTTTTGAGCAACTTTTATCGGTGTTAATTTAACTTTTTTTCCGCAACATTTTTTAGGTATTTCTGGAATGCCTAGGAGAATACCTGATTTTCCTGATGCATACAGTTCTTGAAATTATTTATCTTCATATGGTTCAATTGTATCAGTAATTTCTTCTATTTTATTTTTTGTTTTTATTTCAATTATATTAAAAAAGAAACATTAAATAATTAAAATTTGTACTAAATGACATAGTTGTTTTGATGAATAGTTTATGACTATGTTTAGTAAATTTTTTTTGTATCGTAATATTTTTTTTTAATTTATTATTTGTTTTATAAAGTGTAAATGATTTTAGAACAGGTAAGCTATCCGTGTATATTTTATATTTTTTTGATTAGTTTAAATTTTTTATATTTTTTAATATATAAGTAAAAAATGAAAAGGTTTTATTTTTTTTTTAATTTTCATTTATTAATGAAGTTCTTTTACCTTTTTTTTTCTATGCTATGCCGCAGTTAGACTTAGCAATTTATTCTTTACATATTATTTGTTTTTTTATTTTTTATGTGTTTTTATATGTATATTTACGAGGTGGTTTACTTTTAAATATAAGTAGTTTATTTAAGTATAGAAGCAAATTGTTAAACTATTTTTATTCAAAAAAAGATCTTTTTTTGAATAAATATGTTATTTTTAATATATTTTTGGATATGAAAATAAGAAAGATAGTGAATTCGTATTTGAATTTTACAATTAATTTTTTTACTAGAATAAATCTTCTTTTTTTTTTTTGGTTTATATTTTTTATAAATGCTTTTAATTTAAAAAGAAATAGTTTATTATAAAATTTATAGTTTTAAAGTTTGCTATTAGAGTTTATTTCTTTTAAAGAAGCTTAAGGTTGATTTCTCGTAGCCCGTCAAGATCGGTTTTTTCTTTAAAAAATTGAGAAGAGATAAAATAAAGTATTAAGTTATTTTACCAGACTTTTAGTAGTAAAATGTTTAGGTAACATAATGGTAATGTCGTTGACTGCAAATCAATTAATGGTGGTTCAATTCCACCCCTACGTTGTTTATTAAAAATTTTACAGATTATAGTTATATGTATATATTTTATATTTTTTTTGTTAGTTTAAATTTTTTATATATTGTTTATTTGAATTTATTAATGTTTTTACTTTGTTTTTTGTAAAATTATATTGGAACGATTATTTTTTTAAAATAGTTTATAATTTTATTAAATAAATGTTAATCATAAAAAAATTTATTTACGTATCAAGGCTATAATTCATTGAAATTTCGCTGTTTAGGAAATTTGATATAACAATTATAGTGTGATAGAAAGAAAATTTTATAGAGAGAATTTTTTGTGAAAGCATTTTATTTTGAGAGTAAAAATTTAAAACGTTCTTTTGAGTCTGATTAAGTAGTTTAGCGTCTAAAAGAATAATGAAATGTGTTTCAAAAAGAAGTTAAAAGAAAATTTTAATAAGAAAAAGAAAGTTTGTTTTATAAAGAATAAATAAAAATATATCAATAAAAGCAAAAGGTTGTAGTTATAAATTATTTATTAGAAAATTTAAATTGCATAGCTCAATTGGATAGAGCAACGAGCTTTTAACTCGGAGGTTCCGGGTTCAATTCCCGGTGCATGCATATCATTTGTTTGTGCAGAGTAGTTTGTTTATTTTTTTTGTAAAATTTTTTATTTTACTTATTAGATTACAATTATATTTAAATTTTATGATTATTAAACAAAAAAAAATTCGTTATTATTCATGAGAACGTGATTTCGCAAAAGAAATACTTTATTTATTAGATGATTTTACATGACTTAAAGGTCTTCCTTTAAATTATAATATATGAGATGAGGCTACAGTTAAGCAATGACGGGGGTTAGTAGAATGGTATATCCAATCGCGTAATGTACCTATTAGTTGATGATTGCGTTGGGAGGAAGAGTATTTTTATGATTTTTTTTACATATATTTAGGTATATATGTTGAGTTATTTTTTATAGCATCTATAAGTTTGTTGATTATTTTTTTTGTTATTTATGATTATATTTTTAAATATAAATTTGTTTTGTCTTTGAATATTGGGTATATTCTTATTTTAATTTTTTTGTTAAGTAATTTATTGTTAAATGGTACTAAGTCTAATTTTTTTATTTTTGAAGATATGTTGAGGGAAGATAGTTTTAGTATTTTTATACAAAATATTTTAATAATAAATTTTATTTTTTATATTATAATGTCTTTAGATTATATTTTTTTAGAGAAAATCGTACATTATGAGTATTTTCTTTTAGTAGGGATATCTTTTTTGGGTATGATTATTATGGTTAAATCTAATGATTTGATTAGTTTATATTTGGCACTTGAATTACAGAGTTTAGTTTTTTATATAATATCTTCTTTTAAAATTTATAGTAATTTTTCTACGGAAGCAGGTCTAAAATATTTTATTTTGGGTTCGTTTTCTTCCGGTATTTTATTATTAGGTTGTTCTTTTATATATGGATTTGCTGGGACTACAAATTTTAGTGATTTGCGTTTGTTATTATCAACGCAAATTTCTACTAATGTTTTTGTAGGTATTTTAGTAGGTGTTATTTGTGTAATAATTGGAATCTTTTTTAAATTAGGAGCAGTTCCTTTTCATATGTGATTGCCTGACGTTTATGAAGGGGTTCCTACAATCGTAACTGCTTTATTTGCGATAATACCTAAAGTAGCGTTTTTTGGGTTATTATATCGTTTAGGTATTAGTTTTTGTGCTGATAATTTTTTTTTTTGAAATCAGTTATTTTTGTATGTATCATTATTATCTATAATTTTAGGAACTTTAGGAGCATTATATCAACTAAAAATTAAAAAATTATTGGCTTATAGTGCAATTTCTCATACAGGTTTTTTATTACTTGGTTACTCTTCTTTTACTAATTTTAGTTTATTTGCAACATATGTATATATTATTGTATATGTTATAATTTCGTTAAACATGTTTATTTTGTTATTAGTTTTGCGTAAAAGAGATAATTTTTTGAAATTTAAAAAATTAAGTGAATTTGTTGTTTTATTTAAATCTAATCCTTTGTTGTCTATAAATTTTTGTTTAATTTTGTTTTCAATAGCAGGAATACCGCCATTATTAGGTTTTTATAGTAAGTTGTTTATATTTTTGTCTGCTTTAAACTCTGATTTATATTTTATGGTTTTTATAGTAGCAGTGAGTAGTGTTCTTGCTTCTTTGTATTATATTCGTTTAATAAAAGTAATGTTTTTTAAAAAATTTAAATTTTGAAATTTTTTATTTGAAATATCTAAATATAATTGCGTCTTACTCTCACTTACATTTTTTTTGAATGTTATCTTTAGTTTATATCCAGAAAAATTTTTAATTTTTATTTATAATATATTAATATAATAAAATTTTTATTAATTTTAAATATTATTAGTTTTTAATTTTATTTTGATATGTTACGTTGTTTATGTGTTTTTTTTTAATTTTTGTATCAAAAACTAAATATTATATTAAATAAGAAATTTTTTCAGAATTTTTGTTTTATAATAATTGTTTTTTTTTTTTCGAATGAATTTTTTACAAATGATTCCGAAATAATTATAATAATATCCATTTTATCTTTTATTATTTTTTTTTATTATAATTTTAGATTTTTGCTGTATAATACTTTTTTTTTAAAAATGAGAAATTTAAAAATAGAATATCTTAATTTTTTAATACTTAATCAAAATGTACAAAATAACTTAAGGTATCTTTCTATGGTTTTTTCTATTAAGGAAAATCTTATGATTGATTTTTTAGGTTATGTTTATTCTTTTATAAGATTTGATTATATTTTACAAATCCTTTATAAAGAAATATTTATTTATTATTTGTTTAAGGAAAAACTTTTTTTTTTTATTAGTGAATTTTGTTTTATTAATGATCTAAAATTTTCGTCTATTTTTATTAATTTTTTTTTTAAATTTTTTAAATTTTTAAAAACTTTTTTTTTACTGGAGGATAATTCAAAAAATGTTTTTGTATTATTTTCAAAATCTTATTTTAATAGTGAGGTTTTTATTGAAGGAAATAACACATATTCTGTATTTAGTTTGTGATTTGATTTTAATATTTTAGGATCGAATATTAAATTATTAAATAATACCAACAAATAATTAATTATGAAGAAGCCGTTTTATAATTTTTCTATAATAAAGATAAATCGAGGTACGTTTAGTATTGTATTAAAGAAAGGCTCTTTCTATGAAATTGTAGGATCTTATAGCCCTGCTAAAGGTCGTAATAATTTTGAATTAATTTTTTTAGATAGAGAGAGGCTTTTTTTTTGATTTGTAAAAGGTGTAGGTTGTGAATTACCTGTTTATCAGTTTTTAAAAATTTTGCTAACTAAAGAAGTTAAATTGTTAAATTATAATAATAAATATAAATTATAATCATTATTATGCAAAGGAAATTTTATGAATTTTTAATAAGTAAAATGCGATTCGTACTTCAAGTTGATTGGTTATTATTTTTCTTTTTTGTATTTTTTGTTATGAACTTGCTTTTTCAGGTTGACATAAGAGATTTTATTCCAATCTTAAAGGACATTACTGTGTTAATTTATGATCTTTTATTAAAAGATTGAATAAATACGTTTCAAGAATATTTTAATGTTTCTAGGGTCGTCGCGGATATCCAAAGATGATTGTTGTCCTTCAAAAAAGTTGTTCCTGATGAGAATATAGCCGTTGAGAAAAAAACTTTATCACCTTGAGAATTGTTAAAACAAGCAGTTGTTTTAACTATAGATATAAAAGAAGATGATACGTATCTTGATATTACATGAAAAACATGATTGAAGTTTGGTCCTGCTATTTATTTTGTGGGTTTTGTTATTGTAGCCTATCATATAAGACCTCCAGGATCAGATGAGTAATTATTTGGAAAATAAATAAAAAGATAAATTTTTTAAAAGTTGTTATAGTTTATTAAAAAATTGAATTTTAATTTTATTACGATTATTTGTCGATTTTATATTTAAAGTGTTGTTTTTTTTTTGATGATTTTTTGTAATAATAAGTCATTTTAAGCTAATATGAAAAAATTAATTTTCATTATAAAAATTTTTAGTTATATCCTTTCGTCTACCCGGATAGGACATTACATTTTCACTGTAAAAAAAGGGGTTCAAGTCCCCTAAGGATGATATGATATTATATAAAATAAATAGATGGCTGAGTGGTTGATAGCGTCGATTTGCTAAATTGATATACAATTAAATAATTGTATCATGGGTTCGAATCCCATTCTAGCTATTATTAATTTTTATTTTTTTATAAAGTATGTATAAGTATGTATCTAATATTTTTTTAAATTATTTAGAGTTGAAATATAGATTTTTCTATTCTTTTTTTTCTTTTATTTTTATTTTTATAATATTATTTTATTATAAAATAGAATTATTCTTTTTTATTTCTGAATTTTTTTTATATATAAAGAAACAATTTATATATAATAATTTGTTAGACCCTTTATTAGTTTATTTAAAATTAGTTTTTTTTTATTCTTTATTTTGTAATATATTAGTGATTATTTATATGATTTTTTTTTTTTTTTCGAAAACATTATATAATATATATCTTTATATATATGTGATGTTTTTCTTTTTTTTTTTGTTTATGGCATTTATTTTGTATTATTTGCTTATTAGAGTTTTTTTTTTTTTTTTTTTTCAATATTTGTTATCCTATCAACGTTTACAGATTGTTTCTATATTTCAATTGTATTTAGAAGCTACAATTACTCAATATTTATCCGTATTTTTTTTTATTTTTTATTTATATTTTATTATCGTTTTTATGATTCCAACTATTTTTATTATTTTATTATTATTTACAAATTTAAATAATAATTTTTTTTTTCAAATTTTTAATAGAAAATATTTTTATCTATTCATTTTATTTTTGTTTTTTTTAGTTTCTCCCCCAGATTTTTATATACAAATTACGATTTTGCCATTTATTTTTTTATTTATAGAAATTTATATTTATTTTATTACTTTTATTTTTAAAATTTATATATATATATAATTTGTGTTATTTTGTTATTTAAAATTATTGGTATTATGAAAAATTTTTTGTATTTGTTAAAAAAATAAAGACAAATGTGACAATAGGGCTTTGGTATAAAGTTTATTTTTGGATAGCTCAGTTGGTAGAGCGCTGGTCTGAAAAACCAGAGGCCGGTAGTTCAATTCTACCTCTAAACAAATATATATAT
>Ga0302319_10006031_pt1 | contig 24185 bp, 18 predicted proteins | sample Bog_T0_2_FD_203319 | JGI IMG/M metagenome (GOLD analysis project Ga0302319, IMG submission 203319) | Peat permafrost microbial communities from Stordalen Mire near Abisko, Sweden - Bog_T0_2 | ecosystem: Environmental > Terrestrial > Soil > Wetlands > Peat | place: Sweden: Abisko, Stordalen Mire...
CCATTTTATCAGCAAACCGTACGCTCCCGAGGAGTTGCTCAGTCTCATCGGGCGCGCGCTCGAGCAGAAGGAATTGCAGCGGGAGACCGCCGAGCTCCGGCAGGAGAAGCAGCGTCTCTCCCAACGCCTGGAGGAGGCGGAGCGAAAGCTCGCCCCGGTCGTCAAGAGCCGCGTCATGCGGGACGTGCAGGAGCTGATCGATCGCGTGGCCCCCACGGATGCGAATGTGCTCCTGCTCGGCGAGAGCGGCGTCGGCAAGGAAGTGCTCGCCACCCACATCCACCGCAAGAGCCGCCGCGCGGCGAGCCCCATGGTGAAGCTGAACTGCGCCGCCTTTCCGCCAAACATGATCGAGGGCGAATTGTTCGGCTACGTCAAGGGCGCGTTCACCGGCGCCGTCGCGGATTTCCCGGGCATGATTGGCGAGGCTTCGGGAGGCACTCTCTTTCTGGATGAAATCGCCGAGATGCCGGTGGAGTTGCAGACCCGGTTCCTGCGCGTTCTTCAGGAGCGCGAGTTTCGCCCGCTCGGCAGCACGAAGACGGTCTCGGCCAATTTCCGGCTCGTCGCGGCCACGAACCGCCCGGTCGCCGAAGCGCTGCATAGCGGGATGCTGAGGCAGGATCTCTATTATCGGCTCAATACTTTTCAGATCGAAATCCCTCCGCTGCGCGAACGGCGCGACGATATTCCGGCGCTGGTCTCCACCTTTCTGCGGAGGTTTTCCATGCAATTGGGAAAAGCGGAACCGATGATCGACCCGGAGGCGTTCGAACAGCTCCTGACCTACCAATGGCCCGGCAATATCCGCGAACTGCAAAACGCCATCGAATACAGCGTGGTCCTCGCCGATAAGAACGTCATTGGGCTCAAGCAATTGCCGCAGAAGATTCAGTTGCCGCCCGCTCTCCAAAATTCGCCGCTCGTCCCAGCCGGGGCGTCGCTGAATCTTGGGGAGAGTGAAAAGGAGACGATCCTCCAGGCGCTCGTTCAGAGTCATGGAAACAAGAAAAAGGCGGCGGAGATCCTGGGGATTCATCGCCCGACGCTCTATGGAAAAATGAAGCGCTACGGAATCGAAGTGTAAGAAGCGCCTTGAAAAACCTCCCTCTCGTTGTTGGTTCAAGCGCTGATTCGCGGTCGCCACTTAAGATGGCAGCATTTGGCGGATCGCGCGGCCATTGAAGACAACCCACATGCTTCAACATCGTGAAAAAGTTCTGGCGCATGCCGAGCAGCAGCTTCGTTCCCAGGGGGAACTGAACTCGGCTGAACTGCTGTCGCTTTACAAGAAATTCCTGAAGATTGAGAACCATCGCATCCGCCTGAAGCACCACGCTGGCGGAGGCGGACGGGAGATCTGCGCGCTCCGCGCGAGTCTGGTGAATATCGTGCTCCGGCATCTCCTGGATGCGGCGCTGGAGGGAGGCGCGGTGGCCGGCGGAAAAGCGCCCCGGCTGGCCCTGGTCGCGATCGGTGGCTACGGCCGCGGCGAACTCAATCCCTATAGCGATGTGGACATCATGTTCCTGCATCCGGACTCCTCGAAACAGACGGACGCCCGGGTCAATGAAGTCGTCCAGCAAATCCTCTACATGCTGTGGGACGTCGGCTTCAAGGTGGGCCATTCCACACGCTCCATCACGGGCGCGGTGAAGGAAGCAAATGCCGACATGCTCTCGAAGACAGCTTTGCTCGAGTCCCGTTTTGTCGCCGGCGATGAGTCGTTATTCGCGGAATATCGGACCGCGTTCGTCAAGCATTGCGTGGTCGGTCACGAGACCGAATATATCGCCCAGCGCGTGACCAACCAGGCCGAGCGCCACGCCAAATTCAACAGCACTGTGTATCTGCAGGAGCCGAATATCAAGAACGGCTGCGGCGGCCTTCGGGACTATCAAAATCTGCTTTGGATCAGCTACTTCAAGGAGCGCGTGCAAACGACCGCCGGCCTCGTCGAGAAGAAGCTCCTGAATGAATCCGAGCGGCGCCAGTTGGATCGCGCCTACGATTTCCTCTTACGCATTCGCACGGAGTTGCACTACATGAACAAGCGCCTGGTCGACGCGATCATTATGAGCCAGCAGCTTCAGCTCGCGACCAGGCTGAACTACCCGCAAAAGAATATCCTGCGGCGCAGCGAAGCTTTCATGCGCGATTACTATCAGCACGCGCGCAATATTTTCTCCATCACGGAACTGCTCTCCGAGCGGCTTTGCCTGGAGCCGCAGCCGCAGGAGAAACCCGCCGGCATCTTCGGTTTCCTGCGAAAACCGAAACCCCGGGAGACAGAGTCCTTCGACGGATTCTACAGTCTCGACGGGCGGCTCTACGCGGACTCGCCGACGATCTTTAACCAGGAGCCCGCGCGCATGATGCGGCTCTTCCAGCATCTGCAGCAGCGCAACCTGAAGATCAGCCCGGAATTGGCGCAGCTCGTCCGGCGCCGGTTGCATCTCGTGGATCGCACCTTCCAATATGCGCGCGCGACCCGCGAAACCTTCCTCGCCATTTGCTCCAGGAAAGGCCAGGTCGGCGCCATTCTCCGCGCCATGCACCAGGTGGATTTCCTCGGGCGTTATGTGCCCGAGTTCGGCCAGCTCACCTGCCTCGTCCAGCATGAATTCTTCCATCGCTACACCGCGGATGAGCACACCCTCGTTTGCATCGGGAAGCTGGATCTGATTATCGACACCGCGGAGCCCAAGCTTCAGGAGTACCGGAGGATTTTCCAGAAGCTCGAAGATCCGTGCGTCCTCTATCTCGCCCTGCTTTTGCACGACACCGGCAAGGCCGCCAACGCCCGGGTGCATGCCGAGGCCAGCGCGCTCTTCGCGCAGAAAGTGGCGCGCCGCCTCCAGCTCCCGTCGGAGCAGCGCAAGGCGCTCGTCCTCCTGGTCGATAATCACATCGCCCTCTCGATGACTGCGCAGCGGCGGAATCTGGATGATCCCGCCACGATCGCGGAATTCGCCGGCCTTATCAAGACGCAGGCCAATCTGGATGCGCTCATGCTTCTCACTCTGGCCGATGGCCAGGGCACCGGCGATCAGAATTGGTCGGACTGGAAGGAGACCCTCGTCTGGCATCTTTACCGGAGCACTTCCCTCTATCTCGCGGACGGGGAGGCCTTTTACCGCCAGCGTTCCATCGAGCGCGAAGCGTTGCGCGCCGCCGTTACGAAAAAGCTCGCCGCCGATTATCAGGACGAGATCGACGCCCATTTCGAGTACATGCCGGAACGCTATTTCCAGACCTACGCCGCCCCGGACATCGTGGAGCACATCCGGCTCTTCCGCAGTTTCCTCGAAGGACGCCAGCGCGATGATGACTTCCAATTGGCGCCCACCGTGAAGTGGATCGCGCATCCCAACCGCGGCCACAGCGAATTCTGGTTTTGCGGCTGGGACCGCTCGGAACTGCTCGCACGGATCGCCGGTTCCCTGGCCGTCGTCCAGCTCAATATCCTGGGAGCCGATGTCTTCACCCGTTCGGACAGCCTCGTCTTCGATATCTTCCGCGTCTGCAATACGAAATTCGAGGCCGTCACCGACGAGAAAGATATCGCCACCGTGGAAAAGCGCCTGATCCAGGCCCTCGAAACCGAGGAGTTCGATTTCCGGCCGCTGCTCTCGAAAGCGATGAAGCGCCGCGGCTTCCATCTCTCCCAGGAACTCGATTTCCCGACGCGCATGACCATCGATAACGACGCGCATCCCGTCTACACGCTCGTCGATATCCAGACGCCCGACCGCCTCGGGCTCCTCTACAACCTGGTCCGCGCCTTCGGAGAAAGCGGCGTCCAAATCGCCCTTTCCCGCATCTCCACGGAAAAAGGCGCCGCCCTCGATGGCTTCTACGTTACCGACTCCGAAGGCCGAAAACTCCGGGACGCCGCCACCATCGCCCGCTTGCAGAAGGCCCTTCAGGAGGCCTCCTCCGGCGTCCCGCCTGCTTAGGGGGGCGCACGCGTGCCTGTCGGATTTGTCGGACCAGTCTGACGCGTCCGACCTGTCAGACTCCACCTCTTCGCCCCGCGTGACCCCTCAATTCCCCCGAATCTTCGCCTGGCACGTCCTCCGCCGCCTCGCGCGCCATCCGGGATTGGGCCTGCTGAACGTCCTGAGCGTGGCCCTCGGCATCACAGTCTATGTTGCCATCCAGATCGCCAACCACAGCGCCAACCGCTCCTTCGCCGCCGGCATCGATCTCGTCGCCGGCAAAGCGCGGCTCGAAGTCCGCGGCGATGTCCCTGAGACTCTGTGGCCGCTCCTCGCCAAACAGCCCGGCATCCGCGCCGCCACCGGCCAGGTCGAAGGCGTCGTCACTCTTCCGGACAGCCCCGGCGAATACCTCCGCATCCTCGGCATCGATATCTTCACCGCAGACCCCTTCCGAACCTTCCGCCTGGAAGCAGCGCATGCAGCGCCCGCAGCGCCCGCCGCGCCCGCCGCGCCCCGTTTCGAGACCTGGATCAGCCAGCCGGGAGGCGTCGCCGTCACCCGGGACTTCGCCCGGCATCTCCATCTCAAAACCGGCGACACTTTTCGCGTCCTCGCCAACGGAGTCGTAAAAGACCTCCACGTCGTCGCCTTCATCGACGATCCCGAAACCGGCGCCGCTTTGCCCGAGCGGTTCGCCGTGATGGACATCGGATGGGCGCAGGAACTCCTCGCCCGCCAGGGATTCCTTTCCTCCGTTCAACTCCTCCTCGACGACCCCGGAAACGCCCAAGGCGTCGCCCCGCGCCTGAACGCCGTGCTTCCTCCGGATCTCCGTGCCGAAGCCCCGCGCCAGCGCAGCTTCCAGGTGCAGAACATGCTCTCCGCGTTCCAGCTCAATCTCACCGCGCTGAGCATGGTCTCCCTGCTCGTCGGCGTCTTCCTCATCTACAACACCATCTCCGCCTCCGTCGCGCGGCGGCGCGTCGAGATCGGCATCCTGCGCGCGCTCGGCGCCACCCGCGCGGAGGTGCGTTGCCTCTTCCTCGGCGAAGCCTGCTTCTTCGGAATCCTCGGCATCGCTTTCGGCGCCTTGGGCGGAATCATTCTCGCACGAACCCTGTCCGGCGCCGTCGCCAGGACCATTTCATCCCATTACGTGCTCCTCAGCATCGAGCGAAATTGGCTGAGCCCCGGCCAATTCGTCGCCGCCGCGATCTATGGCTTGATCTCCGTCCTCGCCGGCGCCTGGCTTCCCGCGGGCGAAGCCTCCAAAATCGATCCCGTCCAGGCCCTCAGCCCCGGCGGCTATGCCGAGCGCCGCCTCGCGCGCCGCCGCCGTTGGGGCATCTTCGGCATTGCCTTCCTCGCCGCCGCCGGCCTCGCCTCCTGGCTGGCCCTCACCTCCGGCCCGCCCGCCTGGGCCTTCGCCGCCGCCTTCTGCATCCTCGCCGGCTTCGCTTTCTTCGCCCCGGACGCCACCGCCTGCTTCGGCGCCCTGGCCGTCATTCCCTCCTGGCCCGGCATCCTCTGGCGCCTCGCCGCCGATAACCTGCGCCGTTCCATTCACCGAAACGCCGTCACCGTGGCCGCCCTGGCCGCCGCCATCGCCATGATGACCGGCCTCACCGTCATGATCTACTCCTTCCGCCAAAGCGTGGATGCATGGATTCACCGCGGCATCGTCGCTGACCTTTACATCTCCCCCGCATCCAACGAAACCGTGGGCCGCGAGGCCTCCACGCCTCCCGCCGCCATCGCCTGGCTGAGAGCCCGCCCCGAAGTGCGCGGCGTCGATACCTTCCGAGAATTGACCGTCCCGATTTCCGTCCACGACCGCCCCTCCCAACCCGCCCTTCTCGCCATCATCGGAGGAGAATATCGCCACAACCTCACCTTCCGCGGTGGCGGCGACATCCAAAAAATGGAGCGCATCAATCAAGGCGCCGCCGTCGCCATCACCGAACCTTTCGCCCGCCGCCATGGCGTGAAAGACGGCGATCGCCTTACCCTGCTCACTCCGCGCGGCCCCGCGACCTTCGAAATCGCCGGGACCTATTCCGACTACACGCGCGACCAGGGCGTCATCCTCATGGCGCAAAAAGCCTTCGAGAAATTATGGCGGGACACCCGCATCCAATCCGTCTCCGTCTATCTGAAACCCGGCGCCGCGGGCGAGCCATTGGCCGCCGCATTCCGCGCCCAATTCAGCCGGGAGGGGGAATACTCCATCTACTCGAACCGCAGCCTCCGCGACCGCATCCTCACCGTCTTCGACCAGACCTTCGCCGTCACCTACATCCTGCGCACCGTCGCTGTTCTTGTCGCCATTACCGGCGTCTTCCTCGCCGTCACCACCCTCGCCGCCGAGCGCGAGCGCGAAATCGGCGTCCTCCGCGCCATCGGCGCCTCCCGCGTCCAGGTGCGCCGCGCCCTGGTCCTCGAAGCCGGCATGATGGGCGGAATCGCCTCCGCCCTCGGCCTCGCCGCCGGCATCGTCCTCGCCATGGCCCTCACCTGTGTCGTCAACCCCGCCTTCTTCGGCTGGACCATCACCCTCCAGTTTCCGCGCCTCACCTTGCTCGCCACCCCCTTCTGGATCATCCCCGTGGCCCTCCTCGCCGCCTGGTTTCCCGCCTGGCGCGCCAGCCGCAACGAAATCGCGCAGACCATCCGCGAGGAGTAATCGCCGCGATGCGCGGCGGGGGGAAATGACGAAATCAGAATGACGAATGACGAGATCGGAATCCGTGGCGTTCGCGGGAACCTTCATCGCCATTTTCGCCACAGACCTCAAACCGCGGCAGTTTCTCGTGATCTATCTAGCAGGCGAGGTCTCGCAGGAGCCTCCAATCTCGTCATTCCCGTTGGGTGGGAGGCCGGTATGGACATGGCGAATTCTACGGATGCCCCCGGCCCGTCGTCAGTTTTTGGGTGGGCGAGCGATGGGTTGAATGGGTGACGAGCTTCCTGGACGGGGCGGAAGGGGTGACAGCGCCGGGCGAATCCCTTTCCCTGGCAGTTTCCGGCTCGGCATCCCATCTGCTTATAGTCTGGTCCTCGGGAAGGGCGAATATTGCTTTTTCTCAGCTTGATGCGGGCGTTTTTCACCAATCTGCTGCCTGCCTGGCTCATTCAATGAAACCGCTCTCACTTCAATACCATGCAAACAGCTTCACGTTCCTCCGGCTGGCGCTGGCCTTGATGGTGGTGTTCGGGCATTCTTACGTGATTGGCGGATTTGGGGAAGAACCGCTTGGGCGCCTCAGCAGAGGAACCAGCACCGGTCGCGAACTCGCAGTCCAGGGCTTCTTCATCATCAGCGGATATCTCCTCACGCACTCCTTGCTGCGAAATCCTTCGCTCACCCGGTTTTTCATCCATCGCGCTTTCCGCATCCTCCCGGGCTATTGGCTGGCGCTCCTGGTGACTTCGCTGGCCGTGGCGCCCGGCCTTTTCGCGATGCTCTATCCCGGAAAACTGACCTACGGGGAGAGCGTCACCATCGGCGACTACAACGCGCTCGGCTACCTGGGAAAGAACTGGCTTCTCTGGCAGGGACAAAAATGGATTCTCCCGCTCTTTCTGACGAATCACGTGCAGGGAGTCATGAACGGCTCCCTCTGGAGCCTTTTCTACGAGGCGGCATGTTACGCCGCATTATCCATGGGCTCATGGCTCGGCTGGCTGCATCGGCGCTGGATCGCTCTCGCCGGTTTCGCCCTTCTCTACGCAGCCGTTGTCGTTCATGCCATCGCGCCGTTGCCGTCTCTGGCGAAAGGACCGATCCTCAACGAAATCTTCAACATGGCGCTGCACCCGGCAGGTCCATGTGTGGTCCTGGCATTCGTCGCCGGCGTCGCCGCCCGCTTGCTCTCCGGTGGAGCGCCGGTCTGGAACACCCGTTGGTTCCTCATCGCCCTGGCGGGCCTCTCGATCGCCTTCCCACTGGGCGCCGCGCGCGTCATTTGGCCGGTTGCGCTGCCCTATCTCCTCATCGCCCTCGCCGAGCGGCTGCCCTTTCGGAGGCTCGAATCGATCGGCGACTTTTCCTACGGCATCTACATTTACTCCTTCCTCATTCAGCAGTGCCTCTTCGTCTTTGGATGGCAACACCAGGGATTCTGGAAATTTCTCGGGCTCTCGGCCGGCCTGAGCATGGCCGCGGGAGTTGCCAGTTGGTTTCTCATTGAGCGGTTCGCCATTTCCTGGGGCCATCGATGCTCCGGCGCTCGCGATAAAATATCGAATCCGATCCCACTCATCGCCCCGCCGGCGGAACCTCTGGCGAATGGCTAAGACATTCGCTCCGGTCGAAAAGGTGAAGCACAGGCGGGGTCTGGTCTAGAAATCAGAATTTCAGCGAGGAGATTTCTGAAAATCCGCGCAAAATAAAACTGGTCGATCACGGCCCCTCATGACGTCGGCAGGTATTTTATTCTTATGCCGACCCCGGCTTCTGTCGACGTCTGCCGCCGGGGCTGCCGCTGTTTTCCGAATACACTGCGCCATCGCGATTACGCGGTGGCCATCGTCATTGGGCGAACCTCGCGGGCCACGCGCTCCATGAGTTGCTTGGCGTTGCGAAGTTCGCACTCGATTTGAACGTTCAGCCAAAACCGCGGCGACTGCCCAAAACACCGGCCGAGGCGCAGCGACGTATCCAGCGTGATCGCCCGTTTGCCGTGGATGATTTCGTTCACCCGGCGCGGCGGCACCCCAAGGGCGCGGGCGAGCGCGTTTTGCGAGAGCCCCATTGGCTTCATGTAGTCTTCGATGAGGATTTCTCCGGGCGTCATGTGGTCGAGATTCGCATTCATGGTGATCGATTTGGTCTAGTGGTAGTCAACGATTTCGACCTCGTGCGCGTGCCCGTCTTTCCAGACGAAGCAGATGCGCCACTGGTCGTTGATGCGGATGCTATGCCGCCCCGCCAAGCCGCCCTTGAGGGCTTCGAGGCGGTTGCCAGGGGGCGCCCGCAAATCATTCAAGACTTCCGCCGCGGAGAGTTGCGTGAGCTTGCGGAGGGCAACGCGCTGAACGTCGGCGGGCAGCCGACGCGAGCTTTTGCCCTTCCATATCTTTTCCGTCTCCAGGCAGCGGAAGTCTTGAATCACTCCTCCATGGTATAACGCCACGCGTCATGGCGCAACCGATTCCTGTAGAAAAGTCCCGACTTTCCCGCGCGGAGTCGTCAGCCCGCGACATTTTATCGGGATTTTCCGAACGGCTCCTGAGGCGCGATTCTGCCAAGCCACCTACGACGTCTTATGGCGGCAGTTGGGATGCCAATTCCCTGTGGATGACAGCCTGATCAAGGTGATATTTAAACGCCCTTTCCCCTTTCTGGGCGCGAATGTCTTTTAGGCGGTGACCCCGCGCCGCACCCCGCGGAACCAAGAAAAAAAGAAAGCCACCGAAAATGAGAGCCAATACCCTCATCCACATCACCCCCTGCCCGGAGAGCCCCTCTCTCTGTCAACCCGTAGAAGCGGAACGCGGAAAGCGCCACCCGTCTTTGCCCAGCGAATTCATTTTTCGTCCCGAACTTGACGGCCTCGTCTTGGAACAAAACGGCTGTCCGATCGTCGGGGTGGGCGATGGGTTCCTCGAGATCTGCCTCGTAACCGATGCGACGAACGATTTGCGCCACGCTTGGGAGGACGCGCTGGTCCCCGGGGTGTGAGAATTGCGTTGCTCCACGCCGAGGCGGCGGAGGTTCAAGAAAGCCTCCTGGGGATTTTCGTCCGATCGTCGCCACGGATGGCTTTGGAATTGGTTTTATTGAGCGGCCCAGAGCGGAAAGCACGTCGCGACGCGTCCACATCGAATTTCCTGGCGCCTTCTACCACGTAATGACGCGGGCGAATCGTCGGGAAGCGATTTTTAGCGATGACGACGACCGGCGCCATTATCTGAAGACCCTCGAAAAGCAGGCGCACGGGGAGCAGGAAGCCCGGAGGCTGGTCGCCGAAGGCATGGCCATCGCCGGGCTCAGCGATGAAGACGTGGAAAAGCTACCCGGCGGCGACCTTCGAAAAGTGGCCATGGCGCGGGTGGTTTGGGAGCGGACCGCGGTTGGCACGCCACGGCCGGCCGAACAATTTGCATCTGTGCCGCGCGGTAAACGCCAGCCAGCAAATCCGCCGCCACCGGCTCCTGCCTGAAAACGTGCTTTTTTATGATGGTTCAGTCAATAAACGCTGCCTGACCCGAATGGCGCTTACTTAAGGCGAGCTTAGAAGGCGGAAGCATTTTGGCAAATGCCCCCGCAAACCGCTCGCATGCCGTCCAAAAAGCTGTGTCATCCTGAGCAAAGCGTCGGGAGTTCCACGACCAAAGCGGAGTCGAAGGATCTCAAATATCATGTGTTCCTCCAAGGCGAATCGCAGCGAATTGGTCCCAAACCGGTCTTAAGTAAGCGCCATTCCTGCCTGACCCCTTTTCCCCCTCGGGAAGTCTCCCGGAAGAGTCGGGCAGAGGATTTGCCCACGTGTGATATCACGCTGAAAGAACTTGAGGTGATTCTATCTGCCGGAATCTCGTTGGCTTCCCTATCCAGGGGAAGCAACACCTCAATCGAGGTAGAAATTTATCCATTCCTCGACAGTTTGTTCACGACGGGGGCTCCCGCGGAGAGGAGCGCTCAGCAGGAGTTGCAATTGCAGATGACTGACAACGAGCGAAACGAGACTTCTCTTGAACGGATTGCGAGGTATGTAGACCAATTGCGCTGCGAAATCACGCGACTAAATTGGGAAGAGAAGGAAGGGTCTAGAAAGAAGCGTCGCCGTTGAGGTTGGCAGTCTCACATTGGCGGCTCGCACGCTGTTCAGAACTGTAGCGTATCCCAGAACAGTGATCCGCGCGAAAGAATTGGGGAGATTCCTGTCAACCTCAGTCCCAGTAATTACAGTCGGCGTCGAATGGCCGCGGCAGAGGACGGCGCGCTCTGAGCCCGGAGGATTGCTTTGCAAAATCATAGCGCGCATAAAGCCCCGGTAGCGCCATTCGGGTCAGGTGGACGATTGAATTTGTCTTTCTGGGTCGAGTGGAGTTGGGGCTGCCCCGCCCGCCGCGTGAAGAGCCCATCGATCTAGACGCTTGCGAATCTCGAAAAACGTATCGCCGCCGAATCCCTTCGTCTCCTTTGCGCTTCCCGCGACTGCGGGATGGCCAATCTCTGTTAATCTCGTTCAATGAAATCGCCCATCTCAAAATGGCCGTCCCCATTCCTCCTGGCGCTGGTTGCCGCTCAGGCATTCGCGGACGACTGGCAACTGGCCCTTCCCGGCTGGCGCTACGAGTTTCCGAGGGACCATTTCGTTCATCCCGAATTCAAAACGGAATGGTGGTATTTCACCGGCCATCTCGCGGACGAACACGGGAAGCGGTTCGGCTTCGAACTCACGTTTTTCCGCCAGGGGCTTCGACATCCGTCGGCCTGGAATGGCGAAACCTCACGGTTCCTCGTGAACGATCTTAAGTTCGCGCACTTCGCCATTTCCGATCTCTCGGCTGGACAGTTTCACTTCCAGCAGAAGCTCAGCCGCGGCGCGTTCGATGAAGCCGGGTTCAGCCCCGCCCGCAACGCTACGCGTAGCGAGGCGGGCAGGCCCGATGCCGGTTCGCTGGTTTCGCCGGTTTCGTTGGCGTGGATCGAGGATTGGTCGCTCGAATGGCTGGGCGGGGAAGCTTTCAGGCTGCGCGCAAAAGGAGAAGGGACGGCGCTCGATCTGCACCTTTCCAACACGAAGCCGTGGGTTATTCATGGCGAGAATGGGGTCAGCCAGAAGGCTGACGGGGAGGGGCATGCGTCGCATTACTATTCCGGGGCGCGGCTCGCGTCGGAGGGGCAGCTTTCGGTCGGCGGAAAGTACATCCGGGTGACCGGGGAAAGCTGGCTGGATCGCGAATGGGCGACGAATCAGCTCGCGCCCGGGCAGGCGGGCTGGAATTGGTTCAGCATCCAGCTCGATGATGGGACGGAGCTGATGCTTTATCAGATGCGCAGGACCGACGGCTCGGTTGACCCCAACTCGAGCGGGACGTTCGTTGGCCGCGATGGGGCTGCCGAGCATCTGCGGCGCGAGGAGTATCAGCTCACGGCGGAGAGCTTCTGGACGAGCCCGGCGACGCAGGGGCGGTATCCGATTGCCTGGCGGCTGGCGATTCCGAAGCTTGGGATCGCGGTGCGGATCAGCACGCCGCTTTCCAACCAGGAGTTGGTCGTGCATCCCATTGTGTATTGGGAAGGGCTCATTGATGTGGAGGGGGCTCGCGCGGGGGCGAAGGTGCGGGGGCAGGGCTACATGGAACTCACGGGGTATGCAGGAAGGCTGACGCCGCTTTCCAGTGGGAAGTGAAGTGGATGAGCGTAAATGACGGGTTGCGTAAGCATTGAGAAGCGAGGGTATTGTCACACAGAGCCCCGCCCGCAGACACCCCGCCTGGGATCCGGAGGTTCTCTCCCAAGTGCGTCACGAAGCCGGAGCTTCGTGACGAGGGGGAATGGGAAGTGAAGCCATTCTCTAAGCTTCGGCGCGTTTACTGGCTTTTGTTTTAAGAAGCGATGACGACCTCCAACGACATTCACGAACCCGACCAAAGCCCAAATGCCGACACGGAACCGGCGGCGCGCTTGGCGCCAGCGTGTGTGGACAGGGAAGTGACGGGGTGCGCGCTTCGCGGACCAGAAGGGACGAAGTTCAAGTTGGGACCGAGTACCTCAATTATCTTGGGTGGCATCAGCAGCGGCGCGATAGAGGAAAGGCCGCTTCTGGAGATGCTTCAACTCCGCTCCGCTGCGTTCAGCATGACAGCGGGTTGGATGCGGCGCGTTTTCCCTTTTGCGCCTTTTGTGCCTCTTTGCGGCTAAACTCGCTACCCCCGCCAAGTTGTATACCCGATGCGAGACTGCCCAAAACATGGTATTCGTGACGCCGCTATGTCCCTCCAACGCGCCGCTTTGATTGCTGCCGCCGCCTTCGTCTCGCTTCAGGCGGGGGCGCTGGCGGGGACGGTGCATTTTAATCGCGATATCCGGCCGATTCTTTCGGACAAGTGTTTTTTCTGTCACGGGCCCGATGCGAAAAAGCGGGAGGCGGATCTGCGGCTTGATGTGCGGGAAGTGGCGTTGAAGGAGGGGGCGATCGAGCCGGGGAAGCCGGAGGAGAGCGAGATGATCGAGCGGATTCTCAGCAAGAAGCCGAAGGAGCATATGCCTCCGGCGAAATCGAAGCTCGCGGAAATCTCGCCGGCGGAGGTGGAGACGCTGAAAAAGTGGATCGCGGAAGGGGCGGAGTATGAGCCGCATTGGGCGTTCATTCCGGTGAAGGCGCCGGAGGCCCCGGACATCGATACGCTGGTGCGGCGCGGGCTCGCGGAGCGCGGGCTGAAGCCGCAGCCGGAGGCGGATCGCAATACGCTTGTTCGCCGGGTGAGCTTCGATCTGACCGGACTGCCGCCGACGCCGGAGGAGGTGGAGGCGTTTGTGAAGGACGGGGCGCCGGATGCGTATGAGCGGCTGGTGGATCGGCTGCTTGCTTCGCCGCGTTATGGCGAGCGCATGGCGGTGGATTGGCTCGATGTGTCGCGCTATGCGGACAGTTACGGCTATCAGGTGGATCGCGAACGCGATGTGTGGCCGTGGCGGGATTGGGTGATTCGGTCGTTCAACGAAAACCTTCCGTTCGACAAATTCATCACCTGGCAAATCGCGGGCGATCTGCTGCCGCATCCGACGGAGGATCAGGTGCTGGCGACGACTTTCAATCGCCTGCACCAGCAGGAATCCGAGGGCGGGAGCGTGGAGGAGGAATACCGCGTCGAGTATGTCTGCGATCGCGTGCAGACTTTTTCGACGGCGTTTCTTGGCCTGACCTTTCAGTGCTGCCGCTGCCACGATCACAAGTTCGATCCCATTGCGCAGAAGGAATACTATCAGTTCTTCTCGCTCTTCCAAAATATCGACGAGGCGGGGTTGTATTCCTTCTTCACCACCTCGCCGCCCACGCCGACGCTGGGGCTTTCCAGCCCCGAGGAAAAGCAGCGGCTCGCCGAATTGCAGGGCGCGGTGACGGAGGCCGAGAAGGAAATCGCGGCGTCGCGGGAATCGCGGGACGAGGCATTCGCGGCGTGGCTTAGCGGGCGACCGCAGGAAGTGAAGATCCCAGGCGAGATCGGCGGATTTGGATTTGAATCGGTGGAGAGCGGCAAGCTTGCGAACTGGATCGATCCGAAGCAACCGGCGCTGCTCAAAGGCGGGAACAAGATCGCGCCGGGACGCATCGGGAATGCGGTGGAATTCACCGGGGACGATCCGGTGGATTTGCCGTTTGGCAATTTCAAGCGGAACGAGCCGTTCAGCGTTTCGCTGTGGTTGAAGACGCCCGACAAAAAGGAGCGGGCCGTGGTGTTTCATCGCTCCAAGGCGTGGACGGACGCCGCGAGCCGGGGCTACGAACTGCTCATCGAGGAGGGCAAGCTGAAGTGGTCTCTCATCCATTTCTGGCCGGGCAACGCCATTTCGATCCGGGCGAAAAACGAAGTGCCGATCAACGAATGGACGCATGTGGTGGTGACGAGCGATGGCAGCAGCCGTGCCGCGGGCCTGCGGCTTTACGTGAATGGAAAGCCGGCGGAAATCGAGGTGATCAAGGATGCGCTGACCAAGGACATCACGGGCGGCGGCGGCGACAATATTTCGCTCGGTGAACGCTTCCGGGATCGCGGATTCAAGGGCGGAATGATCGACGAATTTCGCGTGTTCAATCGCGAGTTGACGCCGCTCGAAGCGCTGGCCACGAATGACGAGGCCGCCGCGAAGGCTCTGCTGGTCAAGGATGCGGAGCAGTTGTCCGGCGGGGAGCGGGAGACGCTGCGCGCCTATTTCCTGGCGACCGCGGACCCGGAGTGGGCGAAGCAGCTCGACGCCCTGAAAGCGGCGCGCGCCGAAGTGGTGAAGGCGGCCGATGGCGTCCGGGAGATCATGGCCATGCGCGAGCTGCCGGAGCCGAAAAAGGCCTACGTGCTCCTCCGCGGCCAGTATGATCAGCGCCGGGATGAAGTCCACGCCGGCACGCCCGCGGCGCTGCCGCCCTGGCCCGCGGGCGCGCCGATGAACCGGCTCGGCCTCGCGCAATGGCTCGTCGAACCCAATCAGCCGCTGACCGCGCGGGTGCTGGTCAATCGTTTCTGGCAAAGCATTTTCGGGCGGGGATTGGTGAAGACCGCGGAGGACTTCGGCAGCCAGGGGGCGCGTCCGGTTTATCCCGAGGTGCTCGATTGGCTGGCGTATCGCTTCATCCAGAGCGGCTGGGATGCGAAGGCGCTGATCAAGACGATCGTGATGAGCGCCACCTATCGCCAGCGGAGCGTCGCCGACGCGAAGAACATGGCCGACGATCCGGAGAATGAACTGCTGGCGCGCGGACCGCGGTTTCGTCTCAGCGCGGAAATGATTCGCGATAACGCGCTCGCCGCCGCGGGTCTGCTGAGCGAGAAGCTCGGCGGGGCGCCGGTGAATCCCTACGAGATGAGCGAAGCGTTCAAACCCGCGACGCCGAGCGGCGGTGATGGCGTGTATCGGCGTAGCGTTTACACCAATTGGCGCCGGACCGCGCCGCCGCCCGCGATGGTCGCCTTCGACGCGCCGCGCCGCGCGGTCTGCGTGGGGAGCCGCGAGCGCACCGATTCCCCGCTGCAGGCGCTTGTGCTCCTGAACGGCACGCAATACGTGGAAGCCGCGCGGGTGCTCGGCGGGAAGCTTTACCTGGACGCGAAGGGCGATGTGCCCGCGATGATCGAAGAAGGCTTCCTCCGATGCCTCAGCCGACGGCCCGACGCGCGCGAACGGCAGATCGTCCAGCAACTCTACGACGAACAGCTCGCGTATTTTCGATCCAATCCCGCCGATGCCGCCGCGCTGCTCAAGACCGGCAACGCGAAACCTTTCGCGGGCATTCCCGCGCCTGAAGCCGCCGCTTCCGCCGTCCTCGCGCAGGCGCTGCTGAACCACGATGCATGCGTTGTGAAACGATGAAACTCAACGTTTTACTTCCTACCTATCGGAGGAAACGCAAAGACCTGACGCGGCCTGCAGCAGCAATCAAAAGGCATTTTAAAACGCAAAGGACGCAGAGACGCGAAGGACGGAAATCCGTGGCGGCGACCTTTTCCAACGCCGATACTTCGCCGTCTTGGCCGCGTAAAATCTACGCGGAACTCAAGGTCCTCTCCTACCTCCGCCGACTCGACCTGCGCTTGGGGCTAATTGTCAATTTCCACGTCGCCGTCCTGAAAGACGGAATCTACCGAGTCGTAAGCAACCTCTACCCACCGGACCCGCCTCCAGAGCCCCTGACCTCCAATCCTAACCTTTGCGTCTCTGCGGCCTTTGCGTTTTAAAATACCTCCAGGTCTTTGAGCAGCCCACGATTTCTGACGATGAATACGACCGACCACCCTGTGAATATTCCGGCCCCCAGGTCACCTCTTCCCGCCGAAGTTACCGGCCACGGGAGCGCTTACGAGTGGCACTTCAAGCGCCGGCAATTCCTCAACCGGTTCGCGATGGGCATCGGCGGAATCGCCTTGGCCGATCTCCTCAAGGGATCGGCGGGCGCCGCGCAAACCGCGGATCACGGTGTGCTCGGGGAGCCGCATTTTCCGGCGAAGGCGAAGCGCATCATTTATCTCTTCATGTCGGGCGGCCCTTCGCAGCTCGATCTCTTCGATTACAAGCCACTCCTGAACCAGCGCCAGGGAGAACAGCTTCCCGATTCGGTGCGCGGGACTCAGCGGCTGACTGGCATGTCGGGAAATCAATCGTCGATTCCGCTCGTCGGCTCGCCTTTCAAGTTCACCCAGTACGGTGAATCCGGCGCGTGGTTTAGTGAGCTGCTGCCGCATACGGCGACGATCGCGGACGATCTGTGTGTGGTGCGCTCGATGTTCACGGAGGCGATCAATCACGGGCCGGGCGTGACGTTTTTTCAGACGGGGTCGCAGATTCCCGGCCGGCCGAGCATGGGCGCGTGGCTGAGCTACGGGCTCGGGAAGGAGAACGCGAATTTGCCTTCCTTCGTGGTGCTCATCACGAAGGGCAAGAGCGGGCAGCCGCTGGGCTCGCATTTGTGGGGCAGCGGTTTTCTGGCGCCGCGCCATCAGGGCGTGCTCTTCCGCGCGTCGAAAGATCCGGTGCTTTATCTGGGCAATCCGCAGGGCGTGAGCGCGGACAGCCGCCGCATGCTGCTCGATCGAATGCGCGAACTGCACGAGCACCAGTTTGAGACGACGCCGGACACCGAGATTCAGAGCCGGATCGATCAATACGAGATGGCGTTTCGGATGCAGACGAGCATTCCGGAGGTCACCGACCTTTCGCAGGAATCGCCGGAGACGCTCGCCGCCTATGGCCCGGATGTGCGGACGCCCGGCACGTTTGCCGCGAACTGTCTGCAGGCGCGGCGGCTGGCGGAGAAGGGTGTGCGCTTCATTCAGCTTTACCATCAGGATTGGGATCATCATGGCGGCCTGCCCGGGGCGCTGCCCCGGCTGTGCAAGGAGACGGATCAGCCGGCCGCCGCGCTCGTGAAGGATTTGAAGGCGCGCGGCCTGCTCGACGACACGCTCGTGGTCTGGGGCGGCGAGTTTGGGCGCACCAATTATTGCCAGGGGAAAATCCAGGCGAACTTTGGGCGCGATCATCATCCGCGCTGCTTTACGGCATGGATGGCGGGCGGCGGCGTCAAGCCCGGCGCGGTGATCGGCGAGACGGATGAGTTTGGCTACAACGTCGTGCGCGATGGCGTGCATGTGCATGACTTCCATGCGACGCTGCTGCATCTGCTCGGAATTGATCACGAGCGGCTGACTTACAAATTCCAGGGCCGGCGTTACCGGCTCACGGATGTGGAAGGGCAGCTTGTGAAAGGGATGCTGGCGTGAATTCAGGCCAGCTTCGTGGGCGCGAGGTTAAGGGCCGTTTGGGGCAACTTTGATTAGGCGCGCGTTAGAGGAACACATGATACTTTCTCGCCCCTTTCCAGGACCACCGCCAGCACCTCCCCTGGAAGGCTCGGAGATTCTTCAACTCCGAGCCGGTCGTGGAACTCCAAGCTCTGCGTTCAGAATGACAGCGTTTTTGGAGGCGGCGCTTCGCGCCTGTCAGATCAGGCCGAGCTTCATCTGGCCGGCTTCGCTGATCATTGCCTGGTTCCATGGCGGGTCCCAGACGAGCTCGACTTCGGCGTCGCCCACGCCGGGGACGCCGAGGATCTTCGACTTCGCTTCGGCCGCGATCGTCGGGCCCATGCCGCAGCCCGGGGCGGTGAGGGTCATCTTCACGTCCACCTTTGAACCGGCGCCGGCGCCGGGGGTGATCACGCAGTCGTAGACGAGACCGAGATCCACGATATTGACGGGAATTTCGGGGTCGTAGCAGCTCCGGAGCTGGTCCCAGACGGCCTTTTCATTCACGGGGACATTGAGGTCGGCGCGATCGGCGGCGTCGGCTTTGGCTTCCGCCGTGATTCCGAGGGCGTCCGCGTTTTCATCGGCGATGCGCGCGAGGCCCAGATCGGTGGAGACCGTGTAGCTTCCGCCGAGCGCCTGGGTGATATAGACCTGCGAGTCCTTGGGCAGCGTGATCGCTTCCCCGCTGGGGATGCGGGTCGCGGGACAATCGCGCAGGAGAGTTTTGGTGGTTTGTTCGTGCATGGGCGAGGATGGAAAATGGAAAATGGAAAATGGAAAATGGAAAAGAACTCCCAAGGCGCCAGGGCGCTTGCGGATGGGGCGAAGGTGGGAAAAATGCGGAAAATGCGGCTTGCTGGAGCGGAGTTTAGGCGCCTGGCTGTTTCAGGACGATCTTCACTTTCTTCTCGGGAGACGCGCCGCTGTGGAGTGAATCGAACAGGGTGGCCGCCTTGGGCGGTTGGGCAGGAGATGGCGCGGGCACGGTCGTGGGAGCGGCGGTTGCGGGCGCCGATGGCTTCAGGGCGGAGCGCAAGGCGCCTTCGACGAGCTGGGCGCAATGGATTTTCATCGGAGGGAGCGGCCCGAGAGGCGCGGAAAGGTCGCTGCCGGACATGGATAGCGCTTCCTCCACGGTCTTGCCGGCGATCAATTCGGTGGCCACGCTGGCCACGGCGATGGCGGTCTCGCAGCCGAACGTTTGGAAGGTGGCGCGGTCGATCACCTTTCGGCCTTGCGGATCTTCCTTGAATTTCACCCACATGCGCAGCATATCGCCGCAGTCCGCGCTGCCCACTGTGCCGACAGAGTCCGCGTTTTCCATTTCCCCGATATTTTTCGGGTTGGCGATGGCTTCGTGAATGCGGTTTTGGAGGTCGTCGCTCATAATATCCTGGTCTTATTCCAAATCGTAGCGGGGGAGCGTCGAGTCAACTTCCACGCTCCAGGCGTCGATGCCTCCGCGGACGCTCTTCACGTTCTCGAAGCCATGCCCGGAGAAATAGGCGGCGGCGTCCATGCTGCGCGCGCCGCGATGATCCATGATGGCAATGAGCGCCTGCCGGTCCCAGCGCATGAGGATCTCTTGCATGAGATCCTGGGTGAAAAAGATGGCGCCGTCCACATGCACCGCGTCGTACTCCTCGCGTGTGCGGATATCGATCAGCCGGGCGGTGGGGGCATCTTTCAGGGAGGCGGCCAGGTCTTCGGGGGCGATCTGGATTTTCAAATCGGCCTCGTGGCTGGCGAGGATGTGCTCCAGCACCTCGTCCACCGGCACATGCTCATTGCGCGCGCAGACTTCCGCCAGGGTTTCCGTAGGGCTGAATCCGCAGCTCGCGCAGCCGCCGATGTGGTAGCGCCGAAACAGCGCCCGCTGGGCGCCGGGATAGTGGCGCAGCAGCTCTTGCATCGTGGTATTGGGATCGAGCGAAGCAGTGGTGGACATGCGGCAACGCTAATCGCATCCGGCCCGGCTGACAAACGCGCACTTTACCCACCCCGATTGGGTGATAGCGTCTGCCGTCTCATGCGTTTTCAGACACTCTACGAAGGCCGCTGGATTTTTGCGGTCATTTTTGCCCTCGGTATCGTTGGCTGGTTTTTGCACTGGTTTTGGCTGGTCGCGGTCGCCGGGTTGCTGGTGATTTTTTGCGTCAATTTCTTTCGCGACCCGGATCGGGCGATCCCGGACGGGGACGAAGTGGTGGTGGCCGCCGCCGACGGAGTGGTGGCGGACATCGAGGAGATCGAGGAAACGGAGGTGCTGAAGACCAAATGCCTTCGCGTGGGGGTTTTCCTCTCCGTCTTCGATGTCCACGTCAACAAAGCGCCGATCGCTGGGAAAGTGGTCTTTCACAAATACTATCCGGGGACCTACCTGGATGCGCGCGATCCCGAGTGTTCGAAGAAGAATGCCGCGCTGACCTGGGCGTTTGCGGGCAGGAACGCGACGCTCGTGGTGCGCCAGATCACCGGCGCGATCGCCCGCCGGATCGTGCCCTGGTCAAAAATGGGCGACGAAGTGCCGAAAGGCTTTCGCTTCGGGATGATTCGCTTTGGTTCGCGAACGGAGGTTTATTTGCCGATGAACACGGAAATCACCGTGAAAATCGGAGACCGCGTCAGAGGCGCGGAGACCGTGATCGCCCGCCTCGCGCCGCGCCCAGCCGAAGCATCAGCTTAAATTCCCATCTTCCCATGAACGACGACGGAAATCCCAAGATCTATCTGCTGCCAAATCTGATGACGGCAGGGAATCTCTTTTGCGGTTTCGCCGCGATTCTGAAGATTCTCGAAGGCGCCCTGGTCCAGACCTCCGATCCCGACCAGGCGGCGTATTATTTTCACTTTGCGATTTGGTGCATTCTGGCTTCGTGCATCTTCGATGCGCTCGATGGGCGCGTCGCCCGGCTTGGCGGCCATGAAAGTCCCTTTGGCCGGGAGTTCGATTCGATCGCGGACATCGTTTCGTTTGGCGTGGCTCCGGCTCTGCTGGTCTATCGGATCGTCCTGGAGAAATTTCCCAATGCCGGCTGGTTCATCGCCTCGATTTATCTGGTGTGCGGGGCGTTGCGGCTGGCGCGCTTCAATTGCCTGGCGGCCGCCAATTCGGCCGCGGCGAATGCGGAGTTCAAAGGATTTCCCATCCCTGCGGCCGCCGGTGTGATCGCCTCGCTGACGCTGTGTCTGCTGTGGTTCGACGAAAAAGGGCGGGAAATCGGCAATGGCAAGTGGGTGCTCCCGCCGCTGATGCTATTCCTTTCGGCGATGATGTTCAGCAATTTCAAATATCCGAGCTTCAAGGCGATCAGCATCCGCACCAAACGCTCGCTCCCAAAGTTTATCGCCATCATCGTCGTGCTGCTCTTGACCGCGCTCAATTATCAATGGATGCCGGCGGTGATTTTCATTACCTACCTGCTCTATGGCTTCCTGCGCCCATTCCTCTCGCGGAAGATGAAGGAGGAAATCGAAGACGAACTGGAGGAAGAAGAGGATACTTTGGAGAGCCCGTAGAGGGAAATGACGAAACCAGAATGACGAATGACGAGGGGAAGCCGTGCGCAGCGTGAAATTCCTGAATGACGAATGGCCGCAAAAAGGCGCAAAAGGCACAAAAAGAGGAGCCTTCGAAGCCAGTCATTTTTTGATCCTTTTGCGCCTTTTTGCGGCCAAATGCCTTCCTCCCCCAATGTGAAAGACCGCTGAATTTTCGGGCTGGAATTATCCCGCAGTCGCGGAAACGATGCGCGCCATCGCCGTTTTTACCACCGCGAGAATCCATTTCTTCCTTTTTCGTTGCATGCTTATTCGCGTTTCCGGGGTGGAATCCCATGAGTGATTTTGCGCAGACGGGGCTCATCTGCACGCTGCAGCGGCTGAATGATACTTCGGCGGAGCGAATCGAGGCGGAAGTCGTCGAACACGCGGCGGCGCATCCCATCACTCTCATCCTGCCCTGCCACGGAAATGACCTGCGCCAGCCGGCGCTGAAAGGCATCATCGATGAGATCGCGGGCGCGCGGTTTTTGCGCGAGGTGATCATCAGCATGAATGGGTGGCGGGAGGAAACGGGCGCGGCGGCGCGGGAGGTTTTTGCGCGGCTGCCGCAGTCGCATCGCATTCTCTGGAGCGATGGGCCGCGCGCTGTGGCCATGGAGTGCGCAGCGGCGCCCTTGCCGGGCGCGATGACCGCGCCGATGGGGAAGGGATACAACGTCTGGGCGGCCTGCGGGGTCGTCATCGCGGAGGCGCGATCGCAGGTCATAGCGACCCAGGATTGCGACGTGGTTTCCTTTCGCCGGGAAAATCTTGCGCGGCTTTGCTTCGCGGCGGTTCATCCCGAGCTGCGCTATGACTTCGCCAAGATGTACTACAGCCGGGTGACCGACCGCCTGTATGGCCGGGTGAGCCGCCTCTTTCTCACGCCGCTGCTTCAGGCCATTGTCCGGATCGCCGGGCACCAGCCGCTGCTCGATTTCCTGCAAAGCTTTCGCTATCCGCTGGCCGGCGAGTGCGTCATCACCCGCGCACTCGCGGCGGAGCTGCCTGTCTCCGCGGGTTGGGGGCTGGAAATCGGGCTGCTTTGCGAGGCCTTCCGCCGCACTGAGCCGCGCCGGATCGCGCAGGTGGATGGCGGCCGGCATTACGACCACCGCCATCAGCCGCTCGGGGATGAATGCGGCGGCCTCTTTCGCATGAGCCGGGAGATCGCCGTCACGCTCCTGGCGCAGCTTGGCGACGAAGGCCTGCCATTGTCGCCCTCCTTTCTTGAGGCGCTCCGGGCCAGCTTCGAACGCGAATCCCGGGAAGCCCTGCGCCGTTCCCGGCATCTTGCCCTGATCAATGGCCTGCCAATTCCACAGGAAGACGAAGAAGCCGCCGCCGTTTTTTCCCGGGCGCTCTCCGAGACCGGGCGGGAGTTTTTCGAGACCCCGTCGGGGGCGGCGGCGCGCGCGCTCCCGGCATGGAGCGAGTTGCAAAAAACTTCACCGGACTGGATCGCGCGATTTTTGGAGGCGGTCCCGCGCGCAATCGGATAGACACTCCGCTTCCAATCCGTCTTCGCCCAAGGCCATGTGGTCTAATGTCCCGACCGAAGCCGGATTGAGATTACCAACCACAGCCCGCTTCCCACCCATTTGTCATGCCCCCCTGGTCCCAGAATTACGATCCCCTCGGCAATGCCCTGCTTTCGACGCTCCTGGCATCGGTGCCGGTGATTATCCTCCTCGGGTCCATCGCGGTCCTCAAAATACGCATCCATATCGCCGCGCTGATCGGGCTGGTGGCCGCCTTCGCGATCGCGACTGGCGTCTATCGGATGCCGCTGGATGCCGCCGGGGCGGCCGCGTTCTTGGGCGCGGGGTTTGGTTTGTTCCCGATCGGCTGGCTGCTGCTCAATGTGATTTTCCTCTACCAGCTTACGGTGAAACGCGGCCACTTCGAGATTTTGCGCGATAGCCTGGCGGGGATTGCGCCCGATCCGCGCATTCAGGTCATCCTCATCGCCTTTGCGTTTGGCGCCTTCCTCGAAGGGATGTCGGGTTTTGGCGCGCCGGTGGCGATTACTGCCGCGATCCTCATCCAGCTCGGGTTTCGCCCACTGCACGCTTCGGCGCTCGCGCTAATCGCCAACACCGCTCCCGTGGCGTTTGGTTCGTTGGGGATTCCCGTGATCACCCTGGCGCAGGTCACCGGACTCGACCTGCACCTCATCTCGGCGACGGTGGGGGGGCAATTGACGTTCTTTTCGTTGTTGATTCCCTTCTGGGTAGTGGCGGCCTTTGCGGGATGGCGCGGGATGCTGGGCATCTGGCCGGCGGCGCTGACCGCGGGTGTGTCTTTTGCGATACCGCAATTCCTGGTCTCGAACTTCGGCGGGCCAGCGCTGGTGGATATCGTGTCGGGCGCTTGTTCGATCGCCGCCATCATTTTACTCTTGAGATTCTGGAAACCGAAAACCGTGTGGCGTTTTGACGGTGACGGATCGATCAGGGAGGAGCATCCGCACGAAACGGGCTCTGCGCCGGCGCATGGCCCCACCCCGCGGCACGGGGCGCGCAAGATCTTTCAGGCGTGGATGCCCTGGGCCATTTTGACCGCGTTCATCCTTTGCTGGGGAACGTGGAAGAACGAACTCAGGCGCCTGAGTCCATACGAAGTGGAGATGCCGCATCTGGATCGTGCGGTGCAGCGAATGCCTCCCATTGTGCCGCAACCGGCGCCCGAGCCTGCGGTCTTCAAGCTGGACATCGTTTCGGC
>Ga0302319_10006033_pt1 | contig 24181 bp, 21 predicted proteins | sample Bog_T0_2_FD_203319 | JGI IMG/M metagenome (GOLD analysis project Ga0302319, IMG submission 203319) | Peat permafrost microbial communities from Stordalen Mire near Abisko, Sweden - Bog_T0_2 | ecosystem: Environmental > Terrestrial > Soil > Wetlands > Peat | place: Sweden: Abisko, Stordalen Mire...
GTGGTGGCATCGAGCGGCTTGACATTGCGCTCGGGAAAGAACTGTTGCGACTTCGCCTGCGCCGCCCGCGTGTCCCAGGATTTGCCATCCTGCTGCAGAGAAACGGTAAGCACGCGCACGCCATGGCTGTTCACGGCATGGATGTGCACGGGGGTCTTCAAACCGATTGTCGGGACAGGGGGGTCGACCGTCAGCGCGGTCTCATTCGACATGACGACGAGACTCAGCGGGACGGCCGCCAGCAAAACAAGTACGAGTGCGGTAATAATGATTTTCAATTTTTAGTCCAGCGATCGACCCATTCGAGGAACGTCTTGTACCAGAGCATGCTGTTCTGCGGCTTCAGCACCCAGTGCCCTTCGTCGGGAAACACCAGCAGTTCCGACGGCACCTTATGCATCTGCAACTCCGTATACAGGGCCAATCCCTGAGTATAAGGAACCCGGAAGTCCAGTTCGCCGTGGATCACCAGGGTGGGGGTTTGGAAATCCTGGGTGAACTTGCTCGGCGACCATTTGTCGTATACCTCGGGGGCTGTCCCGGGCATTCCGCCGAACTCCCACAGGGGAAACCAAAGCTCTTCGGTGGTCTCGGCTTCGGCGCGCAGATCGTAAACGCCCGCGTGCGAGATCGCGCACTTGAAACGGTTCGTGTGGCCCAGAATCCAGTCGACCATGTAACCGCCATAGGAACCACCGGCCACGCCAATTCGGTCCGCGTTCACATAAGGCAGCCTTTCGACATAGTCCGTGACCGCCATGATGTCGTCGTACGGTTTGCCGCCCCAGTCCTGATTGATGTCGTCGGTAAACTTCTGCCCATAACCGAAGGAGCCGTGCGGATTCGGCATCACCACCACATAGCCAGCGCCCGCGAAGACCTGCGAGTTCCAGCGATAGGTCCAGCTTTCGCCCCACTCGCCCTGGGGACCACCGTGGATCAGCATCAGCACCGGATACTTCTTCGTCGCATCGAAGCCCGGCGGCTTTACCACGAAACTGTGAATCTGCGCGCCATCCGCGCCCGTAACCCAGAACTCTTCGAGCGGCGTGAGTTGATACTGGCTGAGAAGGTCATCGTTAAGGTGGGTCAGCGGAACCGCGGCCCCTCCGCCCGACCCGGCTCTGCAGATCTCGACCGGGGCGCTGCCGCTCTGGCGCGTGAAAACCATTGTTTTGCTGTCTTTGGTGAACTGAATATCGTCAAGCACGTTGCTTCCCGATACCGCCGTACCCAAAGCTCCGCCTTCGACGGCGACGAACTGGATGGCCTGGCGGCCGCGGTCGATCGAACCGAAAAACAGGCGCTTCGAATCCGGATCCCAGGTGAAGCTCTCGACCGACCGATCGATTGCGTCTGTCGGTGAAGTCAGTTTGCCGGTGGCCCGATTGAGCACGATCAGCCGCCACTTATCGCTCTCATAGCCGGGCCGGGTCTGGGACCGGTAGGCGAGATAACGGCCGTCGGGCGAATATTGAGGGGAGCTGTCAGCAGCCAAATTACCTGTAATTCTGTGCGCTTCCCCACCGGCAATCGGGACCACATATAGATCGCTGTTCGTGCTGATTGCGGGAACGGGGTCGCCGTTCATTGCGAAACAGACCTCCGAGCCATCCGGCGAGATCGCGTAATCGTCCGGGCCGCCCAGAGAAAACGGCGGCACCACTTTATCGCCGGGAGTGAGGTCCACGGCCTTGCCATCGCTGAGTGAAAGGGAAAGCAGGTGGCTGCGTGTCTTGCCCTGCCAGGCGGTCCAGTGGCGATAAAGCAGGCCGGTGATCAGATGCGCTTTCACTTTGCTGTTTTTGTCGGTTTCCAGATGCTGCGAATTGCAAACGTCGTCAGCGCCGCACTCCGGGTAGACTTCGCTGGTAACGAGGAGATATTTACCGTCGGCCGAGATGGTTTCGCCGGAGGCCTCCGTCGAAAGGTGGGTGATTTGGGTGGCCCCGGTTCCATCGGGATTCATGGACCAGATCTGCGACGCTCCGCCGGAGGTTCCCGTATAGAAGATACGCTTGCCGTCGGGCGACCAGCGGGGACGGTCGGCTTCATCCGCCAGTTTCTTCGGCTCCCCGCCAGCCAAAGGCACGGCCCAGACGCTGTGAGCGCTTTTGTTATTCGGTACATCCGGCACGCTGACGGAGAAGGCGACGGTACGGCCGTCAGGAGAAAGCTGCGGGTCGCCGATCCGTTTAATCCTGAGCAGGGCATCGCTGTCGAACGGCTTCTTCTGGGCCGACAGACAGAGCGGTAGAAGAGCGAGCAAAAGCCAGACCAGTCTGCGCATAGTCGAAATTATCTCACCGAGTAAACAAGCAACCCCAGGCCCATTCCCCGCATCTCTACCTATATCCACCCGTGCTATCGTCAAATTCTGTGAAAACCCTTCGACTCGCGGCTTTGTTTGCCATTTCCGCCGCTGCGTTCGGAGCCGGGGACGGCATTCTCCTCGACACCATGAATCAGGAGCTCCAGCGCAACTACCAGGCGCTGAAGCAGAAGGCCGAGCCCGCGCCTTACTTCATGGCCTACGAAGTCTCCGACATCGATTCCCATGAAGTCGGCGCCACGCTCGGCGTGCTCAATTCCACCGGGAACCAGCACAGTCGTTTCCTCGACGTGACCGTCCGAGTCGGCGATCAGAAGCTGGACAATTATCGCCGGGCCCGCGGCGACCGTATTCAGTTCACTTCCGGCCTGCCCGTGCCCGTTGAGGACGTTCCCGAAGCTCTGAAAGCCCGTATGTGGCTCGAAACCGACCGTGTTTATCGCGCCGCGGCCGACCGCCTCATCCGCATCAAGACCAACCAGCAGGTCAAAGCGGCGGACCGCGATCAGTCCAACGACTTTTCCCCCCAGGAAGCCTGGGCCCACTCCGAAAACACCTTCAAAACCACCTTCGACGAGAAGCACTGGTCGCAGGAAGTCCGCGACTGGTCGCGCGAATTCCGCGCCTATCCCGATCTCCTTTCCTCCAATGTGACTGTGTCCGTCGAGGGCGACAACCGCTATCTGGTCAACACCGAAGGAGCCCGCGTGGAACAGGGACGCGGCTTTGCCCGCGTCGTGATCTCCGCGTCAGGCAAGGCGAAAGACGGCATGGATGTAGCCGACTTCGAGACCTTCGAAGCTTTCGAACCCTCCGGCCTGCCGGACGCCGATAAGATTGCCGCTTCGGTGAAGCGCGTCGGAGCCAATGTGGAAGCCCTGATCGCCGCTCCCAACGCCGAGCCGTTCGTGGGACCGGCTATCTTTTCGGGCCGGGCTTCCGGCGTCTTCTTCCACGAGATCTTCGGCCATCGCATTGAAGGTCATCGCCAGAAGGACGAATCCGAAGGCCAGACTTTCACGAAATCTGTCGGCCAGGAAATTCTTCCCGCGTTTCTTTCCGTAACTTTCGACCCGACCATGAAAAAGGCCGCGGGGATCGACCTCAACGGCTGGTATGAATACGATGACGAAGGCGTGCCGGGCAAGCCCGTCAAGGCCGTCGAGAACGGGATCCTCAAAGAGTTCCTGATGTCGCGCTCGCCCATTGAAGGCTTCGACCATTCGAACGGTCACGGTCGCCGCCAACCGGGCCTCGAGGTGGTTTCGCGCCAGTCTAACCTGATCGTGACAAGTTCAAAGGCTGTAACCGATGCCAAACTCCGGCAGATGCTAATCGAAGAAGTGAAGAAGCAAAACAAACCTTACGGCCTTTACTTTGAAGACATTCAGGGCGGCTTCACCACCACCCAACGGGCGGGTCTTCAGGCCTTCAGCGTGATGCCCGTGCTGGTTTACAAAGTGTTCGCCGACGGCCGGCCCGACCAGTTGATCCGGGGCGCGGACATCGTGGGAACCCCGCTGGCCAGCTTCGCCAAGATCATCGCCACATCGGACAGGACCGAGGTCTTCAACGGCTACTGCGGGGCGGAATCCGGCAGCGTGCCGGTTTCGGCGGTATCGCCCGCGATTCTGATTTCGGAGATCGAGATTCAGAAGAAGGATTCCGGGCAGGATCTGCTCCCGCTGCTGCCCTCGCCTTTGAAAGGCTCCGTACAATGAAGGCCCTGAGACATGTGGCGATAGCCGCGTCTGCTCTTACGTTCGCCGCCTTCGCCGCCCAGCCCGACCCAGTCCTTGACGCCATGCGCGCCGAGTTGAATCGCTCCATTAGCCTAAGCCTCAACCAGCTCGACAAACCTTACTTCGTCAGCTACACGATTGACGACGTACACAGCTGGTCGGCCTCCGCAACGCTCGGCGGTCTCGTCAGCTCCGGCGCCAGCACTTTCCGTGTTCCCTCCGTACGCGTGCGCGTTGGCGATTACAAGTTCGACAACAGCAACTTCGCCGGGGGCGGCGGAGGCGGCGCCCGCTACGATCTGCGCAGCTTCCCGCTCGACGACGACCCGCTCGTGATCCGCCAGTACCTCTGGCTCGCCACCGATTCCGCGTATAAAGGCAGCCTGCAGACCATCGCCCGCAAGCGCGCCGCGCTGCGCAGTGTCACGGTCAACGATCAGCTTCCCGACTTCTCGAAGGTCCCCGGCTTCCAGCTCATGCGCGATTATACGCCCGCGAAATTCGACGACAAGGCATGGCAGAACCGTATTCGCCGCGTGTCGAAAACCTTCGAGGCATACCCTGCGCTTCGAACCTCTATCGTCGAGTACAACGTCGGCGATCAGTTGCACCGCTTTGTCAATACCGAAGGCACGGAGATCCGCGTGCCGGGCGTGACGGCCGACATTCAGATCCGAGCGTCCGCCCAGGCACCCGACGGCATGATCGTGCGCGATTCCGCTTTCTTTTACACTCACGATGCCGATAAGATGTTCCCCGAGGCCGAGCTCGACAAGGCCGCGAAAAGCGTGGGCGAAACCGTGATGAAGATGGCTGCCGCGCCGATGGGCGAAGCCTACTCCGGCCCTATTCTGTTTGAGGGTGAAGCCGCCGGCCAGATGTTCGCGGAAGTGCTCGGGCGCAACCTCCACATTGCGCGCAAAGGCGTCGCTTCTCCGGGGATGCCCAGTCAGGCCGCGGTCACCGAACTTGAAGGCCGGCGCGGTGTGCGAATCATGCCCGAGTCGTTCGACGTCATCGACGACCCGACTAAGCCCGGCATGTTCGGCAGCGAAGAGGTGGACGACGAAGGCGTCCCGGAGAAGCCCGTGTCGCTTGTCGAGAAGGGCGTGCTCAAAGACTTCTTCCGCACGCGCGAACCGGTTCGCGGCTATACCGATTCCAACGGCCGGGCCCGGCTCGGCGGTTCGCCTACGCCCACCAACCTGGTGATCACGGCGCATGAAACCAGCTCGCTCTCCGACATCAAACAGAAGATGATCGACCTGTGCAGGCAGCGCGAACTCAGCTACGCCATCGTGATCCGGCGCATGGATTTCCCCTCCACCGCGCCCATCGACGAAGCTCGCAAGATCCTTGCCGCGGCCGGCACGGGACACCCCGTCAGCATGCCGCTGCATGTCTATAAGCTCTATACCGATGGCCATGAGGAAATGATCCGGGGCGTACGTTTGCGCGGCCTCAATGCGCGTTCGCTCAAAGATATTCTCGCCGCCGGCGACGACATCGTGACGTTTAACTATCTCGAAAACGGAGCGCCCTTCGCGCTGGTGGGCTATGGCTCGAACTCAGCCGAAGTCTCGGTCGTGGCTCCCTCGGTGCTGATCGACGACCTTGAGTTGATCAAGGTGGACGACGAACTTCCCCGGCTGCCTATCGCCGGCCCCCCCACGATGTGAGGCAGGCGCTTCCGCCTGCCCTTGCCACATGAAAATCCTCTCCCGCTACGTCTTTCGAGAGATCCTCGCCAGTTCCTTCCTCGCCACGGCCCTTTCCACTTTCGTGATCTTCCTTCGCCAGATCGGCCCCCTGGTCGCGCTCCTGGTCCGCACTGCCGACGGCCTGTCTTTCCTCAAGCTCTGCATCTATTCGCTGCCGCCCGTGCTGCTGCTCAGCATCCCCTTCGGAGTCCTGGTAGGCATCCTGATTGGCCTCGGACGTCTCTCGTCCGATAACGAAATCATTGCCATGCGCTCGGGCGGCATCTCGTCGCGCATCGTCGCTCCGCCCGTCATCTTCTTCGCCACTCTCGCGCTTCTTGTCTCCGGCGCCTGCGCGGTCTGGCTCAATCCGCTGGCCATTCGCGCGGCGCTAAAAGTCTGGAACAAAGCCGGCGCCTCGCAGATCACCGCCGATGTGGTCCCGCAGGTCTTCCAGGAACAGTTCACCAACGACAATACGGTCCTCTATGTCGACGACGTCGTCTCCGGCGTGGGTCCTTCTCTGTGGAAGCGAGTCTTCATCGCCGACATCACGCCCGCCGCCGAACGCAAAGGCGTGGGCAAGGAGCAACCGGTAGGCCCCAAAATCACGGTGGCGCGTGAAGCCATCGCGGTTCCCGACCCCAATCATGGCCGCGTCCAACTCACCATGAAGGACCAGAGCATCTACGAGCCGCCCTATGCCTCGCGCGCGCCCGACGCCGCGGCGGTCCTGACCCAGAATGAGCAGCAGGAGAAGAAGGCCAGGGCTTACCAGGATATGCTCACGAAGGAGCTGATCGCCTTCATTAAAGAGCAGAAGAGAGGCTCGCAGGAAAGGCTCGACGCGCGCATCGAACTTCATAGCCGCTTCGCCCTGCCCTTTGCCTGCGTCATGCTGGCCCTGGTCGGGATTCCGCTGGGAGCATCGTCGCGCAAAGGAGGCCGCTCAGCCGGCTATGTCTGGGGCATCTTCCTCTCGTTCTTTGTCTATTACCTCGGCTACATTACCCTCACCGGGCTGGCCCGATCGCACACCATGTCAGCCGAAGCCGCCTCATGGATACCCAACGCGTTCTTCGGCGTATCCGGCATCTTCCTGATCGTGCGCATGGAAATTCCCGGCGATCGCGACCTGATCGGAGGCGTCCGGCGATTCTTCACAACACTTACGGATCGAATCTCAGGCAGAATCGCCCGCTCCCGAGAAACCGTCAGGGAGGCGAGCGCAAGCCGCATCGTCATCTTCCAACTGATGGACAGTTACGTCTTATCCACGTTTCTTTTCTACTTCGTCCTGTGGCTGGCCGCATTCGTCACCATGAGCCAGGTCTACAACTTCTTCGACCTTCTTAAAGACGTGGTCAGCCACCACATCCCGATGTCGCGGGTGGCCACTTTCCATATTTTCCTGACGCCACTGCTCATCTACGAAACGCTGCCCGTGGCGGTGCTGCTGGCGGTGCTGGTCACTTTCGGCGTCATGACCAAGAACAACGAAGTGACCGCTTTCAAAGCCTGCGGCATCAGCGTGCGCCGGCTGGGCCTTCCGGTAATCCTGATGAGCGGAGTCCTGAGCGCGGCCCTGTTTGCGGCCGACTATTCCTGGATTCCCCAGGCCAACCAGATTCAGGACGAGATTCACAACGAAATTAAAGGCCGTCCTACTCAGACCTATCTGAATCCTACTCGCAAATGGGTCTTTCACGACTACCGCATCTTCTATATGCGCGGCTTCGATACTTCGGAAATGATGATGATCGAGCCCTGGGTCTTTGAGATCGATCCGAAGACCTTTCAACTGGTTCGCGAGATTGGCGCCAACCGCGCCCGCTGGAACGCCAATATTAAGCAGTGGGTCTGGGAACAGGGCACGGTCTACGACTTCAAAGGCGTCGACGAGAAGAGCACTGAGTTCCCGGTCCGTAACTTCGACGAAATCGCCGAACTGCCGAACGACTTCCTCATCCGCCTCCCGCAAAGCGCCCAAATGAACTACCTGGAGCTGCGGACTTACGTGAAGTACCTGCAGGACCACGGCTTCGATACCGAGAAGCTGAAGGTTCAGTACCACAGGAAGTTCGCGGTGCCGGCATTCGCTTTCATCATGGCGCTCATCTCGGTGCCCTTTGGGTTCCTGGTGGGCAACCGCGGCGCTATGGCCGGAATCGGCGTCAGCATCGGCGTCGCGATGGCATATTATGCCGTCCAGGCCCTGTTCGAGCAAATGGGAAACGTGAATTATCTTCCGGCACAGGTGGCGGCGTGGTCACCCGACGCTTTGTTCGCCCTCGCCGGAATGTATCTGATGCTCCGTATGCGCAGCTGATAAGGGCGACGGACTCGCTATAATAGTCCGAAGGGCAAACGCCTCGTTCAAATGTTGGTTGAAATCCGCAGGAAATTAGAAGAAGAGATCGCCGCGCTCGAGTACGAGTTACGCAATGAGCTGCCCAGGGAAATCCTGAAGGCCCGCCTCCACGGCGATCTGAGCGAGAACGCGGAATACCACGCCGCTAAGGAGCGCCAGGGCCTCGTCAATGCACGGCTCGGCCAACTCCAGAAGCGCGCGGGCGAACTCGCCATGATCGACGTCACCAAGATTCCCCATGACAAAGTGGGCCTCGGCTCACGCGTCGTGGTGCTCGATCTGAAAAAGGACGAACAGTTCACTTACTGGCTCGTCACCAGCGAAGAAGCCGACGCGCCGACCGGCAGAATCTCGACAGGCTCGCCGATCGGCAGATCCCTGCTGGGCAAGGAAGTCGGAGATACGGTCAAGCTCGTCGTGCCCGGAGGCGCGAAGGAACTTGAGATACTCGAACTTCAGACGATTCACGATCAGGCGAAGTAAGTTCTATGACGGCATCACGCGGCATTGGCTGGTTTTTTGGCAAGATCATCGATGCGATCGTCCGCGCTCTCGCATTGTCGCGAATTCACCCCAACGTCCTGACCTTCATCGGTCTGCTGATCAACATCTGGGCGGCCGTCCTGTTCGCGGCGGGTAACCTGCTGTGGGGCGGCGTGGTCGTGATCGGGGCCGGCCTGTTCGACATGGTGGATGGCCGGGTCGCCCGGGAAACCAACCGCGTGACGAAGTTCGGCGGCTTCTTCGATTCCGTGCTGGACCGCTATTCCGACCTTGCGCTGCTGGTCGGCTTACAGGTCTATTATTCGTCGATTAACCGGAACTTCTATGTGGTGCTGACCGCCATCGTAATGATGGGCACCGTGATGGTGAGTTACACCCGCGCCCGCGCCGAGAACACCATTCCGCGCTGCAAGGTAGGCTTTCTCGAACGCCCCGAACGCGTGGTTCTGATCATCGTAGGGGCGCTCTTCAACCGGATGGCTCAGGCGCTTTGGGTGCTTGCGATTCTGTCCAACATCACTGTGATCAGCCGCATGATCCTGACCTGGAAAGAAACCAAAGCTCTCGAAGACGCCCAGTTGCGGGCCGTGCCCGAACTCAGAGGGCGGCCTTAGCCTTTGCGGTGTTCCGCCCAGCGCTTCTTCTGAGCCGCCGCGATTCGCCGGCGGGCCGATTCGCTCAACACTCGCTTTACGTGGCCGTTCGGGCTGGATTTGGGTTGTAACTGACTTAGGCGCTGCTTAAAGATGCGATTTTTGATCCAGAGAGTTACTCGAGCTTCGGTACGCGTGGCGGGTTATGACGAAAGTACTATCGGAAAGGGTATTCTTGTCCTAATTGGAATCGCCGCAAAGGACCGGGCGCAGGACGCCGACTATCTCGCAGACAAGCTGGTCAACCTGCGAATCTTCCTCGATCCCGAAGGCAAAATGAACCTGAGCGCGCTCGACACGGGCTCGGAACTGCTACTGGTATCCCAGTTCACGCTCTATGGGGACTGCCGTAAAGGCCGTCGTCCGAGCTTCGACGGCGCGGCGCCGCCTGACGCAGCTCGCAAGCTGTATGAGTATGTGGTGGAGAAGGTGAAGGAGAAAGGGCTGTTAGTCCGGACCGGCGTCTTTCAGGCCCACATGGAAGTGGAACTGGTCAACGACGGCCCGGTTACTCTGTTACTCGAAACCTGAGTTACTTACCGCTGTCAGCCGGGCGATTCAGATACTTTTCGTAGAGTTCTTTCTGCTTATTATCCATATCGACCGGCTTACCTTTAATAAACAACTGCTTAATCTGGGTTTTGGTTTCGAGGGGATTACCGTCTGTGACGAGAAGATCGGCCCACTTACCTTCTTCGACCGTGCCGATCTGATCGCCCACGCCCCAGATCTCGGCCGCGTTCTTCGTGACCGCCATCATCGCGGCTTCTTCGGGCAAGCCGAATGCAACGGCCTGCGCGGCCTGATAAGGCAGGTTGCGCGAAGCCAGGTTCGCGCCGCCCGTCAGAGTAGCGAAGGAGAACCGGATGCCCGCTTTCTGCAGCTCCGCGGGCGCGGTGAACGAATCGTCGTAAGGATCGTCTGCGCCGCGAGGCAATTCGAGCGTGGGGCCAAGAATCACCGGGATGTCATGCGCCTTGATCTCTTTGGCCACCTTAGCGGCGTCGACGGCATCGATGAGAATGATCTTCACCTTCTGCTTGTCGGCCCAGGTAATGGCATCGCGAATCTCGCGCTCGCGCCGCGCAGTCACCAGGATCGGCTCCTTGCCCTCAAGCACCGGAATCATCGCTTCCAGCTTGAGATCAGGCTTAAGCAAAGGTGCTTTGGCGTCTTTGGCCTGCTTGTAGCGGCGCGCCGTTTCGAAGAAGTCGCTCAGTTCGGCGATTTCTTTATCGAGCGCCTGCTTCTGCTGAGCGTAACCGGCCCGGCCGCCAGCCCCCGCGCCTGGGTCGGCATCGGGAACGAAACCGCCTCGTCCGCCGGCCTGAATGGAGGGGAAAATAATGTGCAGCCCGGCACGCGGCTTCACGCCCATCTCGTCGGTCGTCCAGCCCGCCAGGTGCATCAGGGACACCTGCCCGGCAATCAACTGACCCTCGGGCATAGTGGCCACCGTGGTGATGCCGTTCACGCGGGTGATCGGAATGTGTTCGCTCTCCGGATTGACCGCGGTAAGCGCGACCAGTTCCGGGTTGAACTTGCCGATTTCAGTAGTGTCGATGGTGGCGTTGACCGAATTGATTTCGACCAGACCTACTTCGGTGCCCGAATCGATCATGCCAGGGTAAACGTGCATGCCTTTGGCATCGATCACCCTGACGTCTTTCGGGGCGGCAAGGTTCTTACCCACTCCGATGATCTTGCCGTTGCGGACCAGCACGCTGCCGTTCTCGATCGGCGCGCCCGCCATCGTGTGCACGGTAGCGCCTTTCAGGAGAAACGCGTTGTCATCGGCCGGAGGCGCAGCGAACAGGGCTACGGGTAAGAGAAATAGCAGCGTCTTCATTTGTTCGGTGCTCCTGTCGTTGGGGCGGCGCCGCGTCCCCCGCCATTGGCGCGTTGTTCGGCTGCTGCCTTAGTAATGAGAGCCTTCTTCTCGCTCTCTTTCTTCGGGCGGCCTTCTACGTCCTGGTCGCGGTCGAAATATTCGTGGCCGTCGATCCAGACCTTGAGTACCTTGCTGAAGTTGGAAAGCGGATCGCCGTCGTAGAGCAGCACGTCGGCATCCTTGCCCACTTCAAGCGAACCCACCCGATTGTCGATCTTCAGCTGTTTAGCCGGATTGATGGTGACCAGCGAAAGAGCTTCGGTGGGAGTCAGTCCGCCGTAGTGCATGGCCTTGGCTGCCTCCTTGTCGAGATGCCGCATCAGTTCGGCATCATCGGAATTGAGCGACGTCAGCACGCCTTTCCTCACAAGGATGGCGGCGTTGTAGGGAATCGCGTCGTTAGCTTCCATCTTGTAGGCGTACCAATCGGCAAAAGTGGATGCGCCGGTGCCACGCTGTGCGATCTCCTGGGCCACTTTGTAGCCTTCGAGAACATGCTGCAGGGTCTGGATGTGGAAGCCGTAATCGTCGGCCACATGCAGGAGCATCAGGATTTCGTCCTGCCGATAGCAGTGCGCGTGAACCAGGCGTTTTCCTTCCAGCACTTCGACCAGCGATTCCAGTTTCAGATCGCGCGCCGGAGGAATGGCGACTTCGCCCTTCGCCGCTTTGGCGTTGTAATCGGCCCACGTGGCCTGATAAGCCTTAGCATCGTTGAAGGCCTCGCGAATCACGTCTTCGACGCCCATGCGGGTGGCCGGATAGCGAGCCGGTGTGGCGCCCGCACGCCCGCCGCCGCCATTGCTGCGCTTAGGGTTCTCGCCCAGCGCGAACTTAATGCCGGGCATGGCGCCTTCGAACTTCATCTCGTCGGCGTTCTTGCCCCAGCGCATCTTCATCACGATGGTCTTGCCGCCGATTGAATTTGCGCTTCCATGAAGAATGTTAGCGGTGGTGACGCCCCCGGCCAGCGCGCGATAGATCGCGATGTCCTCGGGGTTGAGAACGTCTTCAATCCCGACCATAGACGACACCGAGACACTGCCTTCGTTAATCGCCTCAGCCATGATGTGAGAGTGGCAATCGATGATCCCGGGCATCACATACTTGCCCGCTCCGTCGATCACCGTCGCTCCTGCCGGCGCGAGGACCTTCTCGCCGATCTGCGCAATCTTGCCGTTCTGCAGCAGGATTGAACCTTTGATCTCACCTTTAGTGATGGTGAGAATGGTTGCATTCTGAATCAGCACAGGCGCGTCGGCCGCAAATGCCGCCGAAGAGAAGAGTGCGAGCAGTAAGAGCTTTTTCAATTGAGACCTCCGCCACCGCGTCCGCCGCGTCCGAAGCCCGCCGGTGCGGCGTCTTCGGTCGGTTCGAATTTGGTGCCATCGACGAATACATATTTGACTTTGGTTCGGTCGGCGAAGATATCGCCATCGGCCACCACAAGGTTGGCGATCTTCCCTTTATCGATACTGCCGATCCGGTCGGAAACATTGTAGATTTCCGCGGGGGTGAGCGTGAGGGCTCGAATCGCATCGTCGGGACTGAGACCGTTGTCGATAGCCTTCTTCACGGCGCGCATCAGATCGCGCGGTGTCGACTGGCCATCGGAATAGAACGCGAACTTCACGCCGGCCTTAGCCAGCGCTCCCGCCGCGGTGGGAGCCTTGTCGCGCAGTTCGAGCGTGAGCAGTGGTTCGTCCAGTGCCGGGTCGGCATCACGTGTTTTCTCCGGATACCTCAGGCTTACCAGCACTGCGGTGTTGGTCTTCTTGAGCAGGTCGGTTTCGCGCCATGCTTCGAGGCCGCCATAGAGAATGGCGTTCACCTTGATTTCCTGGGCGAACTTAATCATCCGCTCGATCTCAACGGCACGAGTAGCAGGCAGCAGAACGCGCGGACTGGCGAGAACGCCTTCGAGGGTACGGTCATACGCCGGACGCGGCAAGCCCTGGGGATGTTTTTCGTAGATCGATTTAGCCAGCTTGTAGTGGTCGGCGTCAAGGTAGATCTGGCGGATGTAAGCGAAGATGCCCATCAGCGATCCCGGGTATCCGCCGCCACCGCCGCCACCGCCCCTGCCGCTCGCAATGGCAATGTGCTGGCCAACGGCTTCGGCAATCACCATATCGCCGGAGCGTTCACCGGCCAGATCGATGACGCTGCCCTGGCCCGAGAAGATATTGGTTGTCGGAAACGCGACCGCGGTGGTGTAGCCGCCGTTGCGAGCGGTTTCGATATTGCGGTCGGTGGGATAGAGCTGATCGGCAGCCTTGATCCAGGCGGTGTTCGAAGGCCGATCTTCGGGCCCACGCGCAGGCGTTGTCGCAACCGGCGCTGTGATGGACACGGTGGGAACTGCAACAGCAGCCTGAGCGCGTCCGCCACCGCGTCCGGTGGCAGCCGTCGCCGTTGCAGCCGGGGTATTCGTCATGCCCCAGGTGCTCAGCGCGTCGATCAAGCCGGGATAAATGGTCATCCCTTTGCAGTCGAGCACCCAGGCGTCGGCGGGCGGCGTGATGTTGTCGCCCACCGCTTCAATCAGGCCGTCGCGCACGACGATCGTTCCATGCTCGATCACGGGACCGGAAACGCGAATGATTCTTGCATCGCGCAGCGCATAGGTGCCGGGTGCGTCGGCGCTCAGTTGCAGGGCCAGCGGCGCTGTGAGCGCAAGCGGCACCAGCAGAACACTCAACTTCTGAAAAACACGCGCAAGTCCTGGCCACCGAATCGCGGCGGGACGGGTGAGTTCGTCTTTTCTTTGGCGCCGCGTCCGGCGGCCCTTGCGCTTCTCTGTCATAGTTTGATTTCCCTGTTCGTTTGAAACCTGAAAGATCGGTCGGCAAAACGGGGCGGACCTGAGGACGGCGGTGGCGGGACCAGCGTCTCGTTATACTGGTTCGTTTCCTCTCGAAATGGTAACAAGAGTTTCATACAAAGATGCGGGCGTCGATATCGACGAAGCGGATAAAGCCGTTTCCGCGATCCGCGGCATGGCCCGGTCAACCTTCACGAAAGGTGTTTTGACGGATATCGGATCCTTCGGCGGATGCTTCGCGATGCCGAAGATGAAGCAGCCGGTTCTGGTCAGTTCCGTCGACGGCGTCGGAACCAAGCTGAAGATTGCCTTCGCGACGGGGCGGCACGACACGATCGGGGAAGACCTTGTAAACCATTGTGTCAACGATATTGCGGTGCAGGGGGCCCGGCCGCTGTTTTTTCTGGATTACCTTGCAGTGGGGCATCTGGACGCTCGCGTTGCGGCTCAGGTGATCTCGGGAATCGCGCGCGGATGCAGGGCGAACGGGTGCGCTCTGATCGGCGGCGAGACGGCCGAGATGCCGGGGATGTACCAGGACGGCGAATACGATCTGGCCGGGTCGATTGTAGGGGTTGTCGAGAAATCACAAATTCTTACGGGTGCGAAGGTCAATGAAGGCGATTCGCTGCTGGCTTTGGCGTCAACCGGGCTGCATACGAATGGGTATTCGCTGGCTCGCAAGCTGTTGTTCGAGGTGGCCCGATACCAGGTCGATTCGCGAATTGCGGAAACCGGTTCTTTACTGGTGGATGAGTTGCTTCAGGTGCATCGAAGCTATCTCAAGCCGCTGACTGTCTTGACAAAAGCTAAGGCATTGGCGGGGGCCGCGCATATTACAGGTGGTGGAATTACCGATAACCTTCCCAGGGTAATCCCCAGGGGCCTGGCAGCTGCTATCGAAGCAGGTTCGTGGCAGGTGCCGCCGCTCTTCGAGATGTTGAGGAAGATTGGAGATCTGGAAGATTCCGACTGGCGCAGGACTTTCAATCTTGGAGTAGGGATGATTTTCATTGTGCCTGAAATTCTACTGAACACGGCTGTAAGGGCGCTGAAGCGAGCGGGCGAGAAGCCCTGGGTGATTGGTCAGATTGTTAAGCAGCGGCGTGGCAAGGGCAAGGTTGAGTACCGCTAACAGGTCATGCGTCTTGGCGTTTTAATTTCCGGGCGTGGCTCTAACTTCGAAGCCATCTCGAACAACATCAATCGGCGCAAACTCGATGCCGAGATGGGAATTGTCATCAGCAATCGCGCGTCGGCGCCGGGGCTTGAGATCGCTCGGCAGCGCGGGATTCCGATGCGCGTTATCCCTTCTCAGGGCATGGATCGTGAGGCCTATGACCAGCTGCTGGTGGAAGAACTGCGGACGCACGAGGTAGAACTGGTCTGTCTGGCGGGCTTCATGCGCCTGCTCAGCGCCGGCTTTGTGCGGGCCTTTCCGGAGCGGGTGCTGAACATCCATCCTTCCTTGCTGCCGGCCTTTCCCGGTCTGGATGCGCAACGGCAGGCCTTAGACCATGGAGTCAAAATCACGGGCTGCACGGTTCACTTTGTCGACGAGTTTCTCGATTCGGGTCCAATTATTATTCAGTCCGCCGTGCCGGTGCTGGATGAAGATAGTCCGGATACCCTGTCGGCAAGAATCCTGGCTCAGGAGCATGTGATCTATTCGCAGGCAATTCAGTTACTGGCCGAAGGACGGGTATCGGTTGAAGGCCGAAAGGTCAGGATTCGACCCGAGGACGATTCGTAAGCGCCGCCGCCTCGTTGACCAGCAGTCCCATCTTCGGATGCGAAGGTTCGAAGTTCGCCTTAAGGCCGAAGTCTTCCAGAGTCTCCGACGTGGTAGGTCCGATCGAGCCGATGAAGGCGGAAGCGAGGGCTTCGCGCACCTGAGTCGCGATCCCTTCTTCTTCCGCAATCTTCATCAGGTTGACCACCTGCATTGAGGTGGTGAACAGGGCCACGTCCACCTGGCCCGCGATAAGGCCGGCTGCGGCCTGGCGGAGGGGTCCGGTATCTTCGGGAAGATCCCAGCCATAAATCTGAACCTGAGTGACCTCCCGGCCCTGATTCCTCAGGCCCCGGATCAGATCCATGTTGGACTGGCCGTATTCCTGGACGGCGATGCGCTTTTCGAAACGCGGCCGCATGGATTCGAGTAGTTCGCGCCAGGTGTTGGGTTCGGGAACGACAACGCCGGGAATCAGGCCGAGTTCGCGCAGTGCCGCCGAAGGTTTAGGGCCCCGAACTACCAGCGTAATGCGCTCCAAAGCAGCTTTGAGCTCGGCTTCAGTTGATCGGGTAAGAAGGGTTTTCCAAAGCAGGCGAGCTCCTACGCCGGTAAGAAACACTATCGCATCGAAATCGCCGTCGAGGAGTCGCCGGCCAAAATCGAAGGCCTGGTCGTTATGTTCCAGGGGAACTTCCCGCATGGACGGAGCGACAATCGGCTCCCCGCCCTGCTTGCGGATCAGTGTTGCCATCTCTTCGGCACGGCGGCTTTCGAGAGAAAGAACTCGCAAACCGTCAAATGGCATAAGGAGTTCTCCGGAAGTCAGATGGGGGCGTGGAAGAGCCGCGCCCCGCTTCTGTTGGGCGGCTGTCAGGCCGCCTTTTTACGGCCCTTCTTTACAGCGGCGCCCGCGCGTTTCAGCGCCCAGCGCTTCTTCATTGCTTCAGCCAGGCGCTTACGACCTTCCTCGCTGATACCGCCGCTTTTCTTCACGGCCCTTCTCTTATAAGCTCTCTTGGCGGGGACAACGGGGGCCGCCGGTGCCGGGGTTCCACCGACCTCAAGCAAAGCGCTGAGGGCTTTCTCGATGGCCGATTTCTGTTTTTCGAGCCGGCTGATGATGTCGTTCAATGCGTCCATGTATTTCTCCGAGTGGTGGGAGTTAACTCTTTTAATGAATCATATCCTGGATGCTAGCCTGGCTGCGACAGAAGTCTTACAATTCGTACCAGGAAACCCTGCTAGCCTCGGATTGGATGCCACACACAGCACAGCGCTTCGAGGAGCCGATCGTGCTCCCGACCCGTAAGTTCAACTGGTCCTCGACCCTTGTTTTCGCCCTTTTTCACGTAGGCGCCGTTGTCGCGCTCTTTATGTTCAGTTGGCCAGTTTTCTTCGCCACTGTATTCCTTTATTGGATGGCTACCGGGCTGGGAATCAGCCTCGGCTACCACCGGCTGCACACTCATCGCTCCTACCGCCTGCCGCTCTGGCTCGAATACACATTTGCAGTCTTTGGCACTTTGAATCTTGAAGGCGGCCCTATCTTCTGGGTAGCCACTCACCGAGTGCACCATCAGAAGTCCGACCAGCCTGGCGATCCGCATTCCCCGCGCGACGGGGCCTGGTGGTCACACGTTTTATGGATAGTGTTCGGCGATGTTCGCCACAACAATACAAAGATGTTGTCGAAGTACGCGCCGGACCTGGCAAAACATAAGTTTTACGTTTGGCTGAACGACTATCACTGGGTTCCGCTGGTGGTTCTGGCGGGAATTCTCTACGCGATTGGCGGGGTTCCGCTGGTGATGTGGGGCATCTTCGCCCGCGTCGTTTTCGGGCTGCACGCCACCTGGGCGGTGAACTCGGCGTCGCACATGTGGGGCGCGCGGCGCTTCAATACACGGGACGATTCGCGCAACAACTGGTGGGTGGCTCTGGTGACTTTCGGCGAAGGCTGGCATAACAATCACCATGCGCACCCGACGTCGGCGCGGCACGGGCTGGCCTGGTATGAGTTCGATCCTTCGTGGCTGCTGCTGAACGTGATGAAGTTCTTCGGGCTGGCGTGGGGGATTAAGGCGGCTAAGATCGAGAGTCCGCTGGTTGAGCGGGAAGCGGCTTAGGGAAAATACCGATAACGTGAGGCAGGCGGAAGCGCCTGCCTCACATCAGTAAGATAGTCATGTGATTGGAATCAGCCGGAAGAAGTCGATTGCCTTCTTCATAGCGCTTGGCGCGGGGCTGATTGTCGTTACCCTCCTTTTCTACATCGGCGGCTTCGTGCTGGACTGGCGCGCCGGTATTCGGCTTTTCCTGGGCATTGTCCTGCTGGCTTCGATTATTGCCGGCGTCGTTCTAAACACCATATTTCTGGTTCGCGAAATCCGACGCAATGAACAGCATGACGCGTTCATCAATGCGGTGACGCACGAGCTCAAAACGCCGATTGCTTCGATTCGGCTTTATGTCGAAACACTGCAGACGCGGTCGGTCGACGAGGCTAAGCGGAAAGAGTTCTACAAGACAATCCTTCAGGACAGCGACCGGCTGCTGGCTACCATCGAGCAGATTTTGCGTACGGGCCGGATCAGTTCATCGCGGCGGCCGGCGCAGATTTCGCCCATCGACCTTTGCGACATTGTGGCGGAGAGCGTGGATCGCGCCCGAGTGCTGCATCATTTGCCATCCGAATCGATCGCCTACGCGCCCAAAGAGCCCCTGCGAATCGCGGGCGATCTGGATGAGGTTCGCGCCGCGGTTTCGAATCTGCTGGACAACGCGGTGAAGTATTCGGGCGCCGACGCTCGCGTCGACGTAGAAACTGTGGGCGCTGAGGGGCGCTTCGCGCAAGTGCGGGTTCGCGACAACGGGCCGGGGATTCCGGAGGAGGAACTGAAGCGCGTGTTCAAACGGTTTTACCGGATCACGGGACCGCTTTCGGCGCGGGTGAAAGGCACCGGGCTGGGGCTGTTCATCGTGCGCTCCGTGGCGCGCAGGCACGGCGGACGGGCGTGGGCCGAGAGCGCGGGACCGGGCAAAGGCAGCACCTTCGTTCTGCAGTTTCCGCTCGAGAGATAACATCCGGATGAACCGCGTACTGGTGGTCGAAGACGAGCAGCATCTGGCTGACGGGCTGCGCTTCAACCTCGAGCAGGAAGGCTACGAAGTGGATGTCGTGGAGACTGGCGAGGCCGCCCTCGCGTTGCTGACCGGCGAGGCACGGAAAGAGTTCGACGTGGTGGTGCTCGACGTGATGCTGCCGGGCCGCGATGGCTTTGCGGTGGTTTCGGAGATGCGGCAGGTAGGCCAGTATGTGCCGGTACTGATGCTGACCGCGCGCGGGCGTTCGAGCGATGTTCTGCAGGGCTTCACGGCGGGTGCCGACGATTATCTGGTCAAGCCGTTTGAACTCGATATTCTGATTGCCCGGATCAACGGGCTACTTCGGCGGAGGGAGTGGCTGAAAACTCCGGAGCCTCCGCCCGCAAACATCGCCGATGAATTCACGTTTGGCGATAAGACCGTGCGGTTCGATTTGCTGGAACTGCATGTGAGGGATCAGGTCTTTCCCCTGACCCTGATGGAGATGAACGTTCTGCGGTACCTCATCCATCACGCGGACCGGCCCGTTTCGCGGGGGGCGATGCTCGAAGAAGTCTGGGGTCTGCGTGAGGATACCGATACACGGGCTCTGGATAATTTTATTGTCCGGCTGAGGCGGTATATCGAGGACGATCCGGTGAAGCCTCGGCACTTGCTGACGGTTCGCGGAGTAGGGTATCGGTTTGTGGCGTTTCCGAAAGGGCCCGATTCCTAACTAAGCGGCCATCAATTCTCGGTTGGCCTCTCGACATGGTCTATGACCAGAAGCTCGGCAGGAGCTTTACTCGGCTCGAGTTTAAGGCCGAGTTGTTCCTGTAGCGCGGTGAAGATTCCCGGCGTGTCGCGGGGAAGTGCGATAGCATCGCTCGAAGGAATCACCTCGTGTTCGTCCGGAGCCCACAGGAGAGAAACGTTGAAGTTTTCAGGCCTGCCGGTTCTGTCAACCACTTCTCTGTCGACCACGCGTGAGAGCGCCTCCGCGAGCCTGGCCATGGAGATCTCCTGCGCCTCCAGATGATTCCTCCCCATGCCCAGGGACCCGCACGCTTTTGGGTCCGGCGGCGCACCGTTCTCAGCCTGGACGCAACTTCCCGCGGTGGTGACTTGCAGCCCGGCAGGCGGCTTCTTTCCTGCCTTGCGCCTCATAAGAAGATACACGGGCTGCTCTTTGGTTTCGAAGTGCAGCCTCAGCGAAAACCGTTCCGCAAGTAACGCCTGCAACATCGAAAAGAGGCGGCCGTCCGAAGGGGTTTCCGCCGCTCTTGTGTTAACCGTGAAGTATTCTGAACGGACCCACGCGGGACCTCCCGTGACCTGAAATGGCTGAACTCGGTATGCAAGGGCGATGAGCGCGCTTAGAGTCAACCGAGAGATTTCAAGCCTCTCACCGGGGTGGGATTTCATGACGGTTTCGCTGTCGGGGGCGGATCGCTTCACCGAAGCGGCATCGAACTGTGGGACGGACCCTGTCTGCGCAAGGGCAACTGCCGAAATCGCGATCAATGTGCGCACAGTGACTTGACGCCCATGCGGAGAACATTGTTCCCGGTGTTATGTAAGCAATGCCGCTTTGAGAATAGCTACAGCGCTCGACCCGTGGTTAATCTGCCCGTCCATCACAAAGCGAACCGCTTCCTTGAGCGGCATCCGCACTCTTTCGATGATTTCGGCTTCCTCCGGATCCTGATCTACGTGAGTCAGGCCCTGGGCTAAGAAGAGATGATTGGGGCATTTGAGCATCGTCGTGAAGGGGTCTACGAAACCCAGGGAGGTCCAGGTTTCTGCCGCAAGTCCGGCTTCTTCCCTGAGTTCGCGCTTAGCCGCGGCCAGGGGTTCTTCGCCGGGTTCGATGCCTCCGCTGACCACTTCGAGCGAAGGCCGGTCGATCGCGTATTTCCATTCGCGCACCAGCCACACGTCGCCGTTATCTTCCATCGCAAGAGTGCTCGCCCCGTGTTTGATCTCGACTCGCTCATAGACTGCTTCTGTACCTCGCGGGAGGATGACGCTGTCGAGGCGAACGGTGACCAGATTACCTTTGTGGATCTCGCGCGAGGAGATGCGTCTGATGTGGTTGGTCATTCCCTTTCAGTATGAGCGAGGCGATGAGGCCGAGCGCGGCGGCGAAGCAGAGCCACAGGCCGGGGACAGCTTTGTTGGATGTCTGGTGAATGAGCCACGTGCAGATTGCCGGAGTGAAGCCTCCGAAGATGGCTGTGGCCAGACTGTAGGCAAGCGAGAAGCCGGCCGTTCTTACGTGGACCGGCATGATTTCGGTAAGGTACGCGACCATCGCTCCGTTGTAACTGGCGTAGAACGCAGAGAACCACAGTTCTACAACCATAAGGCGCGCGAAAGACGGCGCCGCCGCGAGCCACAGCATTGCCGGATATGCGGTAAGCAGAGCAAGGCCGGTGCAGGCGATCATGATGGGCCTGCGTCCGATGCGGTCGGAGAGCGCTCCCATCGTGGGTAGAAGGATGAAGTTCATGCAACCGACGCAGAGCGTGACAAAGAGGTTGCCCGTTGCGGCCAGATGCAGTGTGGCGGCGGCGAAAGTGGGAGTGTAAGCGGTAACCATGTAGAACGCAACCGTGGTCATGGTGGCGAGCATGGTTCCAAGCACGATGAGGCGCGCATTCGCGCCTATCGTGCGCAGAATTTCGCGGGTGTCGGGATGGTGCGTGCGCGCGAGGAACTCTTCGGTTTCGGGCAGGCTGCGGCGCATCAGCCAGACGAACGGGATGAGAGCGCACCCGGCCAGCAGCGGGATGCGCCAGCCCCATGCAGCCATCGACGCGGGCGTGAGCCTGGCGCCGAGAACCAGGCCCAGGATCGCAGCCAGCATCACGGCGGGCTGCTGGCTGGCGGATTGCCAGCTGACGAAGAAACCCCGGCGGCCGGGAGTTGCGATCTCGGCAAGGTAGACAGACACGCCTCCGAGTTCGACTCCCGCGGAGAAGCCCTGGATGAGCCGGCCCGCTACGACTAACAGCGGCGCGAGGATCCCGATCGTCGCGTAATCCGGGATGACTGCGATCGAGAACGTGCCCGCGGCCATGAGACCCAGTGTGACGATAAGACCTTTGCGTCGGCCCGCGCGGTCGATATACGCGCCCAGGACGATTGCGCCCAGCGGGCGCATCAGAAAGCCCGCCCCGAACGTCGCGAGCGAGAGCATCAGGGAAAGGAATTCGCTGCCCGTCGGGAAGAAAGCTTTGGCGATGTAAATGGCGTAGTAGCCATAGACCATGAAATCGTACATCTCGAGGAAGTTGCCCACGGCTACTCTCGCGATGTCGCGGGCTTTCGGAGGGATCACGGTTTGCCGCGAACCCTTTCGAGGGCTTCTTTGCACTGCGTCGCGGCCGGAGCGAGACGGCAGGCGGTTTCGAACTGCGTGATGGCTTCAGGCAGATGGTGCAGGTTTTCCTGGGCGATGCCGAGTTCGTAGCGAGTGACGTAGTCGTCTCCGGCAGCTGCGGCTACCTGACGGAGTTGGGTGACAGCGCCGGCGTAATCGTGTTTCTCGATGAGAGCAACGCCGAGGTCGCGGCGGGCCAACAGATTGCGCGCGTCGCCCGCGAGGATGGATTTGAAGATGGCGATGGCGGCATCATAGCGCTTTTCTTCCATTCGGGCGAGAGCGTCTTCGTAGCGAAGGAGCTCGGGAAGTTTGTCTTTGGGGTCGGCTGGCGAGGCTTTGGCGGCGGGCTGGGGCCCCGGGGCAAGGTAACCGAGCGACTTGAGAGCTTCGTTGTTTTCAGGATGGGCAGTGGCGCGAAGCGGGCTGATGGGGTACTTCGCAAGATCGGCTTTGAGACGCGCGGCTTCGGCCGGGTTCGATCGGATCAGGTTGTTCTTCTCGCCCGGGTCTTTGTCGAGATTGTAAAGCTCGGGCCTCGGCGCTTCGATGTATTTCAGCGGACCTTCGCGGATGGCGCGAAGCGCGGCCCAGCCGAAGCAGTCGCGTCCATACGTGGACTCGCTCACCACCGCTCTTACGCTGCCGTTCAGCAGCGTGCGGCCTTCGAAAGATTCGGGCGCGGGAATTTTAAGCAAATCCAGTATCGTGGGCGCGACATCGATCAGACCGGCGGGTTGGTCGACACGATCCGGCAGAGCGCGGGCGCCTTGCGGCCAATGAACAATCAGCGGGACGTGCAGCGTGCTTTCATATACGAAATAGCCGTGGTCGGATTCACCGTGATCGCCCAGGCCTTCGCCGTGGTCGGCGGTAAGGATAACAAGCGAGCGATCCCACCAGCCTTCGCGTTTCAGGGTCTGCAGGAAGCCGCCGAGCAGCTTATCGACCGAGGCGACTTCGGCGTCATAAGAGCCGAGTTGCCAGGGCCGATGAACATCGAAAAGGTGGATGAAGACAAAGGCGGGCTGGTTGCGATGAGCGGCCAGCCATTGGACAGCGGGCCGGATCACGAGCGGGCCGGAGCGGCGTTCGCGAACCGAGTAGGGGCTGTGCGGCCCTCCGGCAAACAGCATCGTGCCGGAGAGTCGGGAGAACGCCTCGAAGCTGAACGGGCTGTCGTAGGTATCGAAGCCTCGGTCGAGGCCGAGTTGTTTTTCGAGGAAGATGCTGCCGATGAATGCCGCCGTCCGATAGCCGTGGTTCCTGAGTACCGACGCGAGTGTAGTGAGGTTTTCGGGGACTCTTCCCGCATTTTCCTCGACCCCGTTTTGAAAGGGGTAAGTGGACGTCATCAGCGTGGTGTGCGAGGGAAGAGTGAACGGGACCTGGGTTTCGGCGCGAGTGAAAACGGTACCGTGCTCGGCGTAGGCTTCAATGCCGGGGGTTTGCGGACCGACGCGGTCGGCTCGCAGAGTGTCGATGGAGATGAGAATTACCGGGGTTTGAGCCTGGGCGAGGAGCGGCAGCGCGGCGAGTAAGAGGTATTTCAATGCTGGTAGGCCGAGAGCGGGGAAATATAGCAGCCTACGGCCTGAACCTCAGCCCTGGAAGCGGGCTTGCCGGTCAGGACAGCATCGAGGGCGTCGCGCAGATCGAACTCAGTTACCACCCGGCGCTTCTTGCCGAGCGACACATAGGAGTCATCGATGCGGCCTCGATACGCGATCGTTTCATTAGGCGCGATAACAACGGCCTCCGGGGTTATGGTCGCTCCGGTGGCTTCTACAAGAGCATGGTTTCGGTCCACGATCTTCGGGTAGGCGCCGTGTTCGTATTCCTGGGCGTGTTTCGCCGCGGCGGCGTCGCTGAGAGTGGGGTCGACGTAAACGAGCGAACAGCCGACGCCCCTGGCTCTGTAAGCATCGCAGATGCGTCGGATCTCTTGAGAATAGTAATT
>Ga0302319_10006035_pt1 | contig 24175 bp, 23 predicted proteins | sample Bog_T0_2_FD_203319 | JGI IMG/M metagenome (GOLD analysis project Ga0302319, IMG submission 203319) | Peat permafrost microbial communities from Stordalen Mire near Abisko, Sweden - Bog_T0_2 | ecosystem: Environmental > Terrestrial > Soil > Wetlands > Peat | place: Sweden: Abisko, Stordalen Mire...
AACCCCAGTTCGCGGCCCCGCCGGTCGCCACGCGTAACGGACTCGCCAGGCCCCCGCGAATAGGCGCGCCCAAAGTCTACGTTTTAACCAATGTTTTTTTTTCAGAAAATTCCGGAAGAACCTATTATTGAATGAACCTCAGGGTGTCTGGCAAGGAAAACTGGTTTTGCACCGGCCTCCGCCAATCCTCCAAAAAAAATATTCCACTGCGTCCCTGGCGAGACATTCGCACTGCCGTTCGCATTTGCGGTTCGGCGGATTTGGCGTTTGACTGGCGGCCCAAGGGCGGCCGGTCGAGTTCAAACAACCATTTTTGCCTTGCGGCGATGCCAGAGCAAACCCAAGCCGCCCAAGCCCAACAAACTTAACGCGGAGGCTGCCGACACAACTGTGATTTGGGCTGGCTGACCGGGGACAACTGCGGTTTGGGCCATGGTCAGCCACCGGGCTGTAAACGGACTTTTCATATTTGCCTTCTGACCTAAATTGTTAGGTGGGTTAAGAGCTTTCTACGCCCGCCTGAAATAATTGCAAGTTGTATTGCGCAAAATACCACAACATTTTTTGCCACCACGGACCCAGGCCTCCAGTAATCTTTTTTCGTGAATCAACCCGGGTGTCAGCGGTTTTATCAACTGCTCCAAAACTGGTGGCGCGGCTGAAGCATCGTCGAGCTGGCTTGAAACGGCAGCCAGCAGACCTGCACTGACTCGTTGCTGACTGGTAACGCCATCAAGCTAATCCGAAACGTCCCATTGCCAGTCTGCAATATGGCAATCCTCACCCGCATCGTCATCAAGCTTGTCTGTAATGCCACGTTTCAAACCTGCCTTGGGGTCGAGCCAGCCTGCATCGCCATGCAACTCATCTGCAATGTGGTTGGGCTAACCTGTAACGCCTCTATGCTAACCTGCATCGGCATCGAGCTAACCTGTATTGCCGCGTTACTTGTCTGCATCGGGGCATTATCAACCTGTAAAATCTCCCGCCGCGATGACGTTTTCCAATATCAGGACACTGCCGGCATTCAAACAGTCCCGGCGTCGGGCCACTGCATTTTTTTAGTCCGGCCAAACTGCCGTCCGAAAATTATTGTAAGCACCTGATTTTTGGCACGGTTGATAAGCGCGCATGAACCATTGGATTAACCTGCTTGAAATCGTCGCCCAACCGTTAAATGCCTGGTGTTATTGGCATTGACGATGCTTTTGAATTCCCCCGTTGAAACTTCCGCGAGACCGTATAGGCCCCCTACAGAAGCTTCCCCAGCATCAACGCAGTCAACAGAAAGTGAGTTATAAATATGGCCAATACACCTAACAAGAGCTATCGCATTTACATGGGGTTCAGCCGCGACCCTGACGACGATGTGAACCACCTGACCCTGGATGTGGAAGACGCCCTGCCGAACCATCCGGTCTTCATCAACCTGCCGGTATCGCTGGCGGATTTGGAACAGCAGCGGCTGGCCTTGCAAGCCGCGATCACCGAGGCGCGCAAGGGCGGCACGGACCGGACGCGTGCAAAAAAGACGGCGAAGCAGACGGTGACCGATTCACTGGTCAAGATCGCCCTCTATTGCCAGGGCCTGGCCCGTCACGATCTGGACATCCTGCTCTCGTCGGGCTTTGAGGTGGTCAGCACCAACCACACGCCCGGCCCGCTGGATACGCCGGCGATCATGGACATTCTGAACAATGTCAGCGGCCAGTTGACGGTGCGCGGCATCGGCGTGCTCAACGGCGCGCGGCTGATGGTGCTCCAACCCACCACGCCCGGCACGCTTTACACCATCCAGTTCTGCGCCCTCGGCGGCAGCACCAGCCAGAGCCAGTGGAGCCATCCCGTCACCCTCATGGCAACTTGAAAAATGCCGGCAACCGGGCGCGGCGATATTCAAGCGGCCGAATCCTGAATTCCCCGCGTCTGGTTTTTGCGCTTTCTGGCGAAACGAAGTGGCGGGGGTTCCGGAGGATTTTCAATTTAGATGCCAACGTGAAATCCGCGCGCTTGCCCTTCGCCGGTCGCTCGCTTAATTTGCGCGGCGTGAAAAGGACCGAACGCCCCGTCATCCCGCGCAAGACGATCTACCGCCTTTCGATCTACCTGCGCTGTCTTGCGCGCCTGCATGAAAACGGCATCGGCACCGTTTCCAGCGAGGCGCTCGCCAAGGCGGCCGGCGTCAAGTCCACCCAGCTCCGCAAGGACCTTGCGTATTTCGGCACGTTCGGCACGCGCGGCCTGGGCTACGAGGTGACCGAGCTTTTCAAAAAAATTGCGGACGAACTCGGCACCTCGCGCCTGCAGCCGGTCATCCTGGTCGGTGTCGGCAACCTCGGCCTGGCCCTGCTGTCTTATCGCGGTTTTGAACGGGAGGGGTTTGAAATCGTCGCCGCGTTTGATGCCGACCCGAAACGCAAGCGCAACAAGGAAATCAAGCTGCCGATTCAAAGCATGGAAAAACTGCCGGAATTCGTGCGGCAGCGCGGCGTCAAGATGGCCATCCTCACCGTGCCGGTGGCCGTGGTCCAGGAAGTGACCAACGGCCTGGTGCGTTGCGGCATCACGGGCATTTTGAATTTTGCGCCCATCATGCTCGATGTGCCCGAAGACGTCAGTGTCAACAATGTCAACCTGGCCATTGAACTCGAAAACTTGAGCTACTTCATCCAGGAGTAGCCGCACCCTCACTTTGCGCCCGCCAGATGCTTGTCGGTAAGCGCGTTTTGCCGCCAGAACGCCAGGACATTCTCCCACCACTCGGCCGATTCTTCGGTTGTTTCGTTGTGCCGGGCGCCGGCGATGATTTCAATTGCTTTCGGACCCTGGTATCCGTCGTAAAGCCGCTGGCCAAGAATCGGTGGAATAATTTCATCCGAACCGGCGATGACGAATTCAATGGGGCCATGATAATCTTCCAGCCACCGGGCCGGGTTAAAACGGTCCCACAATAAAAAATAGGCCGGGATGAACGGCACATGGTTCTCCGCCACCGACGCCAGCTTGTCATACGGCACGAACAGCGCGAGACCGGCCACCGTCCCGGGATTTTTTTGCGCCAGATGCGCCACGACCCCGGCTCCCAACGATTCGCTGACCAAATAGACCGGCAGGTTTTTCGGCAGCGAGTCAAACGCCTCATCGCTGGCCGCCAAAACACTGGCCTCACTCGGCGAACCGACGCGCGCCCCATAGCCGGGATACTCCAGAATATAAACATCCAGCGGTGCGGCGGCATGAATGGGCGACGCCATGTAAGCGCGGTTGAGCGCCCAACCGCCGTTGCCGTGGGCGATCAAGACGCTGCCGACGGGTGCGGAACCCGCGGGCGATTTCCAGCCCATGAGCTGACCCGTCTTGTCCCGCCACGGAACAAAACCATCCTTGGCCGCCACCTGTTCGGCGGCATCCAGCGTCAGTCGGGTTGGGACATAAACCAGCCAGCGCTGAAACAACGTAAAAAACAAAATGACCACCCCATAGCCGATAACCATGGTCCGCAGGGCGATCATCGCCCACCGGCGCCACGGCAATTTCAGCTCTGTCGGCAGTGATTCGTCGGACACGGTTACTCCTTCTTTTGCACCTTTACTTCGAGGTAAAGGTCGCGCAACTGGCGCGGCGCAACCGGCGACGGCGAATCGGTCATCAGGCAGGTGCCTTTCGCCGTTTTCGGGAAGGCGATGACGTCGCGGATGCTCGAAGTATGGCAGAGAATCGCGATGAGCCGGTCGAAGCCGAGCGCGATGCCGCCATGTGGCGGCGCGCCGAATTTAAAAGCGTTCAGCATGTAGCCGAAGCGCAGTTTGGTTTCTTCCGGCGGAATGGCGAGCAGTTCCTCGAAAATGGTTTTCTGCACGTCGGGCTGGTGGATGCGAATCGAGCCGCCGCCGAGTTCGACGCCGTTGACGACCACGTCGTAATGCTGGCCGCGAACTTTCTTCGGGTCGGTTTTCAACAGCGGGATGTCTTCCGTGACCGGCGCGGTGAACGGATGATGGCTGGAATACCAGCGGTTCTGCTCGCGGTCAAAACCGAGCAGCGGGAATTCGATGACCCAGAGAAAATTAAATTGATTCGGATCAATCGTCAGCTTGCCCTGCGACTTCAGAACGTCGGCGCAATACAATCGGATCTTGCCGAGGATTTCGCAGGCGTTCAGCCATTGGTCGGCGGCGAACAAAATCAAATCTCCTTCTTCAATTTTAAGTTTGGACGTTAGCGCGGCTTTTTCAGCTTCGCTGAAAAATTTCACGATGGGCGATTTCCATTCGCCGTTTTCCACCTTGATGAAGGCAAGGCCTTTCGCGCCGAAACTTTTCGCGTATTCAGTCATCGTCTCGATCTGGCCTTGCGTCGCGCTGGCGAGGCCTTTGGCATTGAGCGCCTTCACCACGCCGCCGTTGGCGATGGTGCCGCTGAACACCTTGAACGTGCTCGCCTTGAAATCTTCCGTCAGGTCCACCAGCTCCATGGCGAAACGCGTGTCGGGCTTGTCAATCCCGTAGCGGTTGAGCGCTTCTTCAAACGAGATGCGCTTGAACGGCGTGGGCACATCAAGGTTCAGCGCGGTCTTCCAGACGCGCTTGATCAAACCTTCGATGAGCGCGTAAATATCTTCACGATCAATGAAGGACATCTCGATATCCACTTGCGTGAACTCCGGTTGGCGGTCGGCGCGGAGATCTTCGTCGCGATAGCAGCGGGCGAGTTGGAAATATTTTTCCACGCCGGCGACCATCAAAATCTGTTTGAACTGCTGCGGCGATTGCGGCAGCGCGTAAAAAGTCCCCGGTTCGCGGCGGTTCGGCACGAGAAATTCCCGCGCGCCTTCAGGCGTGGACTTGAACAGCGTCGGCGTCTCGACTTCGAGAAAACCTTGTTCGTCCATGTAGCTGCGCGTGGCGATGGCGACTTTGCTGCGCACTTTCAGGTTGCGGGCCATTTCGGGCCGGCGCAGATCGAGATAGCGGTATTGCAGGCGCAATTCCTCGTTCACCTTGTTGGCGATTTCGGGATCGTCCACCGGGAACGGTAACACTTCCGCCATGTTCAAGACTTCGAGGCCCGTGACACCGACCTCAATTTCACCGCTGGGGATCTTGGCGTTGTTGGTGCCGGCGGGACGCGCCCGCACTTTGCCGGTGATGCTCACGACGCATTCGCTGCGGAGCGCGGCAGCCTGCGCGAACAGTTCCGGCGTCAAATCAGACGGGTCGAAAACGGTTTGCGTGCGGCCTTCGCGGTCGCGGACGTCAATGAAAATAAGACCGCCAAGATCGCGGCGGGAATGGACCCAGCCGGACAGCGTGACGGTCTGGCCGATGTGCGCCGGGCGCAGTTCATTGCAATGATGCGTGCGTTTCATGTAAATCGGAATCAGGAGTCGGAATTTAGGATTCAGAATCCAAAGTGAGCGTGGAGTGTGACTGCATCAGCGCTGGATTTCAAAGCAAAAGTAAAACAACCAACTGGGCCAACCCTTACTCCGGCAGCGCCAGGCGCCAGAAGTTGGTCGGAGCGCCGGAGTTTTGCAGGGCGTTTTGCAGCCCGGAATTGGAGTACTGCTGCACGCTGCCGTCGGCGAGGCCGACGTTGCCATAGTTTTTGTGGATCGCGGTGGTCCAGCCGGCCGGGCCACCGGGGGCAAGCTTCAGGATTCCATTTTCCGGCGCGGTGTTACCGGTGATATTGCGGTCGCCGTCGAGAAACCTCTGCGGATTCATATCGTTCGCGTCCAGGCCGACGAAGTAACTGACGTATTGATTTTTCAGGCGACTGAAATTATCGGCAATCGTGCGCAGGCCCGCCGGGCAGATCAAAATTTTCGGCGTGCTCAATTCATTCGACATGACTTGAAAATGCCGGAACGTGTCCGCGCCCGTGTCGAATTCCTTTGTGCCGCCTCTGGCCACCGGCACAGCCATTGGATATTGGTCGCCGTAGTTGCCTTCCCAGATGCGAAAGGCGAGGCCGCACTGTTTGAGGTTGTTGACACATTGAATCCGCCGCGCCCGATCATTGGCACCAGCCAGCGCGGGCAGCAGCAGCGCCGCGAGCAGGGCCAGCACGGCGATGATGACGAGCAGGGCGACGAGGGTGAAACCGAGGCGTTTAAAACACCTAGGATTGGATTTCATGCCGCCACTATGAGCCGTCCCATGTCGTTTTCAAGCCATTCTTCGCCGGAATTAAACCAGTGGTTAATTTAAGAAAAGATTATTTTTTGCTTTACCTTTTTCCAAAAACTGCTTTGCTTGGCACATCCTTGCTTCCAAAAACCGCCATCTCACCACCAACATGAAAAAAACACACGTGCTTTTTTGCGCGGCGACGATTGCCCTGTTCGGCTGTCTCGCCTTGTTCAACTCCGGTTGTGGCAAAAACGGTTCTCCATCCGGCAATTCCGGCCTGCCGGCAGCCACGGTCGTCTCGGCGGAAAAGACCAGCTTTGCCGAGGTCACCGGACAGCTCGACCCCGGCGGCAACTTTTTTCTCTATCTCGGCACCGCGCAATGGCTCGAGCATCTCGCAGCCAAGGTGGAGAACTGGCACCAGAATTTCACCAACCTGCCCGACCTCACGCTGGAGAACACCGCCAACCTCAACAGGGTTTTTGGCCTCGTCAATCATCTGATCACGGACAGCGGTATCGAGGACATCTCTGGCATGGGCATGAGTTCGGTGGAGATTGAAAAGGGTCTTTATCGCAACAAAATGCTGTTGCACCATTACCCCGGCACCGGCACCGGCTTTCTCTGGAAACTTTGCGGCAAGGAACCGCATGCGCTCACCGGCCTCGATTTGCTGCCCACCAACACCGCGCTCGCCGCCTTCTCGGACATGGATCTTCCGCTGCTGTGGACCGTGGCGCAGGATGAAGCCACCCGATCCGATTTTCCGCAGGCGCGGGAATTTCTCCAGAACCTGCCCGACCAGTTTGAACAGAAAACCGGGTTGAAATGGGACGCCGTCCTCGATTCACTCGGCGGCGAATGCGGTTTCGTCCTCACGCTCGACGAATCCAACAACATTCCCATTCCGCTGGCCGGCTCGGCAATGATGATTCCCGAACCCGGACTGCTGCTCGTGCTCAAGGTCAATGACGACACGATTTTCAACCGCATTGACCAGCAATTGAAAGCCAATCAACAGGTCATCAGCGTGGACCGGGCCGGCCTCAAGATGCGGACAATGCCCGCGCCCCTCCCGTTCTTAAGCATGCTGCGACCGACTGCCGCGAGCAGCGGTGGCTACCTGTTCATCGCCTCCTCCGACGCACTCGTCAATGAAGTCCTCGCCGTGAAAAGTGGCAAGTTCCCCGGCCTCAAAACCACCGACGAATTCAAACGTCTCTCCCAGAATATTCCCGACCAAGGCAACCAATTCACCTTCATGAGCGAACGATTTGGACGTGTTTTATTCCAAATTCAACAGCAGGCCATGGACGCCCAGTCCGCCCGGGGTGGTGCGGCGGCGCAACCACCGTGGTTGAAGGAATTCTTCCGCAGCCGGCCCGCCTTTGCCTATTCCATCGGGATGAATACTTCGCAAGGCTGCCTGGGCATCGGCAACGGCAGTGCGAGCTACGCCAACATGGCCCTGCTCCCGGCCGTCGCCGTGCCCGCCATGCTCTCCGCCATCGCCATTCCCAACTTCGTGAAAGCCCGCGAAAAATCGCAGCAGAACGCCTGCATCAACAACCTGCGGATGATTGATGCCGCCAAAAACCAGTGGGCCTTGGAAAACAACAAGAAGACCGGCGACCCCTGCACCGCTGACGGTCTCAAACCTTACATCCGGCTCACCAACGGACAAATTCCGAAATGTCCGGCAGGCGGCACCTACACCATCGGGGCGATCGGCGAATCGCCCAAGTGCAGCATCCCCGGCCATTTGCTGCGATGAAACGGATGTTCTGCAGTCTTGGCCGGTGTGGGTTGCGCCGGATTTAAAATAAAGTTTGCGATGAACCAAAGCTTAATGGTAAATCATATCCAAAAATAAATCGGTTGCCAAAACGACTTCCCTAATCTGGTTGCATTACTCGCATGTCCGACTCCAACCAATCCGATCCAAAGGCCGGCCAACGGTCGTTCCATCCACCAAAAAATTTTCCCGACCCGGTGACTTGCCGCGTCAAGGACGCCGGGTTCGGCGGTTATTTTGATTGCCTGGCATTGTGGGCCACTCATTGTCCGCACACCCTTGGCTTTGGCACCGGGCACTTTTGTCGTCATCCGACGGCACCGGAGATTTTAGCACGTTCGGCAGGCAAAAATAAACCGACATGAAATACCGGCCAGCCATCATTTGGATCCATCAACCGTGGCCTGCCTTAAGGCTTGGTTGATTGCCGCTTTCTGCGCGAGTCCGAAATGCGCACGCCAGAATGATTTCAATCTCCACCGTCTTGCAAATTCCCCGCTCGCCACGCCCACCCGGGTGGATTAAACTCTGGCGATGATCGAGTTGCCCAAGCCGGATGTTATTTTCACCCACGAGAGCGACCTCGACGGTTTGGTGGCGGGGCTGATGCTGCAAAAGCTGGCCAAGAAACTTTACGACCGCGAGGTGCCGCTCGAAGCCTACCATTACAATTACTGGAAGCAGCGCGAGCTGCGTGAAAAGGCCGCGTGGGTCACCGACTTCACCTACGAACCGCGCCTCGACAAGCAGGAATGGGTCATCATTGACCATCACGTCACCGATTCCACTCCGAAAAACGCACACCTCATCCACGACCTGACCAAGTCCGCCGGGCTGCTCTGCTACGAACTCTGCCAGCGCAACGGCCTTGACTCGCCCGCGCTGGCCCGGCTCGCGCACCTAAACAACGTCGCGGACTTGTTCCTGGAGGGCGACCCCGATTTCGAGCTCGCCGGTGATTACGCGAACCTGGTAAAGATTTACCAGTTCTGGAACCTGCACGCGCTCATTAACGGCGACATCGAGAAGCTGCTGGATCATCCGCTGCTCGAAGTCATGGCCGTCAAGCGACGCATCGAAGACCCGCTGGGATTTGATTGGAGCAAAAACCACGTCACCGAAATCAGTCCGACCGTCGGCTACGTGGAAACCGTCGTCGGCAACAACAATCTCATCGTGCACCAGTTGCTGGAAAGGCAGGTGGTGAAATTTCCCGTGCTGGTCACGTTGTTTAAGCGGGCGAACAACGCCGTGATCGCCAGCTTCCGCAGCCGCAACGGCGAGGCGCTCAAGGTGGCGGAAAAATTCCAGGGCGGCGGCCACGCCAACGCCTCCGGCGCAATGCTCCCCAAGTCCATCCGCAACCTTTCCGAAGCCGTGGAATATCTGCGCCAGATTTTAAACCCCAAACGTGGCGCGCCCTTGAACAACCTGGAGAGTTTGTTCGCCGGGATTGAAGCGGAGCAACGAAAGCAGTCCGCGGTCGTTGGTGATATACGGCCATAAGTCCACTCACCCGCAGCCTGGCCCGTAAAATAGGCTTCAGGCGCGGGTTTCGGCCGCAAAATATTTCCGCCATTCGGCGCGGGAAATTTTCCCGCGAGCACTGGTTGAAATCGAATCAACAAAATGCCATTCCCGCGGCACCTGCCAGGCGGGCAGCATTTGCAGCAAAAACAGCTTCAAATCCTTTTCCAACGCGTCCCCCACGACGACGGCCACAATGCTTTCCGTCCGCCCGGCAGCGCGCTCCGGCACGCCGAGAATCAGGCACTCGCGCACTTGCGGATGCGCCAGCAACGCGCGCTCGACGGTTTCCGGCGAGAGCTTGCGCCCGGCCAGGTTGATTTGATCGCCCAGTCGGCCATGCAGAAAAACTTGGCCATCTTTCAGTTCCGCCAGATCGCTGGTTTGAAAAACTCCTTCCTTCAGCGAACCCGATTTTTCCGGCCAATACGTTTCCGCCACGGCGCGGCTGCGGACAACCAGGCAGCCACCGGCGTTGAGCGACAAATCCACGTTTTGCATCGGCGTGCCGGCAAGCGCGGCGTCCAGGCGCGGGACAGCGCTGGAATCGTAGGCGATGCCGCCGCATTCGGAGGAACCGAGAAAATTATGGATCTTGAGGCCGCAAGATTGAAAAATGTCCCGCTCCAAATTCACCGGCAGGGGTGCCCCGGCGGAAATCGCCAGCCGCACGTTCTGAGGAACCGCCTTCGCCTCATGCCACGCTCGCCACATCGCCGGCACGGCGGGCAGCGTAATGGCGGATTCATTTTCCGCCGCGCGACGGATGATTTCCGGCAGCGGTGCCGGAGCCAGCACCAGCGGAATCCCGCGCAGCAGCAGCGGCAGCACGAGATTGGAGAAGCCGTAGGAATGTGCCAGTGAGATGACGCCCAGATTCGGCCAGTCGGGCCGCAGCCCCATCGTGGCAACAATGTTTTCCGCATCGGCCATTAGCTGTTCGGCGGTGAAGGCGACAAACTGCGATGAACCACCGGTGGCCGACGTGGATTTAAGGTGGACGATCGGCGAGGCGAGGCTGCCGATATCCCGGCCGGTGGAGGCATCCAGCCCACCCTGCCCCGGTTCAAGCGGACAGACGATTTTTTTTTTGCGCCAGGCGGCGAGCAGATCGAATATAAACTCCGGCGAATGGCCCTGCACCCAGGCCACCTTCTCGGCCGCCGGGCGGGATTCACCTTCTGCCAACAAACCGCCAAACGTCCAACGTCGGCCGGAAGCAAAATCGCGCAGGGCAATCTCGTTCTGCCGTTCCGCCGAAATTTTCCGCCAACGTTCGTAAAGCATTGTCACTTTGGTAGCGCAGCCATAACCTGTTTCCAAGCGCGATTTAATCATGCCAACAAATTTGACGCCCGACCAGACTATGGAAAAAACCCCGGTTGCGGCACGCCGTTTTGAATTTGCCCGCGATAGTCTCGCCTTCGCCAACGGATTGATTTGGGTTTATCAGGGCGATCCGGTGACCGGTGAAATGACTTTTAACCGGCGCCAGCCAAAACCCGAATACTCCCAGCGCTGTTTTGCCCTGGCGCGCGTGGCCCGGCAATTTTTTTACCACGCCCGGTTTGCCGCAGATCAAACCATTGCGAACAATGACCTCTACCGGCAACGAGTTCGCGCCGTCATTGCCCGCCACCCGCGAACGCCCTCCAAATCCGGAGACCAAATTGTCATCCCCGGCTTCACTGGTTTGCGCGAATTCAGCCGGGCACAGGAAAAACTCCTGAAGTCCGAGTGCGGTGGCGCGTGGCGCTCATATTTTTTGCGGAGCCATTGGCGGATGATTTTCCCATTTTCCCGGAAGAATCAAGGGAACACCGCGAAATCGCTGGCCGCGGCGCTCGGAGAAAATCGTCTGCCCATCGTTCACCTGGTAAAATTCCCGGCGCTGACCATCAATCACGCCATCATTTTGACCGGCGTGCGCGAAACCGGATCCAGCTGGGAATTTGAGTCATACGACCCAAACAACCCCGAAAGGCCGGAGCTGCTCGTCTTTGACCGGGCGACGCAAACCTTTCTACTGCCGCCCAATTCCTATTGGGCCGGCGGGAATGTGAACGTCGTTCACATCTGCCGCTCATTTTTTTTCTGACCGGCCACGCTGCGCCGGGGCCGCCAGAACAACGGACCGAAAAAGGCCACGCCGCAGGCATTGATACCGCAGATGTAGCCGATTTTATAAAGCCGCCCTGAATTATTCGCCGCGAAGATTTCCACATCCCGGCCGAGCAGCAGGCTCGGCAGCGCCAGCGGCATCAGCGCCCCATGTAGCATGCCGTAGCCAAAGCCAAATATTTTATTTTTGGGAAAAGCCCGGGGCGACGACCAGCCGTAAAACCAGCCAAACAACGCGGTGACGACGATAAAAGTGGCAATTTTTAAGAACCATGATTTCCGGCGCGCGGCGGGGGGTCGGGCTTGATCGGAAATTGGCGGCATGTCGCCCACAGCATGATTTTCCAGAGCGGCTGCGCGCAAGCAGAATTTCCAAAAATCCAAGCGGTTAGACAATGTCGCAAACTTCTCCCTTGAAAAGCCCATTCCGGAAACGCAGGCTGGCGGCACCGGGTTGCAGGAATTTTGAGCGGATGGCGACACATACTAAAAACTGGTTCAAAGGCGTCTTGCAAACGACGGCCTATTTTCTGGCGTATTTGATTTTTGCCGGCCTGGGTTCGTTGGCCAGCGTGGTCTGCGCGGCACCTGCAATTTTATTCCGCGGCGCGAACGCGCACTTTTTTGGCCAGAAACTCATCCGCGCGCTGTTTGCTTTCATTGTGGGATATTTGCGCGGGTTTGGCCTGTTGAAGCTGGACGCGGGCGGGTTGTGCCAGCTGCACGCTTCCGAAGGATTAATCGTCGTGGCAAATCATCCAGGCCTGCTGGACGCGGTGCTGTTGGTCTCACAGGTGCCGCAGCTGGTCTGCCTGATGAAAGGAAGTCTCGCGCGCAACATTGTCTTGTCCGGAACGGCGCGACTGGCCGGGTATGTCCACAACGAGTCCAATTTGGGTCTCGTCAGGAAATGCGGTTTGCGCTTGAATGAAAAGTCAAACCTGCTGGTGTTTCCTGAAGGCACACGGACCTTGAGCGGGAAACTGCTGCCTTTCAAAATGGGCTTCGCCCTGGTCGCGGTTTTGACCCGGTCGCCTGTTCAAACCATCATCATCACCACGGAAAACAACTGGCTTGGCAAGGGCTGGCCGTTTTTTAAAAGACCGGTCTTTCCCGTGCACTATTCCTTGCGGCTGGGCAGGCGGTTTCAACCGGAGCCCGGGATGGATGCAAAAACTTTTGGCGGTGCGGTGGAAAATTATTTCCGGGAAATGCTTTTGTAAGATGACACCGAGCCAAACGCATCTGGTCATCATTCCCAGTTACAATCCGGGAAACAAGCTGCTCGAAACGGCGAGACAGGCCCTGACCTGCTGGCGGCCCGTATGGGTGGTGGTGGATGGCAGCACAGACGGAAGCACCGCAACCCTGGCTGAAATGAACGTGCCGGAAAACGGGCTGCGGGTTCTATTACTGGAACGCAACCTGGGCAAGGGCTCGGCCGTGTTGCACGCGCTACTAGCCGCCGACCGGGAGGGTTTCACCCATGCGCTGGTGCTGGACGCGGACGGCCAGCATTCAGCAGCCCACATTGACACTTTCATGCGGGCGTCGCAAAATAATCCCGCCGCCATGATTCTGGGCGTGCCGCAATTTGACACGGATGCGCCGCCGGCTCGCCGGCTCGGACGGCGCGTGGGAAACTGGTGGGCCAATCTGGAAACCCTCTGGGGCGGCATCGAAGACTCGTTGTTTGGCTTTCGGGTTTATCCCATCCAGAAATCCGTGCGGATCCTTCAAAGCATCTGCGGCGCGCGGCGTTTTGACTTTGACACGGAAGTGGCGGTGCGGCTTTTTTGGGCCGGTGTGCCACCAGTCAATCTTCCAGCACCCGTCCGATATTTTCAGCCGACGGAAGGCGGAACCTCCCACTTCAATTATTGGCGGGACAACTGGCTGCTCATCCGGCGACATACGCTTCTGGTGCTGGAGATGCTGCCGCAAATGAGAAGGATTTGGAATTTGCGGCAGCGACCGAAAAACGTGCAGCAACCGTTTCCCCCTGGTGGCGGGGCGGACGATTAAATTGGCACGCCCCGCCCAGTGCCGGCTTTTCCCCGATGTTACCCGACGGCGTGGCATCGCTGAATCTCATCCGATAGCTTGCTTTAGTCATGTGAATTGAAGGCGGCATATGGCAAACGTTTCAGGATGGGAAGCGTAATTCGCGGTTTAAATTCATCACGACCCGGAAAAACCAACCATCCCTGAAATGGCGGTCTGCGTTGAACGCCAGTTGCAAACGGACATTGTCAGGGGCTTTGTGAGGGGCTTTGTGAGGACTGGGGGGGTTGAAATTTTACGGCTCGGGCGACGGTGGAACTGGAGCTTGAGTTGGGTGCGTGTTTCGCTTAATTGAAACCATGTTTTTGCGTCATCGTTCCACGCAAGCGGAAAATTTCGACCTGCCCGGCCGCACGGAGGCGGAGACCGTCGCTTCGTTCCATGATCTCAACCGCATCAACTCCCTCTTTCGTTTCTCGCATCCGTTTGAATCGGCCCTGCCCCAATGGCTTGGCAAAAAAAATTGTGAACGGCTGGACATTCTCGACGTGGGCGCGGGCACCGGCCTGCTCGGCAAAAAATTGTCGGACTGGGCCGGACGGCGGGGCTGGCGCTGGCGTTTCACCAACCTGGACACCAACCCGCTCGCGTTAAAAATCGGGAACCGCCCGGACTGCATCGTGGGTTCGGCACTGCACCTGCCGTTCGCTGACGGCAGCTTCGATCTCGTCGTCGCCTCGCAAATGACCCATCACCTCACCGACGACCAGGTCGTGACACATTGGCGCGAGGCATGGCGGGTGACCCGCGACGCCATGTTCATCTGTGACCTGCACCGCAACGCCTGGCTTTACACGCTGCTCTGGCTGACGCTACACCTGATGCGGGCAAACCAGATGGTGGTAGAAGATGGCTTGATTTCGGTGCGACGCGGCTTTCATCTGGACGAATGGCGCGCCCTGGCAGAACGGGCGGGTATCCCCGAGGCCGACATCTGGCGATATTATGGCACGCGCATCGTGTTGCAGGCGCGGAAAAAAACGCATTGAGCCAGCTCCACTCCGGCGGCATCCGGTGCCGGGTTAATCCACGTGGTTTGGATGCAAATCAGTCCTGATGACCGAGCCATCATCACTCGAAATGATGACCACGCCGACGTCCACGTTTTCATTGGGATTTCTCAATCTGGAGGCCCAGAGCTTGACGCGCCATTGCGGGCCGGTGTCGCCGTGTTCCAGCTTGAGCTGGGTGGCCTTGAGCGTCAGGTTTTTCAGGAGCGGCTGCGCGGCGGCAATCCGGGCCGCCTGATCGGAATCAATTTTCAATCTCGCCGCATCCAGCGTCTCCTTGTCGCGTCCGAACAATTCCAGAAAACGACCCGGATGCGACACGTCCATTTTTTGTCCGGCGCCAAATTTCACCTCCACAGCCTTGAATGTTGCATCAGGATCGTAATAGACCACATACCAGATGTCCGGCGTTAGGCTGGCGACGGATTTTTCCGAGCGGATTTGCACAACCTTGTCCTTGGACTGCACGCCGACATATTGATCGCCCAATTTGACCAGATCAAAAGCCGTCGAATCGCCGGCCAGCGCCAGCCGGGTGACGGCAAAGACCATGACAGCGACGGCTAGAACCCTCCGTGTGTAACTTGCTTGCTTTATTTCCATGATGATTATGAGTCGCGTGCGGCTGATTCTGTTCAAAAAGATTCCGCCAGCACCAGACTAATGCCAGAACGGCGGATGCATTTAAAGTTAAACCTTGGCCGCTTGACATGGGGTATTCACCCCACTGGTTGCATCACAGCCATGCGCCCATTATCATCCACTGGTGTCAAGCAATGGCTACTTTCCCACCGAATCCGAAATCGCCTTGAACGGCGCGGCGCAAATCGCCCTGCATAAACGCGCCGCCGCCGCGACGCGCAAAGAATTCGGCAAAAAGGTTTTCGTTCGCGCCGTGGTGGAGGTCTCGAACTTCTGCCGCGAAAATTGCGCCTATTGCGGAATGCGCCGCGACAATCGCGGCCTGGCCCGCTACCGCGCGCAGCCGGAACAAATCGCCGCACTGCTGATCGAACATCGTCCGGCCAGCGTGACGGACGTGAATATCCAGACCGGTGAGGACCCTGCGGCAGTGCGCGAAGTCGTGCTGCCGCTCATCCGAACCTTGCGGCGCGAAACCGCACTCGGCATCAGCGTTTGTCCAGGAACCCTTTCGCCCGAGCTTTACGCCGAACTGCAATCCGCCGGCGCGAGCATCTTTATCATGAAGTTTGAAGCCGGCGACGCCGCGCAATATGAACGGCTCGAAGCACCCGGCACCCTGGCGGAACGGCTGGGACACATCCGCCTGCTCGCGGAAAAAAACTGGCAGGTCAGCTCCGGTTTCATCGCCGGGTTACCGGGCCAGACGCCGAGGGATTTGCTGAAAAATCTGCAGCTCGCGCGCTCGTTACCGTTGAGCGGCTGCAGCGTCAGCCCGTTCATCCCCGGCGAAGACACGCCGCTGACCAAAAAACCGGCGGCCAGTCCCGACTGGACTTTCAATTGTGTGAGCGCGTTGCGGCTGATGCGGCCGGACTGGGTGATACCGGCGGTCAGCGCCTTCAATCTTGCGGCGCCGGACGGCTACCGACGCGGCCTCCGTGCAGGTGCCAACCTGGTCACGATCAATCTGACTCCGAAGGAACAGCGCGGTGATTACGTCATCTACAAGCGCGACCGCTTCATCATGACCGAGGAGCGGGTGCTGTCGGCGATCGCGGCAGAAGGGCTCGTGCCGTCGCAACAGGGCCTTGCGGACTATTACCGGGACAGGAAGGTCAGCGGTGTAGCGGCCGAAAAAAATTCCGAAACTGTGATTCAAACTTGAGGCGTGTGTGCTGTATCCTCCGCCAACATCTTCCCCCGCCCGGCCTAACCGCGTTGTCGTCACCGGTGCGGGCATCATCACCGCGCTCGGCTCCGGCTGGCAGGTAAACGCCGGGGGATTTCGCGCCGGACGCCCGGCATTCCGGCCCGTGACGCGATTCGATGTATCGCAGCAGCGCGCCAAAATTGCGGCGGAAATTGATCTGCCACTCGAACTACCACCAAACAAACTTTCCGCGAACACCACGCGTCGGCTGGATCGCGCTACCCGGATGCTGCTGCATGCCGCCCACGAGGCGTGGACCCAGGCCGGCTGGGAGCCGTCGGCAGACCTGCCCGTGGTTCTTGGCACGACCAGCGGCGAAATGGCGCTGGGCGAAAAATATTTACGGCAGGCCATCGGGTCGCCGTTCATAAAGCGGCGGCAGCCGACGCGCGTTGTGCATTATCAGGTGCAGCAGCAGGGGCTTAATCTTTGCAGCGCCCTTGGGGTTCACGGCCCGCTCACCATCATTTCCAACGCCTGCGCGTCCGGTGCGAACGCCATCGGTCATGCCTGGGAAATGCTGCGGAATGGGCGCGTGGAAAAAGCTTTGACCGGCGGCTACGACATTTTGTGCCAGTTGACTTTTGCCGGATTCGATTCGCTGCAGGCGCTTTCCCCGACGCCGTGCCGGCCGTTTGACGCGCAACGCGACGGGCTGACACTTGGCGAAGGCGCGGCTATTCTGACCTTGGAAACGCTCCCGCACGCGCAACATCGCGGCGCGGAAATTCTCGGCGAAATCACCGGTTACGGCGCGGCCACTGACACGCATCACCTCACGCAACCGCATCCTGAAGGCAACGCGGCGCTGGCCGCAATGACCGCCGCCTGCTTGAGCGCCGGCATTTCTCCGGCAAAAATTGATTACGTCAATGCGCACGGCACGGCCACGCCGCACAATGACGCGACCGAGGCCGCCGCCCTAAACCGCTGGGCGGGTGAACACGCGGAAAATTTGAAGGTCAGTTCCACAAAAACTGTCTGCGGGCATCTGTTGGGCGGCGCGGGCGCGGTGGAAGCGGTGATCTGCCTCATGGCGTTGCGCGGTCAATGGCTGCCGCCGCAAGCCGCCACCGCCACGCCCGATCCCGCCTGTCATTTCCCAATCGTGCGCGCGCCGGCGGACGCGCAAATCGAAACGGCGCTCTCCAATTCATTTGGTTTCGGCGGGGCAAACGCCACGCTTATTTTTCGGAGGTGGACGTGAACCGGATTTTTGTCAGCGGTCTCGGCGCGGTTTCCCCGGCCGGCTGGGGGGTTGCGTCCCTGCTTTCCGCCTTGACCGGCGGTAAAGCGGTTCCCACGCAACCCCTGGCGCGTCCAGGGTGGAAAAAACCGTTGCTCGTCCGCAACGTGCCGGCACCCGAAACGCGCCCGGTATTTTTCACGCATCCCCGTTTGCGGCGCGCCGGCACGATAACACAACACATGTTGGCTGCCGCACTCGAAGCTCTGGGCAACGATGCCGCGCGAGTCCAGGCCGGGGCGTTGCGGCTCGGCATCGCGGTGTGCACCATGGCCGGCAGCGTCGCCTATTCACGACGGTTTTACGAGGAAGTTTTACGGGAACCCGCAACGGCGAGCCCGGTGATTTTTTCCGAAACCGTTTTCAACGCACCAGCCAGCCATCTCGCGGCATATCTCGGCACAAATGGAACCGGCTACACGCTCGTGGGCGACGACGGAACATTTTTGCAGGGACTGGCAGTGGCGGCGGACTGGCTCCTGAACGACCAGGCCGACGGCGTGGTGGTGGTTGGCATGGAGGAAATGGACTGGGTGGTTGCCGAAGCGATGACCATGTTCCGACGCGACGCTATTCACAGCGACGGCGCGGGCGCGCTATATCTGCGGATGGAAAAAACTTCCACCGCCTCCGCGGAACTGGGGGGCATCACGAATTCGTTTTTATTCACGCAAAACCAAAATCGGACGGAAGCCGCACGAAAAATGCGCGCACAGCTGCCGGCCGGCAGCCCGGACGAATTGTTGTGCCTGAGCGGACAGCCCGGCCTGCGGGAGGCGGTGGCGGAAGAGGTGGCATGGCGGGGCTGGCCGGGCCACCGGCTCGCGCCGAAGACCGTTCTCGGCGAAGCGTTCGCGGCCTCAGCCGCCTGGCAATGCGTTGCCGCCTGCGCGGCGGTTGCGCGCGGCGAGTTTTCTTCCGCAAACGCCAGCGTGGTGGGCGCGAACCAGCAGGCCATTGGCGCGCGCTTTCTGGCTTGCACGGGACCGGTTTAAATTACAGCCTTTGGCTCTTAAGAAACCGTCGGCAGATCTTATTTTTAATGAACGATTCAACGGAACTCAAGGCGCAGATCAAACAAATGCTGGTTGAAAACCTCATGCTCAAAATCAGCGCGGCGGAAATCGGAGATGATCAGCCGCTGTTTGGACCGGGCAGCCTGGGGCTGGATTCAGTGGATGCACTGCAACTGGTCGTGGCCTTGGAAAAAAATTACGGCCTGAAACTCTCCGACACCGAAGTCGCGCGTAAAGTGATGCAAAATGTCAACACCCTGGCCGCCGCCATTCAGGAACATCAATCGCCGCCCAAATAAAACTTTTGGTTTTTTGAGAACCTGCGGATTATTTGAAGGCAAAATCCGGAATGAAAAAAATGTTCCGGCTGTTTTGTGTTTGGAATTTCGACGGTGACAGCCGCGATGGGGTTCGTTATTTTTCAGACGATTTTGACGGCGCGGAGGGCCGGCCATGCGCCGGTAATCACCAAGACATGAAAGAGCTTCCCATCGTTTATCTTGCCCGCCACGGCGAAACCGCCTGGAGCCTTTCCGGCCAGCACACAGGTCTGACCGATTTGCCGCTGACCGAACGCGGCGAAGGCAACGCCCGCGCGCTTGCCAAACGACTGCACGGATTGAAATTTGCTAGGGTGTTCACCAGCCCGTTGCAGCGCGCCAAACAGACATGCGAGCTGGCCGGTTTCGCAAACGCGGCGGAAGTGGATTGCGACCTGATGGAATGGAACTACGGCCAATACGAAGGCCGCATCACCGCCGACATCCAAAAGGATCACCCCGGCTGGAACCTGTTCCGCGATGGTTGTCCCGGCGGTGAAACGCCGGAACAAGTCGGCGCGCGGGCGGACCGCGTGGCGGACCGGGCGCGCGCGATTCCAGGCAATGTGCTGCTGTTTTCGAGCGGGCATTTTCTGCGGGCGCTCGCGGCAAGGTGGCTCGGATTGGAGCCGGTGGCGGGCAGGTTTTTTTTGCTGAGCACGGCAAGCTTGAGTGCGTTAAGCTACGAGCATAATTTGTCCGAACCGGCCATCCGGCTGTGGGACGATACCCGGCATGTGGCCAGGTAATTTACGAGAATGTGAAAAAATTATTCAACTGCAACGACGATCATCAACAACATGAAATCATCCATTGAACCGCTCATTCAGCGTTCCGCCTGGAAAGCGCTCATAGCCCACCAGAAAAAAATCAAGGCGCTGCATCTCCGCCAGCTTTTCGCCGCCGACCCCCAGCGCGGCGAACGGCTGACCGCCAAGGCTGCGGGGCTGTTCCTTGATTACTCGAAGAACCGCGTCACCGACGAAACGCTTAAACTTCTTTTGCGGCTGGCCCGGGAATGCGGTTTGCGCGAACGAATGGATGCCATGTTCAGCGGCAAAAAAATCAACATCACCGAAAACCGCGCCGTTCTGCACACCGCCTTGCGTGCGCCGAAGAACGCGAAGATTTATGTGGACGGAAAAAACGTCGTGCCCGAGGTCCATGCCGTGCTCGACAAGATGACGGTGTTTGCCGACCGCGTCCGCCGCGGCGCGTGGAAAGGCCACACCGGCAAGCGCATCAAGAACGTCGTCAACATCGGCATCGGCGGCTCCGACCTCGGCCCGGTGATGGCCTACGAGGCGCTGAAGCATTACAGCCAGCGCACCCTGACCTTCCGCTTCGTGTCGAACGTGGACGGGGCTGATTTTGTGGAAGCCGTCCACGACCTAGCCCCGGCGGAAACCCTTTTCATCGTTTCGTCAAAAACGTTCACCACGCTGGAGACGATGACCAACGCCGAAAGCGCACGCGCCTGGCTGCTGGCGGGACTGGGCGGAAACGCCAAGGCGGTGGCGAAACATTTCGTCGCCGTCTCGACCAACGTTGAAAAAGTGTCCGCGTTCGGCATTGATACGGCCAACATGTTCGGCTTCTGGGACTGGGTTGGCGGGCGTTACTCCATGGATTCAGCCATCGGCCTTTCGACGATGCTGGCCGTCGGCCCGAAAAACTTCCAGGCGCTGCTCGCCGGTTTTCATGAGATGGACGAGCATTTTCGCACCGCGCCGTTTGAAAAAAATCTGCCCGTGCTTATGGGCTTGCTGTCGGTTTGGTACACTGACTTTTTCAACGCCCAGACGGTGGCGGTGCTGCCTTACGAAAATTATCTGAAACGTTTCCCCGCTTATCTCCAACAGTTGACCATGGAGAGCAATGGCAAACATGTCACGCTGGATGGCAGGCACGTCAATTACGACACCGGGCCGATTTACTGGGGTGAACCGGGCACCAATGGCCAGCATTCATTTTATCAGCTCATCCATCAGGGCACGCGGCTGATTCCGTGCGACTTCATCGCGTTCGCCCATGCGCTCACGCCGTTGGGCCGTCACCACGACATGCTGCTGGCGAACGTCTTTGCGCAAACCGAGGCGCTCGCGTTCGGCAAGACCGCCGCCGAAGTCAAAGCCGAGGGCACGGCGGACTGGCTGGTGCCGCACCGCGTTTTTGAGGGCAACCGCCCGTCGAACACGATCCTCGCCGACCGGCTCACGCCGGAAATTCTCGGCGCGCTCGTCGCGCTTTACGAGCACATCGTGTTCACTCAGGGCGCAATCTGGAACGTGAATCCATTCGACCAATGGGGAGTAGAGCTCGGCAAGGTGCTCGCCCAGCGCATCATTCCCGAACTGGAAAGCAAGTCGCCGCCCCGGCTCCAGCACGACAGCTCGACAAACAGCCTCATTCGCCGTTACCGGAAGATGAAGCAGGCGTAGGAAAATCCTCCGCTTGAACCAAACCTCAAAAGCCGGCTCAAACAAACCATATGAAAACCACAATGCAAATCGGCATGATCGGTCTCGGCCGGATGGGTGCCAACATAGTGCGTCGGCTGGTCAAGGACGGACATCAATGTGTCGTCTATGACCGCGCACCTGAAGCCGTGCAGCAACTGGCAAAAGAAAAGGCCACCGGTGCGTCGTCACTCGCGGACTTTGTCCAAAAGCTCGCGCCACCGCGTGCCATCTGGCTGATGGTGCCAGCGGCGGTGGTGGACCAGTCCATCGCCGACCTGTTGCCCTTGTTGGCCAAGGGCGACATCCTCATTGACGGCGGCAATTCGTATTACGTGGACGATATCCGGCGCGCGAAGGAACTTGCGGCAAAGGGAATTCATTACGTGGACGTCGGCACAAGCGGTGGCGTCTGGGGCCTGGAACGCGGTTACTGCATGATGATCGGCGGCGAGCCGGACGTGGTGCAGCATCTCAATCCGATCTTCGCCACGCTGGGGCCTGGCATCGGTGACATTCCGCGCACGCCGGGCCGCGAAAAAACTGACGGCACGGCGGAGCAAGGCTATTTGCATTGCGGCGCAAACGGCGCGGGCCACTTCGTCAAGATGATCCACAACGGCATTGAATACGGCCTGATGGCGGCGTATGCCGAGGGTTTGGGCGTTTTGCGGAACGCGAACATCGGGAAGAAACCGGGCGAGGCGGACGCCGAGACGACGCCGTTGCGCGATCCGGAACATTATCAATACGACCTCAATCTTGCCGACATCACCGAAGTCTGGCGGCGTGGCAGCGTGATCGCGTCGTGGCTGCTGGACCTGACGGCCAATGCGCTGGTGGCTGATCCGAACCTGGCCAAGTTTGCCGGTCGCGTGTCTGATTCCGGCGAAGGCCGCTGGACGATCAAGGCGGCAATTGACGAAGGCGTGCCGGTGCCGGTGCTCACCACGGCGCTGTATGAACGGTTCGCGTCGCGCGGTGAATCGGACTATCAGGACAAGCTGCTTTCCGCAATGCGTTTTCAGTTCGGTGGTCATCTGGAGAAACCTTGAATAAACATGAACCCTGACCATTCCGACGCGCTGGTTTTTTTCGGCGCCACCGGTGATCTCGCTTACAAGAAAATCTTCCCGTCGTTGCAGGCGATGTTGAAACGCGGCAACCTCAATGTGCCGATCATCGGCGTGGCCAAGGCGGGCTGGAACCTGGACCAGCTCAAGGCCCGGGCAAAGGACAGCCTCGAAAAAAATGGCGGCCTCGACCCGGCGGCTTTTGAAAAGCTGTCCGGCCTGTTGCGCTATGTGGACGGCGATTACAACAACGCGGCCACGTTTCAAGCCCTGCGCCAGGAATTGGGTTCGGCCCAGTGCCCGGCGCATTATCTGGCCATCCCGCCTTCGGCATTCGCCATCGTCGTGGAGCAGTTGGGCAAGGCCGGCTGCACCGCAGGCGCGCGCGTCATCATCGAAAAACCCTTCGGCCGCGACCTGGCATCCGCCAGGCAGCTCAACCAGATTCTTCTGCAAACCTTTGACGAAAAACGGATTTTCCGCATTGACCATTATCTCGGGAAAAAGCCGGTGCATAACATGCTTTTTTTCCGCTTCGCCAATGCGCTGCTGGAACCGTTCTGGAACCGCACCAATGTCGAAAGCTTTCAGATCACGATGGCGGAGGACTTCGGCGTCCAGGGCCGGGGCACGTTCTATGAACAGGTCGGCACCATCCGCGACGTGATGCAGAACCATCTCTTCCAGGTCATGGCGCACCTAGCGATGGAACCGCCGGTGCGGACGGACAGCGAATCCATCCGCGATGAGCAGGTCAAGGTGTTGAAGGCCATCCCGCCGCTCGAGGCAAAGAATCTCGTCCGGGGACAATTCCGCGGCTATCGCCAGGAGCCGGGCGTGGCACCGGAATCCACGGTGGAAACTTTTGCGGCGTTCCAACTGGAGATTGATTCGTGGCGCTGGCGGGGCGTGCCTTTTTTCATCCGGGCCGGTAAAAATCTTCCAGTCACTTGCACGGAAGTTCTGGTCCGGCTGCGCCAGCCGCCGACAATGTATGAGGGCTACGATTTGAAACCGAATTATTGCCGGATACGGATCAGTCCGGACATCGGGTTCGGGTTCTGCCTGAACAATATATCCGAGGACAATGAAAAAATCAGCCAGCCGGAGGAAATCGAGACGCGCCGCTACCCGCGCGCTGGCGAGATGGACGCCTACGAACGGGTGCTGGGTGATGCGATGGCGGGAGACGCCACGTTGTTCGCCCGCGAAGATTATGTGGAAGAGGCCTGGCGAATTGTGGATCCGGTCCTAAAGGCCGGCACGCCGGTGTATGACTATGAGCCAAAAACCTGGGGACCGGCCGAAATCGAAAGAGTCACCCCACCGGGCGGCTGGGCGAACCCGGTGGTCATCCCCTGACAAACCCAATGAAAATCCAAGTGTTTGCCGATGCCGATGGAGTCGCCCGGGAAGCGGCAAAATTCATCGCGACGGAGGCGCGTGCCGCCGTGGCCATGCACGGAAAATTCGTCATGGCCGTGAGCGGTGGCAAGACGCCGTGGCAGATGCTCCGCGCCCTCGCCGGTGAAGAAGTTCCGTGGAAAAATGTGCA
>Ga0302319_10006036_pt1 | contig 24172 bp, 18 predicted proteins | sample Bog_T0_2_FD_203319 | JGI IMG/M metagenome (GOLD analysis project Ga0302319, IMG submission 203319) | Peat permafrost microbial communities from Stordalen Mire near Abisko, Sweden - Bog_T0_2 | ecosystem: Environmental > Terrestrial > Soil > Wetlands > Peat | place: Sweden: Abisko, Stordalen Mire...
GCGCGGAGCCTTTCTCGATGCGGAGCGACTTTTCTTCCCGATTCGACTTTTCTTCCCGATTCGACTTTTCTTCGCTCAACACCCGGTCGTGGGCGGTGCTCACGACGGCGTCGTATTCGTCGTTGTCCTCAAAAAAATCGGACACGTACAGAAACGCGTCCCGTTCGAGTCCGATGTCGACAAAGGCGGACTGCATTCCGGGCAACACTCTGGTGACGCGCCCTTTGTGGATACTGCCGGCGAGGGAATACTCTTTTTCGCGCTCGTGGAAGACTTCCACCAGCTGGTCGTCCTCGAGGATCGCGACTCTGGTTTCGTGGCGTCCCGTTGCGACGATTAGTTCTTTCGACATGCCTTCTTCTCCCGTCGGGCTCTGCCCTGCCGGGAGATTCCGGCTCCGATTTTCGACGTGCTGCGCCCCGCGTAAGGATCGCCCGTTGCCGCCAGTCCCTCATGAAGCTTACCGAAGCTTCGTATTACGCTCTCGCGGCGCCGGACGACCAAAAAAATCAAAACTCACGCTGGCCGGTGGGTGGAGAATCGGTCTTGCGCTCAACACCCGGCATCGGCCCAGGGAACCCATCTCCGTTCGGAGCACCCTCCGCTGCTTCGCGAAGGCGGAAGACCTGCACGCCCGACTGCGAAGCGCACAGGTCCATCCGAAAAGTCTCCCTTGTACTGGATCCCGACTACCTGTCTTAAAATTTTGCTACTGCAAAAATCCCTGCACTACGCTTTTTGAACTGCCTGAACCTGTGAACTGCCTGAACCTGCTGCACTTGCCACGGACTCCGGATTCTCTCCTCACGTCCGACATTTCAACGGCCGACTGCGCTGCCGCTTCACAATCGCGGCCCGGTAAAACCACTAATTCACAAATCTTCTTAACCGCACACTGTTCACCAGGCCGAGCATCAGGAACGTGGACCACACGCTCGACCCGCCGTAACTCATTAACGGCAGCGGGATGCCGGTGACGGGCATCCGCCCGATTACCATTCCTACATTTACCAGTATATGAAATAAAAGCAGCGCCGCAACACCCATGCAGATATACATTCCCGCCCGGTCCGCCGCCGTCTGTCCGTTCTGGACCACCTGCATCAACAGAATGAAGTACAAAGCCAGCACCGCCATGACTCCGATGAACCCGTGTTCCTCGGCGAAAGAGGCAAAAATAAAGTCGGTATGCGGCACAGGCAGGAAGCGCAGCTGGGTCTGGCTGCCTTTTGTCACGCCCTTTCCCCACGTTCCGCCGGCCCCCACTGCGATTTCCGACTGGATCAGCTGGTAGCCCGTACCCTGCGGATCGCGCTCCGGATCGAGATAGCTGACAATGCGGGCCCGCTGATACGGCTGGAGCCGCGGGTATGTGACCGGGATCACCACCAGCCCGACCACGGCGATCGCCACCCAGTATTTCCAGTGCATTCCCGCCAGCAGAATACCCATCGCCAGGATCGGAATGTAGGTGAGCGCCGTTCCGAGGTCCGGTTCCTTCGCGATCAGCGCCATCGGTACCGCAATCAGACCGGCCAGCTTCAGGAAGTCGCTCATCTCCAGTACATCGCTGCGCCGGTCGATCAGGAACCGCGCCACCAGCAGGACGATGACAAACTTGGCGAACTCCGACATCTGCAAATGGATACCGGCGGGCAACGCAATCCACCGCGTGGAGCCCCACGCCCGTTTCCCGACCAGTAACACCGCCAGCAGGAGCACCACCGAGGCGAAATAAGCCGGATAAGCTCTCGCGATCAGCGAATGATAATCGAATCCCGCAGCCAGCCACATCAGCAGGAATCCCGAGGCGATATACAGCAGCTGTTTCCACCAGGCGCCCTGCCAGACGGTATCGTGCGTGGCGCTGAAAATCTGCAGCACACCAAGGGCGCAGATAGCAATCATCACGGCCACCATGGCCCAGTCGAAATCGCGGATCCCGGAGGCAGTGCGGGTTGTCATGGGAGGGCCGTGCCGTGTGTCATAGGGTCAGCGGGGCTGTGCCTCCGCGGCCGGCTGGGCCGCGGTCTCGCCCAGACCGGAGAGCTCAGCGGGCAGCAGCATCGAAATCGCCGGCGCGGCGGCCCCGTTCTGTTTCTGCAGTTCGACGTCCGTGGTGCGGGCCTTCTTATCGAAGTAAGCTTTGATCACGTCGCGGGCCACCGGCGCGGAGTTCTTACCCCATTCCCCGCCCTCCCACAGGACGGACACGACGATCTCCGGTTTGTAGCAGGGCGCAAACGCCACGAACCAGGAGTTGTCCTTGAGCTTGTGGGCCTTGGCGTAGTCCAAAGATGTTGTTTGCGCCGTTCCCGTCTTGCCGCAAACATCGATGCCCGGAATCTTCGCGCCCCCGCCGGTGCCGCCCTCGTTGACAACTCCGAACATTCCCGAAACCACCGTCCGCACGTTATCGGGGTTCAGCGTCCATTGCTTCGGCTTGTCGTCCTTCGAGCCCAGCAGAAAATGCGGCGTGTGCCAGATCCCGCCGATGGCCAGGCCGCCGATCGCGCGCGCCAACTGCAGTGGCGTCACGGTCAGATACCCCTGGCCGATCGATACCGAAACCGTATCGCCCGCATACCACTTCTGGCGCTGCGTTCTCAGCTTCCACTCCGGCGACCCCATGCTCCCGGCAGCCTCGTTGGGCAGATCCACGCCGGTCTTCTCGCCGTATCCGACCATTTGCCCGTAATACGCGATGTCGTCGATCCCCATCTTCACCCCGACGTTGTAGAAGTACGTGTCGCAGGATTGCGCAATCGCACGGTGCAGGTCCAGGGTGCCATGGTGCTGATCGCAGTGATAAAAATGGCCGTAGAAGGTTGCGCCGCCCGGGCAGTTGTACGTCGTAGCCGGCGTGAGGCTGCCGGTTTCCAGTCCCGCAAGCGCCATGATTGGCTTGAAGGTGGATCCCGGGGCAAGCTGCGCCTGGGTCGCGCGGGCCAGCAGCGGGTTATCCGGGTCGCTGGTCAGTTCCTTCCAGTCGGCCGACTTGATCCGAACGGCGAATTTATTGGGATCGAAGCTCGGGCGCGACACCATGGCCAGAATCTCACCGGTATTCGGGTCGAGCGCGACCAGGGCGCCCCGCCTCCCCTCCGTACCCAGCTCGGCGACGGCCTGCAGATCGAGATCGATCGTGGTCTGAAGACTCCTGCCCGGCGTCGCCGTGATCTCGCCCAGCATCTCCCGTTCGCGGCCCATGTTGTCCACCACGGTGCGCCGCTCTCCGTCCACTCCCATCAGAATGTCGTTATACTGCTTCTCCAGACCGATCTTGCCGATGATCTGGCCCTGACTGTATTTCGCATAGTCGGGATTATCAAGTTCGCCTTCGCTGATTTCTCCCGTGTACCCGATCACGTGGGCCAGCATGCCGTTGGCCGGATAGACGCGGCGGGGCCGCTTGATCAGTTCCATCTCGGGAAAGGTCCCCGCGTCGCGGTGCGAATCGACGAAGGCCAGTTCGCCGAGCGAAAGGTCTTCCTTAATAGTGATGGGCTCGTACTTGGATCGTCTGAGATAGCGCGCGACGTTGCTTTTCAGGTCGTCGTAATCGAGATGCAGACCCTCGGCGATCTCGTGCAGATGATCCATTTTCAGGTTCTCGCGCGAGAGGATCACGCTCCAGGACGACTGGTTATCGACGATTACGCGGCCATCGCGATCCAGAATCCGGCCCCGCGGCGCGCCGACCGGGACCAGTTTCACGCGATTGCGTTCGGCGCGTTCGCTGTAGACTTCCGGGCTCTGGATCTGAAGCTGCCAGAAGCCGGAGATGAGGAAGAGGAAAATGGCGACGGCGGTGTATTGAAACGCCGCCATTTTGGCAGCGGCGAAGCCGGGTTCGTCGCGCGCGACGAGGCGGCGCGGCAGTTGCTCGGGCCGGTCGGGCTGGAACTCCGGAGGAAGTAGTTGCACGGGGAATCGTAAGTTAGTTTAAGGTTAGCAGAACGGACGCGGACAGGACCCGGATTGAGGCGTTGTTACTGACGATCGAGGCCGGCAGGCAGGGAATCGTGGACCAGCCCCTCTATCAATTCGGCCGCTTCGCGCTCCCGATCACCGTCCAGAGTCATCTCTCTGTATGAGGCTTCCAGCGAGGAATCGTTAGCGATCGGACGCGCCAACTCCTCAAAAAGCTCGCTGATTGTACGGTCTTGAAGGCCCTGATAAACCTCGTCGCTCACGGTGATTGTGATCTGATGAGATATACATTTGGGAACGTCCCCGCGTCGCAGTGCGGAACGGCCCCGAACGCAGGTACGTTTCAGCGTCTTCGGCAGGTGAAAAAGCCCATCAGCACGATGCCGCCGCCGAGCAAAGTCCACGAATCCGGCTCCGGGATCGCGGTGTCCGAGAGTTGGAACATCTCCGAGCATGCGCCGACATCGGGCGAGCCACAGGGTGAATGCGCGCCGACGGCCGGGTGATAGGCGGAGGAAGCACCGTCGCTCTGGTCCCAATAGGTGGACGTATCCCCGACATTCCCGGCAGTCACGCCATTTTGAAGAATCAACCAGTAGGTTGTGCCGCCGCTGAGAGGCACGCCCAGGGTATTGAAAGACTCCTCGAAGACATTGTAACCAAACGTGTTGGTTTCGACGAACGTGGAAGCGAGCTTGCCGTGCCGGATGCTTCGACGGTTCCGTTTAACGGAGTGGGACTTCCGTCATTGGCCACGACAGACCAATCCACCTGCGACAACGTGTTGCCGGCCGTCAGCCAGATCCAGAAACTTACGCTCTGAAGTGCCCGTCACATAGTTGTCGACGAAACCATTGGTATTGTCGTAAACGATGTCCGCAAACGCCGGGACAGCGGCCAGGCCCAGCAAGCAAAGTGCGGCGACGGAGAACGAGCTTCTCATGTTTCCACCAGGTCCTGGCTGGATTTCCGTTGCCTTGCCCAGCCCAAGAGCGGTATAACAGCGGTCCTCCGGCCTGTTGGGGAACCTGCCCGGTCTGCCAGAATGAATGCATGGCCGCGCCCCGCATCTTCGTGCAGAACTTCGGGTGCCGGGCCACGCAGGCCGATGGCGCGGCGCTCGAATCGCAACTTTCCGTGCGCGGATTGCCGCTGGCCGAATCGCGCGAAGCGGCCGATATCGTCATCCTGAACACCTGCACGGTCACCGCGGCCGCCGACGACGACGCGCGGTCCACCATCCGCCGCGTTCGCCGCGAAAACCCCGCCGCCCGCATTCTGGTGACCGGTTGCTACGCGCAACGCGCGCCGGAAGAACTGGCGAAAATGGACGGCGTCGAATGGGTGGTCGGCAATTCCCACAAGACGCAGATCGCGGAGCTGGTAGCGAACGCAGGCCAAAGCGCGTGCGCCACAATGGAATTGCCATACCATGGCCAGATTCATGGCCAGATCCTGACGGGCGACATTTTCCAAACGCGCGACATCCTGACCGCTCCGGTTCTCGTACCGGATTCGACTTTCATTGCAGCGACGGACCGTACGCGCCCCAATCTGAAGATCCAGGACGGTTGCCACAATCGCTGCTCGTTTTGCATCATTCCGTTTGTGCGCGGACGCAGCCGGTTTGTCGGCGCCGACGACGTTGTCGCGCAGGTTCGCACACTGGCTGGGACTTACAGGGAAGTGGTTCTTTCGGGCATCAATCTGGGACGCTGGGGCCGGGAAGCGGGCAGTACGATGCGGCTGGCCGATCTGTTGCGCCGCGTCCTCGGCGAAACCGGCATCGAACGCATTCGGCTCAGTTCGGTCGAGCCCATGGATTTCACCGACGATCTGCTCGGTCTGATGGCCGCGACGCCGCGCATTGCGAAGCACGTTCATGCGCCGCTGCAATCCGGCTCCGATGCGGTTCTGCGGCGCATGCACCGCAAGTACCGGCCGCGGCACTATGCGGATCGCGTCCAATCGGCGCGCCGGCTGATGCCGGATGCGGCGATCGGCGCGGATGTGATGGTCGGATTTCCCGGCGAGACCGACGCGTTGTTCGAAGAGTCGCGCCGGTTTATCGAGTCGATGCCGTTTACGTACCTGCACGTTTTCACTTATTCGGAACGGCCGGGCACGCCGGCTGCGGAGATGGCCGGTCAGGTACCGATCCGCGTGCGGCGCGACCGCAATCTGGTGCTGCGCGAGCTGGCCGCGCGGAAGAACGAGGCGTTTCGCGAAAGCCTGCTGGGCCGCGATTTCATGGCGGTCACACTCGATCCGGCAGGCCGCGCGCTGACGGATAACTATGTGCCGGTCGTTCTGGATATGCCTTACTCGCCGAACCGGTTGGTGCGCGTGCGTCCGCGCGCGCTGACGGAGCGGGGCGTGCTTGCTTCCATTGTTGCTTTGCAATGAAAAACGACCCGATTGAGTCGGCGCTGGCGCGGCTCGACGATATTCCGTTGCACACGCCGGAAGGAAAGTCCGGCTTCACGAAAGCGCTGGCGGCCAAATCCAACCTGGTGGTTGCTAAGGCTGCGCGGCTGATTGGCGCTGCGCAATGGATCGAACTCAATGCCGAGATGGCCGGCGCCTTCGACCGCCTGATCGCGAAAGGATCGGCTGTCGACAAGGGCTGCGCCGCCACGATCGCGATCGCCCGCGCGCTGGTGCAGCTCGACTACGATGCGCCCGATCTGTTTCTCCGCGGCATGCGTCACGTCCAGATGGAAGCGTCCTGGGGACCCGCCAACGACGCCGCTGCCGAGCTTCGCGGGGTCTGCGCCATGGGCCTGGCGAACAGCACGTATCCGCACAAACTGCGGGAACTGGTCCCGTTGCTGGTGGATAAAGAATGGCGCGTGCGGGCTGGTGCGATTCGTGCGATCGCAGTCATCGGAACGGAGGCCGCATCGCTTCTGCTGCGATTCAAGATGCTCTCGGGCGACAAGGATCCCGAAGTGATGTCGGAGTGCTTCATGGCGGTGCTGACGCTGGAAGGGGGTCCGGGCGTGGCGATGGTCGCGGACTTCGCGAAGTCGGGCGATCCCGAGGTGAGAGAGGCCGCGATTTTGGCCATGGGCGCCAGCCGCCGTGCGGACACCGTCGAATGGCTGATCGCCGAATTCGCCAGGACCGCCGACCCCGCAGGACGCAAGTGCATTCTGCTGTCGCTTTCGACATCGCGCGTGGAAGCTGCGATCGTGTTCTTGCTGGACCTGATACGCAATGCCAGCGCCGCTGCCTGCGCGCTCGCGGTTGATGCGCTCTCCATCCATTCGCGCGATGAACGGTTAAGCGCGCAGGTGGACGCCGCGGTTGGATCGCGGAGGGCGTGAGTCCGTCAAAAATGGAACTTTACCGCTAACTGAATCAGCCGCGGCGCGGCGGCACCGACGATCCGCCCGAAATTCGGATCGTTGATTTCTCCATCCACCGAGGTCGGCCCGTAAAACTGAGCGTGGTTAAAAACATTGAAGGCTTCGACGCGAATGTCCAGCGATCTCAATTCGTCCAGACGCACGGTCTTGCTCACCTGCATGTCGAAGTTCTCGATACCCGGGCCGTGAAAGATGCGGCGGGGCGCGTCGCCGAGTTGCCCCAGCGGCTCAGGAGAGAACAGACTGGTGTTGATCGCCAGCGGATTGTTCCTCGGATCCGTATTGATCTCCAGCGGCCCCGGAGAGATGTTCGGAGTGTCCAGAAGCCGGTTATTGACGCCGTTGCCCAGAGTTCCGAGCAGCGACCGGTCCGAATCGTCCGACAGCGTTACCGGGAACCCCGTGCTGAAGCGCGTGGTACCGGACAAGCTCCATCCTTCTGTAAGACCGCTGCGCGTGAACAGCCGGTCAAAAGGCAACGCGTAGGTGTAAGTCGCGACAAAATTGTGCGTCAGATCCCAGGACGAAATCACCCGCGTCAGGTTTCCATTGAAGGGACTGGTCTGCTCGCCGAGGTTCGATGCGTCGTCGATCGACTTCGAGTAAGTGTAGGCAAACTGCGCGGTCGACCGCGTTCCGAGAGTCAGACGAAGGCTCGTTTCAAGCGCGTTGAAGTTCGAATTACCTATGGTCTTCTGAGCCGTCATCGACCCGAAATCCGGCCCCAGCCCGACGCGCGTTCCCTGGTAAACCTGGCCGGACGCCGACGTATAGGCGGAGTCCTCACCGAACGGCCCGCAGGTGGAACTTCCTGGCCCAACCTCATTGGGCTGGCTCAGGCTCAGGCAAAGCGCCGGATTGCCAGGGTTCGTCGGCGCCAGCACGAGCAGGTGATGTCCCTGATTGCCGGCATAACTGGCCGTTACCAGTGCTTTCGAGCCGATCTGGCGCTGCACGGAAAGCATATAGTTCTCGGTGTAGGGCGTTGTGTTGCGGTAGTAGAAATAGGGATCGGCGCTGATGGGAGTGACGGCCGCGAAGTTAAACGACGTGTCCGGATTGCTCGCCGAAACGCTGTGCGGCGGGAATTGCAGAGGAAACGGATCGGCGTTCTGCGCGCCATTGCCGGAGTCGATGAAGGGCGTGGCAAACAGCGGCGGCGCGGGGCTCAGATAGTTATATCCGAACGGAGGGACACCGTACATGATGCCCGCCGTCAGGCCCGGAAACGCCGTGTAGAACATTCCGTAGCTGGCGCGGATGCTGCTCTTTCCTTTGGCGCCGAATATGGCCTTCAGAAATGCATTCTGAAACTCCGGCGAGTAAGCCACGCCGATTCTGGGAGCAAGGTTGTGATAGTTCGGGGGCGACAGCGAGGAGGGAATTCCCGGATCGCCGGGCACGACCAGACCCGTTATTGCGTTCGGATACAAGACCGACTGCTCCCCGGGAACGATCGTCTGGATGTTGTTGTATTTTTCCGACCACGGCGTGATCAGGTCCCAACGCAGGCCAACATTGACAGTCAGCTTGTGGCGCGCCCGCCAGCTGTCCTCCACAAAGGCCGCCGCGTACCGGTTCCGAAGATAGAAACTCTGGCCGGTTGTCTGCGTATAGTTGCTGGGAAATCCCAGCAGGAAATCGGCGAACGCGTTGCCGGTTTCGGTTCCGTCGATGTTGAATGTTCCATTGAACGTGGCGTTGGGAAGTTCGTTGACCTGATCGTCGTGGAACTGGGCTCCGAACCTGAGAGTATGTGTCCCGACGACCTTCGACAGCGCGTCGCTGAGATAGAACGTGTTGTTCCACTGATCCACATTGGTAACCGGAACGCCCATCACGAACGACGGAAACACGACATTCTCCACACCCTCGAACCGGGGCGCCTGCACGACGATTCCCGCCGTACCAACACCCGTCACAAAGCCCTGCGACTGCAGCGGCACGCCCAGACCGCCATGTGGCTGGCCAATTTCGTTCACGTTGCGCAGAAAACCGGCCCGGAATTCGTTGACCATCGCCGCTCCCAGCACCTTCGTGTCACCCAGCGTGATCATCTGCGCCTGTCCCACGGTCAGCGCATCGAATCCGGGGATGCTTGCCCCGCCCTGTCCGCCGGGATACGGATTATCCAGCCGGTAGTTATCGATAAAATAGTAGCCGGAGATTTCGCCCACGCGTGTGTTCGCGTCGATTCGCGTGCCTCCTTTGTCGTCCCGGACAGTCTCGGGATAAGCCGACGTCGAAAAGAGATTCGTACCGATATTGGGCGACGGTATGTACTTCAGCAGGCCGAGAGCCGGCGACGACCACGCACCGGCGGGAATCGCGGCGTTCGGCAGCACGCACTGGTTGGGGTTCGTGCAACCCGCGGTGTAATAGGGTTCGCCCTGAGTGACTTTATAGCCCAGTTCCTTTGTAAGCAGGGTCGCTGTATAAGGTCCGCTGACGGTTCCAGTCAGCGTGCTTGCCGCGTCGCTGAAATTGCCTTCGCGCTCCGCAAGAGAGAGGACGGTGGTTTCCGACGAAGTAATCCCCTCAACAGTTCGCGTCCCCTGATAGTCGCTGAAGAAAAAAACTTTGTTCTTCCGTATCCGGCCACCGGCAGTGCCGCCGAACTGATTTTGCCGGAAAGCGCCGCGGTCGCCGCTGAAATAGTTTCTCGCGTCGAGCGACGTGTTGCGCAGGAATTCGAACGCATCTCCATGAAAGGCGTTGCTGCCGGATTTCGTGACGACGTCGATCATGCCGCCGTTGTAGTTTCCGTACTCGGGGTCGAAGTTATTCGTGAGGACGCGAAATTCCTGGATGGAATCGAGGTTGGGAATCACGGACGTGCCTCCGTTCATGTGTTCCTGCACGTCGATGCCGTTCACCATGAAGCCGTTGGCGGATTCCCGCTGCCCGTCGATCGAAACGTCTCCCGGATTGAGATCTCCGGAGGGATTGATCGTGCCTGTGACGCCGGCCATAATCACCGACGTGGAAGTCAGCGTAGTCACCGGAGTGACGCCTGGTTGAATGGCAAGCAGATCGGTGTAGGCGCGGCCGTTCAGTGGCAGCGCTTCGATCTGTTCGCTCTGCACAACCTCGCCGAGGTGGGTGGCAACGGTCTCGACCACGGTATCGACGGCTGACGCAGCGGCGCTGACCGTCACCTGGTCGCTCCGTTCTTTCAATCCCAGCGCCACATCGACTCTGAGCGCGGAGTCGGCATCGACCGCAATACCGGTCTTCTTCTGTGTCTGAAAGCCCGCCGCTTCGATAGTCAGGTCGTAGTGACCGACGGGCAGCGCGGGAAACGAGTAGAAGCCTCTGGCATCGGAGGTAGCCGTAAACTCCGATTTCAACCCCGTATTGACCACCGTGACGCCGGCTCGCGGGATGGTGGCGCCGCTGGGGTCCGTCAGCCTGCCGGAAAGGCTGCCTGCGGCCAGAGCCCATAGCGCATGACAAGTCAGAACGAGGACTGCGGCGCCGAGGCTGGCCTGTTTGCGTACGCTGACCATGAGTAGTCCCCGCCCGTGCGTCGTTCGCGTCAAAACCTGAAGCGCAACTCGGCCCAGGCCCTGCGGGGAGCGCCCGGAGTGAAGAACGTCACGCTCTGGACCGGATAATTGCCGGCTGCCGGTCCGGTCGTGTATTCCGGGAACGGCCGCGTCTGAATCGTACCCTGAGCGGTCAGCACGGTATTCGCCAATTGCGCTCCGGTGTCGTAGTGGCGGTCGAATAAATTATCGATCTGGAGAACAAGCTGGAAGTGTTTCGTCAGATCGTAACGAGCCTTGAAATTAGTGACCGCATAGCCGGGAGAAACTCCGGGGCCCAGATAGTAGACGCCGTCGGACTGGTAGGCGTTGTTCTCGTTCCCGCGCGCGTAAGAACTCGATATAGCCACTTCGTTCAGATCGAACACAAGTTTCTTTGTCGCGGTGTATTCGGCGAAAACCTTCCCCGTCTGTTTGGGAATCAGCGGAATCCGGTCGCCGGGCTGGACGTAGAGATTACCGTCGATCCCCGGGGTTCCGGACAATGCGCTGTCGCTGGTGTTGTTTGCCGAACCGTCGACGATGGCGGGGCTTTGGTACGTGGCCTGGAGAAACGTCCAGTCGAGGCCAACATGAACGGGTCCGATGCGCCCGCTCACGTCGGCGTCGAAACCCTCACGCAGCGTTTCAGCGAAGTTCCGGAAGTAGCCCGTGCCCAGCACCACGGAAGAGACAAAGAGGATGTCGTTGGTGTTTTCCGAACGGAACGCACCCGCGTTCCAGCTCAGATTGTGTATGAATGGCACTTCCGGTTTGCCGCGAAGTCCGGCTTCCCACGTATGCGAGACTACCTGCGCCAGCGGCGGGTCGCTCGACAGCGCATTCGGCAGAGCGCAGGGATTGGCCGGATCGGCGCAGCCCAGTTCAATGGAGGTCGGAGCCCGGCTGCTCTGGGTGTAGCTTGCATAGGCGTTCAGGCTGGATATCGGGCTCCAGGTCAGGCCGACGGCCGGATTGAATCGCTCATACCGATAGTCGCCGTCGAGCGAACCAGGTCCCGCGACGGGGTTGATGCGGTCGGCATTATCGATCGTAAGCCGGTTGTAGCGCCCGGAGACGGTCAGGTTCAGGTTGCCGGCAAGCGTCAGGGTGTCGGTGAAATAGAAGCTCCAGTCGGGAGTGTTGCCATGCAGGTTGACTCGCGAGTCTACGGGATTTGAAGTGGCGGAGCCGTCCTGGAATGCCGGAACGGGGACGACGACGTACTCCGGATTGACATATCCGTACTGAGTGTTCTGGGCGTACTCCGAGCTCCCGCGGCCCAGGGACGCGCCGGCGGTGAACTGATTGTGTCCGATCCGGGGTTTCGTGCTCCACGTCATCTGGCCGGAAAAGCCATAGTCGTTCTGGAACTCCGTCGAGTAAATGTCGATGCCATCGCATCGCTCATCCATGTCGCCGTCCACGAGCGCTTCCGCAATACAGCGCCACATCGGAAACGGGGTATTAGCTGCCGTTGCGCCACTTGTAGGGAATCCTGTGTAGCCCGCCGCGGTGAGAGTCTTCTGTTCCGCCGTGTTGGGCTGGTAGATATTATTACCGAGCACGTCGGTGTTGTAGTTAGCGTTGATGCCATTGGTGCGGATGTGCCGGTAGTATGCGTTCCCGGTAAACGTAAGCGTACTGCTGAAAGTGTGCCGGAGAACCAGATTCACCGACGGAGAGCGATTCACGGTGCTGTCGGGAATGGAATAGACGCTCGAATAATTGGCCTGGAGCAGGCGAAAGTCCTGCAATCCGTTCCCGAACAGAGTGTTATCGGCGTAGGAACCGGTCAGCGCAATGTCGGTTGTTTCGGTGCGCCACCCGAGCCGCGCAAACGCCTGGCGCACGGTCGACGGCGAGGCGGTACGCCACCCGGATTCGTGGAAGTAGTTGCCAGCGGCAAAATAATTCAACCCCTTGGGCTTGCCCCCGCCGTAACTGGCCTGCCCCTGCTTTCGGTTACTGCTGCCGTATGTCATGGAAGCATCCAGACCCGGGCTGGTGACGCCGTCTTTGGTGGTGGCCGACACCGCCCCGCCGAGCGTATTCAACCCGAACAGAGGGTCCGATCCCGGCATGAGCGTGACTTCCGAAATGGCGTTTTTCGGAATCAGATCCCAGCTCACTACATCGCCAAATGGCTGATTCTGGCGCACGCCGTCCAGAAATACCGAGATGCCCTCGGGCGTTCCGAGCAGAGGGGAGGCGGTGTAGCCGCGGAAATTCACGTCGGGCTGGAAGGGGTTGCCCTGCATTTCGTTGAGGTAAACGCCGTTCAACCCCCGATTCATGGCGTCGGGCAGATCGAGGGCGCCGCTGTTCTCCATGTCGGCCGTCGTCAACGTCTGTACAGCGCCCGCAACCTGATCCGGCGAGAGATCGGTTCCGGCCAGCGGGGTCGTCGCGACCACATCGACTTTGCTGGCCGCGGCCGCCAGGGTCATCGTCACCGTTTTCAGAATTGGCGCGGCGGACTGGACGTCGATCTGCAATGTCTGGCTGGCGAATCCGGCCCCGGAAACTTCCAGCTGATAGTGCCCGTAAGTCAGGCTGCCGAAGGAGTACTTGCCCTGTGCGTCGGTCTGATAACTCCGGCTGGCCGACGGCGTGGGACCGGAAAGCTTCCCGGATGCGCGCATGGCCGCGCCGGAAGGATCTTTCACCTCAAGCTGGATCCGACCGGTTGGCGATTGCGCCGGGAGCATGACCGCGGCGCCGAGGAGTACGAGGGTGAGAAGGGGAACGCCGTCCGCAAACCTGGTGTTGGAAGTGCTCATATATAAGTAAATTCCGTTTGACGGCTTGTTGTTCATTCTATTCTCGCGTCGCCTGTGCGCGCGGCCCACTGGTGGCGTGAAGAGACTCTGGCCAGGTTGACGGAGTATAAAGCCGATGCAACGGGCGCGATTCCCCTATGGTGCAGAGGAGGCAATTTCGATTTCGCAAAGAAGCCATTTAATGGGTTGGAGGTGGGCCTTGATGGCTTCGTCCTTTTTTCTGCAAAGCATTGATTCTGCTGGATCGAATGGCTTCGTGGGGCGCGGGCGTTTTTTCCGGTTGAATTTTCGGCTGGATGGGCAGTGGGAGCGCGTGGCTGGAGCGTGGTGTGGCGGTGCTGGAGTCCATGGAAGTGCCGCGCTGGCGCGGCGGAAATCCGAGTTTTGGACCGTGGTTGTCATCATCCGATTTGAGAGTAGCGCATGAGTCAAGGAAATGAGGGTGGGCGGAAGGGCTGAAAGGGCTGGAAGTATATGAAAGGAGAGCAAATGCGAAAGTTAAAGATCGATGTGAACGGTCTTTATCGGTTTTCCCGGCGCGGTGCTGGCAGACACCGGGGCCAGGAAATTGCATGGTTATTGACGCAGTTTCGGTGGCAGGGATGGTGGCGGGTGCTGCAATGGCCGTCCACGGGCAGGAATTCCAGAACTACAGCGCGGCGGAATACAAGAAGGCGGACAGCGATCACGACGGGGCGCTCGACGCGAAGGAATTGAGTCTATTGCGAATTTACCTGCGAAGGAATATTTGGGGGTAAAGTGCGAGTAGGGTGGGACGCTTTGCGCTCCGCGATGTTGCGTTCGGCTTGTTGAGCGTATCGCCAAACGCGATGGCGTGTGGCCCGACACGATTCTGACTGAACGTCGCAACGAAATAGCGGGGGGTGAGGTCCGGAATCGGCGTTGGCATCGCGCGATATACGCCGCGGGGGATATTCAACGGAGGCACCTCGCCTTCGCCCTTTCGACCGAACCATGCTGAGATAGGCACGATCAAGCAGCATGACCCCCAATGCGAACATGATGAGCAGGGCCGCAACCTGACAGATTCGAACAAAGACGGCGCGCATGATCCTCGCGACTACAGCGGCGCCTTTTTTAAGGCAATTCTCATATGCCGTGGCCCTCGAACACCCTTATGATGTATATCTTTCAGGCGTGTTAGCCGTTCAGGTTTTTCTCGCTACGAGGCTCGTGTATTCCCTTGCAGTGGCTTACTGTTGAGCCTTTTGTCGCCGCAAGCCAGAATCCGCGCGGAAGGCGAAAAAAGTCGCAAAAAAACTGAACAAGGAGCCAGCCACAGGAATATCCAATGTGAACGCCAACTACGGAGCAAACAGAGACGCGATGCTGAGAATCAATTGGCCTTTGTCGGGCGTATGCTTTGCCGTGTTCCTGGCGGCGTGTTCCAAGCCAGCCCCGGTCGAGACGGCGCAACAGCCGCCAGCCGGTCCTCCCGCGCCGAAGATCTACGTCAGCGACGAGGTCGCGGGCGACTTGAGCATCATCGACTCGGCGACTTTCGCGGTTAGTACCATACATCTCGGCAAGCGCGCACGGGGCATTCATGCCAGCCCGGATGGCAAGACCATTTACGTGGCCTTGAGCGGTAGTCCGATCGGGGGGCCGAATGTCGATGAAAGCAAACTGCCGCCGGCCGACCACAGCGCCGACGGCATCGCGGTCTTCGATATTGCGCAGAACAAGGTTTTGCGTATGATTCAGGCCGGTTCCGATCCGGAGAATTTTTGCGTCAGTCCGGACGGCAAGACAATCTACGTGTCCAATGAAGACGCCGATGGAGTGAGCTTTCTGGATATCGCGGCCGGAGCTCTGACGAAGACGATCAAGACCGGTGACGAGCCGGAGGGAGTTACCGTGACGCCCGATGGCAAGCTGGTCTATTCGACCAATGAGGCCGATGGCACCGTCTCGGTGATCGACACGGCGACCGCTAAGGTTTTGAAAACAATCAAGGTTGGACGGCGCCCCCGAAATGTCGTTTTCATGCCGGATGTAAGGCACGCCTACGTCAACGCGGAAAATGACGGCGCCCTCGGATATCTGGATACCGTGAAAAACGTGCTGATCAAGCCCATCATGCTCGGCAAGCCGGGCGAAATCAAGCCGATGGGGATGGCACTGTCCGCCGACGCATCGAAGTTGTATGTGAGCACGGGCAAGGGCAAGCAAGTGTTCGTCATCGATACCGCGACGAATCAGCCGGTGGCGTCGTTTGAGGTAGGGCAGCGTCCGTGGGGCGTTGCGCTCTCGGCGGACGGCAAGACGCTGTACTCGGCCAATGGCCCGTCGAATGACGTGTCGGTCGTCGATCTCACTACGAATACGGTTCTGAAGAAGATCCCCGTTGGAGCCGGACCCTGGGGTCTCATCGTATTACCCGGGTGATTGCCGATGGTAACTCATGCCCGAGGCTCGCTGGCCGGTTTTCCCATGACGGAACCGGCGTCCGCCACGCGGTCTTCCCGGCTGGAAGAGGAAGTTGTTGCCCTGTTCGAACAGCTTCGTGCTCCGATTTTCCGGTATCTCCTGTCTTTCCGCATCTCCGTCCACGATGCGGAGGAAGTGCATCAGGAAGTATTTATGGCGCTTTTCCAGCATTTGCGGGCGGGTAAGTCCCGCGCAAATCTTCAGGGCTGGATTTTCAAAGTCGCTCACAACTGCGCTCTGAAACGCCGTCTTCGGGTCCGGCGTCATACCGACCGTTTTTGTTATGTGCCGGGTGTTTCCGGAATGAAGCTGGATCCGGGACCGAACCCGGAGGAAAGTCTTGCAGCCAGCCAGCGCCAGACGCGATTGCTGGCGGTTGTCCGGGCGCTGCCGGAGCGGGAACAGTGCTGCCTGTCGCTCCGCGCGGAGGGTCTTCGTTATCGGGAGATTGCCGAGGTGCTCGGAATCTCCCTTGGTTCTGTCGCAGCTTCGCTGGAGAAGTCTCTGTTGCGCCTGATGCGGGCCGAGCAAATCTGAGGGGGATCGCATGCTGTCTGAGAATTCGCATTTGTCCGAACACGAGCTGGTCCTGGCCGCGGACGGAGAACTTCCGCCGCGACGCAAGGCTGAAGTAACCGCTCATCTGGAAACGTGCTGGTCCTGCAGAGAGAGAATGCTGTCGCTGCAGAATACGATCGCCGACTTCGTGCGCGCACGCAACCGGGAACTCAACGAACACTTGCCGCCGGAGGCGGGGCCGCGGGCGCTGTTGCGGGCCCGGCTGGCGGAGGCTGCCGCGTCCGACCGGTTGCCTTTGCGCGCTTCATTCCCCGGCTTCTCGTTTCCGGCAGCGTCGGTGGGACGGCTGGCCGCGGCCGGCGCGGCTTTCCTGGCCGTTATCCTGGTGGTCCTGGTGATTTTCGGAGCTTCGGTGAACGCCGAAGGCCCCAAACCGCGTTCCATACTCACGCCCGGTGAAACGCGCCCCATCACACTGGAAGAGGTCTGCGACTATTCAAAGGCCGAGGTTATTTCGCGGGATATCCCGCTCGATATGCGCCGGAAGGTGTTCGCCGCATACGGAATCAAAGCTCCCCAGGCGGACCAGTTCGAAGTGGATTACCTGATCACGCCGGATTTGGGCGGAACGGAGTCGATCCGCAACCTCTGGCCCCAGCCGTATTCCGTGCGCTGGAATGCCCACGTGAAAGACAAGCTGGAGGAACGGCTCCACGAACTGGTTTGCGGCCGCAAGCTGGACCTGGCGACCGCACAGCACGACATCGCGGTCGACTGGATCGCCGCGTACAGGAAATACGTCGGCAACAACTGAGGCAGTGTCTGGCGGAGGCTTCAAGCTCGAAGATGCAGCCCTTACGGAATGCGTCGCGTCGAAATGGCGCCGTCGGCTTCCCATGCGGCAAGAACTCCTCCTTCCGGCAAGGCGACTAACGCGGGGAAGCCTCCGCCATGCTCCGCGAGGGTCTGGGTCTTCCCGGCTGTCCATACCTGAACTTCGCCCCCTTTCTGCCATGCGACGAACGCATGGCCGCCGCTCTCCGCGAGTGCGATATCCACACCGGCCCCAATCCTGGTCTCCGGCTGATCGGGCGCCGACAGGTACACGTCTTCGCCGCGCCGCCACGCACTGATGAGTTGACCGTGGGAGTAGACGATGCCGCCGCCGTCCATCGGACATGCGTTGATGGTCCACGTGCCCGATCCGACTTTCGCGGGCTTGTCGACGACCTGGCCGTCTTTGATGCCTACTGTGTACAGGTCGCGGCTGTCGCCGAGCACGTTGCGGAACATCACGGTAAAAGTCCCGGGACCGGAGGCGGCGAGAGATGGTGCGCAGCACTGGCAGATGGTGCCGCCGGGCGCTTCATGGAGCAGAACGTTCTTCGACCAGGTCGCGCCACCGTCTTTCGAGAAAGCCCCGTAGAGCCTGGTGCCTGGCTGGCGCAGGTCGAGCCAGGCGGCGGCGAGTTGGCCGTGCCCGTCCGAAGTCAAGGCATGGAGACCTTCGCGGGGAGCGCCGGGAACGTCGTTCACGATCGCCGGCTTCGACCAGGTCTTGCCTTTGTCCGGAGATCGCCACACCAGGAGATCGCCGTCGGAGGGCAAGCCGTGCGCGTGTTCGCCGGTGGCGAGGGTGTTTCCGGTGACGGCGCTGACCACGATCTCGCGGTCGTTAATCAGAACGCGCGGGCCACGATGGCGCCCGGTAGCGAGCACAGGCGCTTCCGATACCCTGCGCGGAGGCGCGAAAGTACGGCCGCCGTCCGATGAGAGGGAGATCATGACGGATCCGCCGTTGGCGAAGGCCATCGCCACCAGCCCGTTTCCGACCGCGAGATGGGGTTGGCGATAGGGAGTTCTGTCGGGGGCCGGCCCGATGTTCAGCGTGAGGAGCGTTGAGAGAAGAAGAAATACCATGTTCACAGATCGGTCTCCGGAAAGTCCGGCAATAAGCTATAGCCGGTATATGTCGATAGCGCCGGCCGCCTTGTGGAGAGGCGGCCGAGTACGTAAATCACAAGCGCGAGTCCCGCGATAAGGACTAAGAAAGGGATGGCGAAGGCGATGGTCCCACGGACGCCGCGCGGTTCGCCCAGAATGCGTTCGCCATACTCGGCCGCGAGACGATCGAGAATCTCTTTCTCGTCGTCTCCCCGCCTGACGTACCCGACAACTTCGGCGCGCACTCTTTCCGCAGCCTCAGACTGGTGGGTCTGCACGGGCTGGCTCCAGCAGCACGGCGCAAGAACTCTGGCGGTGACATGCGCGTAGATTTTAGCCTGCCACCGTGGCATGGGAGGCGGGACAAGATTGCTGGTCTGCTGCGCCAGCGCGGTAGCGCCGGCACAGCAGACGAAGCAGAATACGAGAGCAGGAAAGGCTCGCATATCGGGCGCCTCAGAAGCTCAGACGCACGGCAAACTGCCCCGTGCGCGGATCGTTGACGGCCGTGATCTGCCCGAAGGTGGACGACGGATTCGTCGGGTAAGCGCTGGTGCCGAATACGCCGTTCAGAGTCACGACGTTCACGTGATTCAGGGCGTTGAACATCTCGGCAATCAGCTGAAGGCGCGCCCGTTCGCTCAGTGCAAACGTCCGGCTCAGGCGGAGACTCGTATTCAGGATGGCGTGGCCCTGGCCCGCGTTGCGGTTGATGAAAGCGCCGTTGATGGTGGGGCGCCCGCCCGTGCCCTGGATCGTGTTGGATCCCGTCGTGATGTTGAATGGCAGCGGAGAGTAGGCTTCCACCGAACTGGAGAGCTGGAACCCGTGAGTGAAATGCTCCCAGGGGGTGGTCCCTGTCGTGTTGGAAGTGTGGACGGAGCCTTCGAAGGCCAGCCGGCTCCGTTGATCGTCGTCCGACCGGCTGTAGTCCTGCCAGATGTTGTAGTTGTTGATCGGGGCGCTGAAGAAGAATTCGCTGACGTCGTCGAGGGCTTTCGAATAAGTATAGGAGACTCGGTAAGCTCCCCACTTGACGGGCCGCTGGAGGAACGAAATATGCGCGCCGTCGTAGTGAGAGTCGGCGGCGGAGGAGTATTGGCTGTCGTTTCCGTAAGTCAGGTTTGGCCGGCAGGCATCGTTGGTGCCCGCCGAGGCGCACGTGGGCACGTTCTGGTTTATCGATACGATCAGATGCAGTCCGCGGATGTGTTCGTAGCCCAGGCTGAGGGTTCCGTTCCTGCCGATCTGTTGTTCAATCTCCAGGTTCCCCTGTTCCGAATAGGCGTTCTTCATGTTCGGATTCATGGTGGAGAGGTTGAAAAATGTGCCGGCCGGAATGGTTTGGGCGGTGAAGATATTGGGAAATACGGGCGCTCCCGCAGTGGTTGGCGCGAAAGAGACGCTTAACTGCTGCAGATTAGCGAGGACGGTCGTGTTATCCGCGGAGAGCAGCGCGTTGGCCAGCGGCCGCAGAGGAATGCGATCGTAGAACAACCCATAACCGCCGCGTATCACCATCCTGCGCGACCAGAACGGGGTCCACGCAAAGCCGGCACGGGGAGAAACATTACCGGTCTGAGTCGCGATAGTCTTGAGGAATTCCAGATCGTAACGCAGGCCGAGGTTCAACGTGAGGTTGGGCGATACCTTATATTCGTCCTGTGCGTAGAAACCAACGTTCGGGTTGGTCTGAGGGACCTTTGTCACGCCAAACGTCTGCGTAAAGCCCGTGCTGGTATAGGTTCCGGCCAGAAAGCTGGCCAGCGAGGAAAACGAGTAACTGCCCCGGATCGAGCGCGGGAACGTAATGGTGTCGTCGTTATAGAGATAATCGACGCCGATCCGGATGGAGTTCGGTCCCTGCTGGATCGACATGCTGTCGGTGAGCTCATACATCCGGTTGACGCGGGCCGTCGGTGAACCGGACAGCGTGCCGAACGACGCCACGCCCGAGATGCTCACGGCCGGTCCGATGAGATCGGAAGGCGGCGCTGCCAGATTGCTGTTGGTGAACTGCGCGCGTGTCTCGTTCACAACCCGGGAAGAAAGCGTCAGAATGTTGCTGGCTGCAATCGTCTGATCGGTATCGAATAAGTTGGCCGACGCTGTCGGCGCGCTTGTCCCGCCCGCTCCCCGCGAATTAATGCTCCCGACGTGATAGAGGTTATACCGGGAGCTGAACTGATCCTTCTCGCTGAAGTGATGATCCACTTTCGCCAGGAAGTTCTCGTTGTGGACCGGATTACGGAAATCGCCCGTGGAGATCTCGGGGCCTGGATATCCGACGACAAGCAGGCGCGCGTTGATTGCCGCCACGGTGGAGAGCGGAATCGTGACGAGTCCCGACTGATTCAGATCGCGGGCTTCGAAGTTTGCGAAATAGAAGGTCTTGTCGTGCACCATCGGTCCCGAAAGACTGGCCCCGTACTGCGCCTGAGTCAGCGGAAGAACGGTATTCGAGAGCGCGTTCGCGGCATTGAACCGGCTGTTACGGAAATAGGTGTAAACGTCGCCGTGCAGCGTGTTACCGCCGCTCTTCGTCACCACGTTGACGTATCCGCCCAGCGCCCGGCCCAACTCCGCCTGGCCGCCCGAAGTCACCACCTGAAACTCCTGAACCGTGTCAAGACCGATAAACGTTCCCGCGACACCCGCGGCATCGTCGTTCGCGCTGATCCCGTCGATAATGAAGCTGTTGGAAAAATTGCGCTGGCTGCCGACCGAGATCCCCTGGCCCGGCACCTCCGAGGTTTCCGCAAAGAGCTGATTGGCAGCCGTGTTGGTAGGAGAGACGCCGGGCGCCAGCAAGGCAATGTCGAAGTAGTTGCGACCGCTTAACGGCAGGTCCCGGATCTCTTGCTGCGAAATCGTGGTCGCCTCCTGCGTGCGCGCGGTCTCAAGCACCGGAGCATCGGCACTCACTTCGACCTTAGTACTCAACTGACCGACTACGAGCTTGAAAGGGACGTCGAAAGCGGCGCCTACCGTCAGTGTCACCGGCCGTGTAGCTTCCTGAAAGCCCGTCTTACGAACGGAAACCTCATACGCGCCCACTCTGAGGTAGGGAAACAGATATCGACCGTCGTGGTCCGTCTTTTGCGTCGAGACGATATTGGTATCGACCTGGCGAACGCCGACATCGGCGTTTTCGACGACTGCGCCTGAGGGGTCTGTCACCAGTCCTCCGATCGTCGCGTAGTTGACCGTCTGTTGGGCGGCGGCGAACGGAATCGCCGGAAGGCCGTAGAAAAAACACACTGCAAGCGTTTGAACTGTTCTTCTCATCGATCTCTCTCTCTTTAGTAACCATCGGCATCGGGGCGGATCCGCAACAGGAATGAAATCGGATCAGCCGCGCGGGGGAGGACGCTGGAAGCGGGATGGATCGAACGAGAGAGAGATGCGGGCAGCGGCGTGAGAGCGCCTGACGCGGGCCCCGGCAAGCGGAAGAGCGCTGCGGGCCGACAGCAGCGCCGGAGCGAGGTTGAAGTTGCCGGGGGCCAGCGCGGAACCGCAGTTCGAAGAACAACCGGACGCTCGCCAGGCAGAACCGTCGTCATTGGCGGGCACTGCACGGTGGCGGTGACATGCACAGCTGATTTTGTCTTTACAGCAGGTACACGCTGTTGTGGCTGAGAGCGAATACGATGCCGGCGCCACGCCGGCAACCAGGAGCGCGAGCAGAAGGAAGACCGAGACGCGACTCCGCGCGGACGCGGAAGCGTTGAATGCTCCGCGCCGCAGGAATGCGGAGAGGCGCGCGAAAAGATGCATAGGGAAACAAGACACGAGTGAATACACTGCACGCGCGGGCGCGCGCACCACGGGCTATCGAATCAGAGAGGCTGCTTCAAGAGGGGCGGTGGAGGGCGCTGGAACGAGTTTGACGATGCCTGCGCCGGAACGCGGATGAAGGATTCGGCAGCCGGACGCGACGAACGTCCGGGATGGAACTCGAATGTCGCGGACGTCAAACGTACCATCAGCGGCGAGACGCCCGGAGCTACCGATGTGCAATCGCCGGAACAGACACGCGAGTCGGTGAGGGACGGGCCGCTGGTTTGTTTCGTCGAATGCGGGCAACAGGCTGCCTTGCTGTGCGCTCGCCGGCAACACGCCATAGTGCCGGATACGTCCGCGGAGGCTGTCGGAATCACCATCGGCCGGGCAAACAACAGGGCGACCAATGAGCAGATCGCACGTTGCCACAAGCCTTTGCGGAAGACTTCCGTCATTCAAGCACGAGAATAGCACGGGTGAGCTGGATGGGTGTGCGGGTATCCTGAAGCTGGATGGCAACTGAGATCTTCTCGCACCCGCGCGGCTGGAAAGAAAAGCTGGAGTCCACGGGCTGGTGGCATGGTTTTAATCTGCCGGACGGACGGCGAATCGAGGGTGTGGATTCGGCGGAGGCGCTGACGAAGCGTATCGCGCAGTTCCCGATTCCGCAGGATCTGCGCGGCGCCCGTGTGCTCGACATCGGCGCGTGGGACGGCTGGTTCAGCTTCGAGATGGAACGGCGTGGCGCGGATGTGGTCGCGGTCGATTGCTGGGACAATCCGAAATTCCATCAGATCCATTCGATCCTTCATTCACGCGTCGATTATAGGGTGATGGACGTCTACGATCTGACGCCCGCGACCGTCGGGCGCTTCGACGTCGTGCTGTTCATGGGCGTGCTCTATCACCTGAAACATCCGCTGCTGGCGCTGGAACGGGTTTGCGCGCTTACGACAAAGCTGGCGGCCGTCGATTCGTTCATTCTGCGCGAGGATCTGCGACCCGGGGAAGAAATTCCCAAGCGGCCTGTGATCGAGTTTTACGAGAACGAGGAATTCGGCGGGCAGGCGGACAACTGGTGCGCTCCGAATCTGGCTTGTCTGATGGCGATGTGCCGGACGGCCGGTTTTGCGCGGGTGGAACATCTTGCCATGCTCGCGCACAGCGCGTGTGTCGCCTGCTACAGGGAGTGGGCGCCCGCGGAGACTCCCGCCGGGAATGCGCCGGAATTGCTCGACGCCTTCCATCACTTCAACTTCGGGATCAATTTCCAGACGCGAAGCGACGATTACGTCGTCGCGACGTTTCGCGCGGAAGGCGAGTTCGGAATCGACGATGTCCGCCCCGAGGTGGGCGGATACGGCGTGCGCCCGCTGACGATCGCGAAACAGGACGATGGAACGTGGCGGGCGCGTTTCAAATTGCCGCCGGGGCTCACCCAGGGCTGGCACGACGTGACGCTGCGCGCGGGGAGCAGCCCGGCCTCGAATGCAAAACGAATTGCCGTGGATTTTCCCGATGCCGGGCCTGCCCGCATCGACGGCGCGGGCGATGGCACTACCTGGGCGCGCAACGTGCTCAATCTGTCGCGCGGCAATGTTCTTTCGATCTGGGTAAGGGGGCTGCCGGAAAATGCCGATTCGGTCAACGTGCGCGCGCTGCTGGGCGGGCAGCGCGTGAAGGTGATCTACATCCAGCCGGAGTGCGGGAATCCTGTGCGGCAGATCAACGCGCAGGTTCCCGATGACGCGCCGACGGGTGAACTGGAACTGGTCGTCAACGGAAGCGCGCCCGTCGCGGTTCGAATCGAGCGGTGACGCTGTCTGATACGCTGGGCCACCTGGGGCCAAAACCGTGAACC